>Ga0307516_10006147_pt1 | contig 14144 bp, 19 predicted proteins | sample 19_EM_MG_FD_203310 | JGI IMG/M metagenome (GOLD analysis project Ga0307516, IMG submission 203310) | Populus trichocarpa ectomycorrhiza microbial communities from riparian zone in the Pacific Northwest, United States - 19_EM | ecosystem: Host-associated > Plants > Roots > Unclassified | place... | reverse complement strand
TGTGGTCTCCTTCAGAAGGACATTTGCCACCCACGGAGGTCACCCATGAGGGACTGTTGGACGAGCTCACAATAGTCGCAGCGAACGCGATCGTGGGGAATGTCATCGCCGTCGTGTGAAACTTACGGGCATATCCATTCGGCCCCGACCCTTCGCCTGACTTTGTGGCAGAAGGTCCTGGTCAAGGTCGACAACGCTGTCTGGGCAGAGCGCGTAAGCGAAGGTTAGATTGATGAGGACCAACACCAAGGAGCACCCCTTCACGGAGGAACCCCTTCTTCAGGTTCCGCAAGTCCGCCTTTTCACCCTCCCAGAGGATACGAGGGAAGTCCTCTGGACCGATTTGAAACCTCTGATCATTTCACGGACGCTGCCGGAAATTCGACAGCCCAGCAATGCGATGATGGTGAACAACCACAAAATAGGCTTATGCGAGGCCGTCCCAGTAGTGCTCGGATTGGCGCAAGAGCTGCCTGCAAGTGTCATCCGTGAAACCCCGACAACTTTTGTTGGCGGTGATCACATAGCTGGTCGGCCAATAACGAGATTGGGATGGAGATTCCGGGGGGACCTAAAGACCTCTTGCCCGTCCCTGAGACGAAACCGTGCGAGGAAGCCAGGATTCCTTGGCTCAACGGAGAGAGATTCTGCTCCTCATCCCCCACCTGGCGTTCTCTATTTAACGGATCACATTTGGTCGTTGGAGGAGGGATGTAGTTGACTTACAACTCGCTGAGAGAGAAAGTCCTGGTTCGTGGCCACCGCAGCTCCGAGTCTGCGACCGATCCAGATAACATCCAGCAACTTACGCCAAGGCGAGAAGATCAGCCCGTATGATTTTCCCGTAAGTATAAGTGGAACTTCGCCACCCATCGAGCCCTATGGTAGGGTGCGTCGTCGAGTGGGAAAGGGTGAGCCAGAGATTTAGGGGAGAGGTGTGCGATGATCGCTGTGGGAAACTTCTCGCGGGGGAGTGTGGGTTTGGCGTAGAATGCGTCAGGTGGCCACTGGCAACCCTAGATGGCTTGGATCGGCGGGTACAAGATCGTAGGTTAGTAACAAAGGAAAATCACACGTCCCCAGGATTAGACTGGAATCCAAGAGGGAGGCAGCTTTACCCAGGGTCGATCGTACAGCAACCCTTGTCGTCGTCGTCGCCATCTGCGAAAGGGACTCCAGGGTCAGGGAATCTGGGGGAGGGCCCAATCCTGGTCTCGAGGACGTTGGAAGTTTGCAACCGCTAACAACTGATACTAATTCCAGCAAATACTGCAAATGTGTCGCCATCGACAAATCTGTGTGGGTGGTGAGTCAGTGAAAGTGTGCAGGGGCGAGGGAAGCTACCTGTTTGTATAGAACGCCCGCCATTGAATCCCCCTTTTCACCATCAACGCGCCAAGCGGATCGCGGGTTTTGTCGAGGTTGTAGGATCGCGAACACCGTGGAAGGTTATAAGCAGGTTGCAAGGCCAATGGTGCAACAATTCGTCAGTTGCTTTTCCGGAGTGACCGACCATAGCAACGGTACCGCTGCTGACTGGCGCAGCGCTGCGGCTCAAACATGCCTGATTCCCTTGTTTTCTAGACCCCTGTTTGCTTCCGCACCCCACGACATCTGCAGTCGCGGTTCCCGCGATTCGTCATCACGATTTCGCGTTTAGTTTTCGGTGATCGCGAGGCCAGAGTCTCGTCGAATGTTTCGTGCCTCGTGGGTGTGTTGCGCTCCGTCAAGGTTCAAGGTTCAAGGTCCACGTTAGTCCCTAGGAACAACAATGGAGAGCGGATACGAAGACGCCGAAGACGCCGCGGGTTAACCTAGGGGAAACCTCCCAAGTAAGGTAGGGAGCGAGGCAGCGCAAGCAGAGCTACTCCACACGTGCATAGAGTCGGCCGGCACCCCGCGTTCGGTCCTCGTGGGGTGAGGGATTGGGAGATGCCCCGCCCTGCTGCAGGCTAGGTCCCATGGAACGCAGATCGCGATCCACCCCAGAAGCAACGGAGGGGTCTGGGAGTCATTGTCTCCCAACGGTCGCGAAAACCTCGGTAGCGGTTTGAAAAACTCGCCCCAGACCCAGAATGCTTAACCAGTCTCGATACTTTCGGGGAGGGGCCAAAAGGTGAGCGTTTGGGCGAATGGGTTTGTTAGTTCTGTTGGCTTTTACCAACGGACTTCGAATCCAGGCTTCCTTCCACCGTGAAGTGTAAATCAGGTAGAGGTGTGTCAGGACGGGTTGGGGTAGCACCTAAACCCTCCCGTGAGCCCCTTCGCGATGGAAGTCCGCAAAGTCCTAGCATGATCCCGCGCTACGCCAATGACGGAACCGTGGCCGCCATCAGACGGGGAGTGGAGGTCACCGATTGGAGGGCGCTTTCGGAGTCATTCCGAAAGCGCCCTCCATTCATCTTATCCCGAATTCCGACCCACCTCGCGTTCCGTCGAGCTTCGGACGGGCGAGATCCTTCGTTCATCCCTTTCTGCAGATCAACCGTTATGGCACACAACTCAAGATCTGAGAAAGCCCCCACAGGTGCACAACTCCCCGGAAACTGACTGTATCTTTCGTCAATCACCTGGGAAACTCTCGACCCCATGTATTGCCTTTAAGGGGCACAAGCTCTGGATTTCTCGATCCGGAACGCCCGAAATGAAAGCCTGTAGTGGTGCGGCGACCTGGTCCTGATTACGCGCTATGGACGTATCGAACGACCAACTTTAAGTACCGCGCGGCCAGCTGCCCCAACTTTCAGCCCCTCGTTCCGGCTTCACCTCCCTCTCATCCTTGCCCTCCTTCGACTCCCTCACCATGTATCTACCGTTCCTTGCCGTCCTATGTCTGCTCGCCCACTCCGCTCTCGCCTCGAACAATTTCTACGGCATCACGATTTCCAGCTTCAAGTCCAACGGCCAGTGTCGAAACGCAGGTCAGGGCCCACCTTGGTGGAACGTAGTGACAGAGGTTGACCCGCCGTTTCCTGTTAGGTGACTGGAATTCCATCGTCGCCTCGGCCAAGGCAAACGGGTATAAACGGTTCAGGATCTATGGGAACGATTGTGGTATGTGTGGTGCCGCCCCCGGGCTATGAGTTTGGGTAAACCTGTTGTACACAGGCACTACATACGATTACGCCACCGCCGCCGCCCAGAGGAACGGACTTTCTGTCCTCATTGGCGTCTGGGTTGGTAAGTTTGTCCTCATTGGATCGTAGATTTATATTTACTGACGGTACGAGATTAGATGGGACTATTGCCGGCTCTTCTTCCAGCGTGAGTCAGGAGTGTTCGCTCCTCGAAAAACAGGAATTCACCCTCCCCCCGACTCCACCCAGATTGACAACCAAGTTGGCGCATTCGTCAACGTCGTGAGGAAATACGGCGCGGGCGGCATCGACGGTCTGACCATCGGGAACGAAGTCAACGATAGTCCCTCCAACATCATGCGAAGGGTTTGGGACGTTCACGGGTACCTCAACAACGTCATCGGATACAAAGGGCCCATTTCGACCGTTCACACCTGGGTCCAAGTGATGAACAACCCCGTCCTATGCGACGCCGACCGGGTGACGGTCAACGCTTACGCCTTCTTCGATGGAAACGTCCAGGCCGGGAACGCAGGCAACTTCATCAGAGATACCGTGCTTCCCAACATCCGGAGGGTGTGTGCACCGTACTCAGCGGTGAATAATATCGTCATCACCGAGAGTGGGTGGCCATCGCGAGGCAACAGCTTTGGCGCCGCTGTCCCCTCGCTCGGGAACGAGGCAGCTGCTATCAGGAGCTTGAACGGCGCTTCCACGAGCACCAAAATTTTTGCATTCGAGGCTGATGACTCAGTCTGGAAGAACGCGAACGAGAACGAGAGGAGTGAGTCCCTTCCAATAATGTCTACCGGCCCGAACGTTGGGTGACACTGATTTCCGCGTTCGTACTAGGCTTCGGCATCTTGGGCAAGGGCATCGACTCTGGTGCTTTGGGCTGTCAAATTATTCGACTAGACTCTTACGAGATGTGTTCCACCTAATAAACGTCCGACTTTACTGTAGTTTCCGTTGTGACGAAATCGATCCCGGTCGAACGATTACGAAAGGTTATCTGGCTGCAGGATCTAAGTTTATTGATGTACATGCGACAGGCGTACTGCACACGAGCATTTATCCAGTTGCGGGTACATAATGGTTCGATACAGCCGTTGGGTGTTGATGGTTCTGCGGTGGACCGCGGGGGTAATCCTCTCTCCACCACCATTGAACGCGTGGGAGAGGAAACGAAGGGGGGCGGGGGTATTCTAGAACTGGGGTCCGGCCAACCTGACTTTCTCCTCGACCTCCTTCTCATAGAGAGTGAACGCCTTCTTGACCTCCCTCTCGAAAGCTTCCTTGTTGGCCCAAGCCTTCCTCGGGTTCAACGGCTTCAATGGGGCGCCACCTAACGCGGCGGGAATCGACAGGTTGAAGGTACCGAAGCTTTTGTAATCGGCTTTGGCGAGTTCACCAGAGTGGGTAGTATCGGTGGTGCGACGGGGTAACGCAGGCAGAGCAACTCCTCACGCGCATAGAGTCTGAGTCGGCCGGCACAGCGTGCTCGGGATGAGGGACTGGGAGATGTCCAGCCCCGCCCGCAGACTATTACCTTCCACTTACGCCCACCTGCTCGAGGGGGTAAAGTTGGTAAGAGCTCTGGGAGCTGTTGTTTCCCTACGGTCACGAAGACCTTTGCAGCGGTTATAAAAGCTCACTCAAACCCCGAATGCTTAACCGGTTTACGTAGAGGGGCCAAAGGTGCCGGTGAGTACTTGAGTGACTGAGTTTGTTAACTTTATCCAACGAATGCCAAGAAATGTGACTTTCAACAACAGACCTCAAATGTCTTACCTACTTGCTCCCCCATCGCGAAGTCTAAATTATGTAGGAGTATGTCGGGATGGGTTGGGGTAGCGCTTAAGCGCTCCCGTAAGCCCCTTCGCGGAGGCGAAACCCGCAAAGTCCCACCACATTACGCTACGCCTCAGAGGCCTCACATCCCAGCGACGGAACGCGTGGTCGTTAACAGACGGGGAGTAGGGATCCCAAATACCCCTCCTTCCGGTGCTGCACGTGTGTGTACAAATTCTAATCCGTTTTGTCTCCTAATGCAAACGCTAGCACGCGGTCCAAGATCTGAGATATATTCGTTTATCCCTATACCCACCCCCACAGGTATAGAATGCGAACTTTTCTCACCCCCCCCCCCCGGAAACTGACTGTATCTTTTGACAATTGCATAGAGAACTCTATGCGCTATGTATCGGCTTTAACGGGGGCAGCCTCTAAGCTCCTTGATTGGAAACCTCCAGAAAGCTTGTCGTGTGGTGCGACCTGGTCCTGATGACGGGATGTGGTTCGGAATAGGGGTATATTGAATGACCATTGAACGAACGAACACCTTAAATACCGCGCGGCCAGCTGCACCGACTTTCGACCCCTCGTTCCGGCTTCGCGAGTCTCTAATCCCCGCACTTCTTCGACGCCACATACGAGCTGTTTGACACTTGCGCCATGTACCTACGATTCCTTGGTGCCCTCTGCCTGGTTGCCCACTCCGCTCTCGCCTCCAACAACTTCTATGGCATCACCGTTTCCAGCTTCAAGTCCGACGGCCAGTGTCGAAACGCAGGTCAGGGCCCATCTTGGTGGAACGTAGTGACCGAGGTTGACCCGTCGTTGCCTGTTAGATGACTGGAATTCCATCGTCGCCTCAGCCAAGGGAAACGGGTATAAACGGTTCAGGATCTATGGGAACGATTGTGGTATGTAGGGTGCCGTCCCCAGGTTATGGGTTTGGGTAAACACGTTTTACACAGGCACTACGTATGATTACGCTACCGCTGCCGCCCAGAAGAACGGACTTCCCGTCCTCATTGGCGTCTGGGTTGGTAAGTTTGCCCTCGCTGGACCACGGATTTCCATTTACTGATGGTACGAAATCAGACGGGACTATCGCCAGCTCTCTTTCTAGCGTAAGTCCTAGTTCACACAGGGGAACCCTGATCCTCGAAAGGAGGGAACTCAACGTCCCCCCGGCTTCACCCAGATCGAAAACCAAGTCAGCGCGTTCGTCAATGCGGTGGGGAAATACGGCGCGAACAACATTGACGGTCTGACCATCGGGAGCGAAGTCAACGATAGTCCCTCGAACATCATACAGAAGGTTAAGGATGTCCGTAGTCACCTCAGCAGCGTTATCGGGTACAAAGGGCCCATTTTGACCGTTCATAACTGGGTCCAAGTGATGAACAACCCAGTCTTGTGCGACGCCGATCGCGTCACGGTCAACGCCCACGCCTTCTACGATGGAAACGTCCAGGCCGGGAACGCTGGCAACTTTATCAGGGACACCGTGCTTCCCAATATCCGGAGGGTATGTGCGTCGTATTCTGCGGTTAACGACATCGTCATCACCGAGAGTGGATGGCCATCACGAGGCAGCAGCTCTGGCGCTGCCGTCCCCTCCCTCGGGAACGAGGAGGCCGCTATCAGGAGCTTGAACTGCGCTTCCACGAGTACCAAGATTTTTGCATTCGAGGCTGATGACTCGATCTGGAAGAGTACGAACGAGAACGAGAGGAGTAAGTCCTTTCCCCTTCTACTTGCTCAAACGTTGGGGTGACAGGTATTCCTGTGTTCGTAGGCTTCGGCATCTTGGGCAAGGGTATTGATTCTAGTGCTTCGGACTGTTAAACTACTCGACTAGACTATTGGGTGACTGTCCGTATGCTTACACTGTGTACACATGAGTCTAGACGAATGTTTAGAGCCTTCTTGGGGGGACTGTCGGGACCTAGTTTCAGCTATTTCTTGGATTGTTTGAGCGCACCTCAGGTGCTCCACGCACGGAATGGACCTTGGGGGGACGAGACCTGAAGAAAAGGAAGCGGCCATTGACTACACCGCTAGCTTCTACGGTGATGTCGGCAGCGTAATTGTCCTCGACGAGGACGAGGACGATAAAGACGAGGTGTTTGCAGGTGCACCTTACTGGAGATGCCTGGCGTAGACGCGAATGACCCCCTGTTGCCTTTGGGGCTTTCCCCTGGCGATCTCAGTTGACCCCACTCCGCACGCGTACCACGCCATCCAGGTCCCCACTGCATCTATACTTCGCACGTATCTAACCATGTGTAATGACCGAGTCTATTGTAATGCAATTCGCGTTCGTCATGTAATCCACGTACGCTACCGAATCGTCATCCTACATCCGTCACTGGATGTTGAACGTTGAACATTCCACGTATCTAGCCAATAGCGTTGCACTAGAGAACCATGAGCTTGAGCTTATTTCTTTTCGGGTCCCAAAAAAAACCGGGGCGTGTCCCGTCTCGTTACACCTCTAAACCACTCGAATGGGTTCAGCGGGTGCAACCTGCTATGGTATGACCTAACGAGGCCCGAGACGGTTTGTCCATGTCGCACCGACACGCCACGGCTAGTCCTTTGGGTGGCATCGCCCTGCCCACTTCTCGACACTAGCGAGGGTGGGAGGATCAATGGATCCAAACCCCGGACTCAGGGTATACGGTGTGCAGTTCCCCGCAAAACCGTCATAACTCCCCAAAGATCCAGGCGATGCCACCGTCCCTACGTAGTTCTACATTACACTACGCTCGACCTCCCCCATCGCACCACTTCAGCCAGGGGCGTGCAGGGTCATCTCATCTACGACGGGCGAGGACGAGCCAAGTCCCATAAGGAGGGTGCCCTCGGCGATGAACCACTCGGATCAGGGTCGCACAAGGGGAGAGCCTCCCGCTAGCCCGCTGGGGTCTGCAGACGGGTTCGCACTAGGGGTGGTTGGCTGTCAGCCTGGAGCAGAGCGTCCCACTGACCGGGGGAGGAAGAGAACTGGGGAGAAAAGAGAACGGGCGAGCGACTGGTCTTTTATTTGGTTCGGATCGGTTTCTCTGAGCACTGAGGGGTCGTCTGGGTCGCTGGGAACACGACCTCCTTGGTCTATTTTGGGAAAGAAACAGCGCAGAGGCGGACAGGGGGTGGTTGGTAAAGAGTATCCTTCTCGGACGTCGATTGTAGAGACCCTCCTAAGTTCTCAGGATCCAGTGTTTGCCGATGTCCTCCGCGGGTACCAGGCAGTGGAGTCAAGTGAAGGGGGGCGCAGTGGGGAGATATGGAATACAGCTGGAAGGACGAGGTAGCGTATCGACGGAGGACCTTTATGGTGCCAATAAGAGTTCGCGAGGAGGATGAGTACCCATTGGAATCGGCAAGTTGAACCAACACCCCACGTACTAGCACGTCCACAGGGCCCAGACTCCTGAAACAGCCCTCCACTCAAAGCTTGATGCGAAACAGCGCGGATGCACACAAAACCCGAGTCGGCGATAGGGTCAAGCGGCGGATGTCGGTGCGATGTGGGGACATCTCTGTTCAGCAATTGACAGAAAACATCCCTGCTCTGCCCGGTATTCGCGCGGCCTTCAGGCCTGCTCGTGCACGGACGGAGAGTGAAGGAAGTATGAGGATTAAGAGGGGGAAACAGGGGAGGACGCTGGGGTTGCGATAAACAAGGTTTCAATCCGGGCGTTTGTGAGCGTTAATGCACTCCTCTCAGCCTCGAAAGCTAAGCGCGTTTCGTGTCAGATATTGAGCTCAAACTCTCAAACTCTACCGAGTCTGAACTGCTATCTCTGCAGTCCTAACTCCGGAACGCGAAGGCGGACGTGGTGGCTGAACTCCAGCGCAATGTGTTCAAGAAGGGCGCACACGAGATTATCGTTGGTCACGAGGGCCGCTGACATGACATGTTTAGCCACCCAGACTTGATGCTCGTTCCAAAGGAAATCAACATACTGGAGAACGAGATACTTGAATTCAAGGACCGGAAAGGCATGCCTTCGCTGCTGCGCATCGAAGAGTCCACACCAGCAGCTGGTAACTGCGCATGGCATCTCTTTCCTGGCTTTGTGATTGTTGATTTATCTCCAGGCCGTCGCCGCAGTGTTAGGTCGTCTGTGGCTGACCTTCGCGTCCTTCACGCCAACCAAATGCAAAACCTCCATTAACAGATTGAGGGTGCGTCTAAACGCGTGCCGATCGTTCCAGGGCGTTACATTATCACGGAGATGGACGGTGTGTTGACCTCGAATGCTACCACTTACAAGGTCGATCATGCTGTGAAGTTTGTCGTGTTTAACGATGCGGTTTTCGTGACTCAGAGTCGGACTCCAAGGATGCCGCAGGTGGGTGTTTAAGTCCGATCGCCATTCGACACTGAAGCCGCTCCCTAAGACATGGCGAGTGTTTTCAAGATCCGACACGGCAAAGAAACCGACGTCTATAGGATGGAAGCAGCTGTGGATAAGAAGGGTCTATTGGCGATATCCCGGTCCGTCATGGAAGTCCCCGCGGCGAAACGGCGGACGGAACGGGTGATGTATGGCTCTGGCTCCCTTCCCGACGATTCGCATTGCTAACCAAGTTCTAGGCGGGCTCACACTCATTCGAGAAGTCGCCTTCTATGCCAGATTGGATGGCAGACCTGGTTCCAAAGTCTGGTGTGGGGCCAAGCGCGCACGATAAGGTACAAGGAGGCGCCCGGTGGGCTGGTGGTTTTGCTGACAGGTTGACCGTTGCCATCGCGCTCAGAGAATGGGGAGCAAGGAGTTTCGCTGGTCGAAGAAGGCGGGGTGCCGTCTCGAGGTTATCAAAGCATCAAAGACCCACGTTATCCTTAGGTGATTCGAAACTTCCAACGATGCCAACGCTTAGGACAAAGCTAGCACCTCTGAAGACACCTCTGACCACTGCCCTGATACACTCGCTCTCCGCCTTGGGTAACCGCAAGGCGGTTGTTGTCAAACTAATCTCGCATTTGCTGCGGAGGTGCTGGCCCAGTTGCTCGGTCAACCCTCCTCGTTGTACGATCTGAGGTAACCAACAAACAAGTCAGGGTGATTCGCTTTGAGGGAGCTGTTGAGCAGTACACCAACGAACTCGCTGTCGTGGTTTTTACTGGAATAAACCATACTGCCGACTGGTACCTGGCAAGCTTCAAGGAGAGTGATATGGCGAGCGGTACGTTCACGGCGTGTAATTTTGTGGGTATCTGGATCCTACGTGGTACAGGTATAGCCTTCATCGATTGGATAAAACTCCAGATCCAGGGTTTCGCTACCATGTTCCGGAATCAGGTATGTCATAACAATCACTGCACTGTTGCGATACTCAGTTGGCATTGCAGCTGTTGGGAGAGGTCAGAATTGACTTCCATTTCCTGCCCCAAGAGCTTCTTGATAGGAAGTTGAAGAAGAATATCGCTCTCGCCCGGCTCCCGCGCGTTGACCCCGTCCGTTGCGTCGGGCTGGGGAAACTGTCCCAAAACCGCGCGCCTGGGGTTGTGGCGCCACAGCCATTCCGCTCGAAAACCAAGGCGTGGTGACCGTGAGTAGCAAGAGCTCCCAAACCTCCCGAATTACGGGGGGTGGAGAGAACACAGCAACCCCATCGGGGGTTGGTGTCGCCTCGACGTTTGGTGGTGTGCGCGATTCGGAAGTTCGGAAGTTCTCAGATATTTGGGGGTATGCCTCGACTAATATATGATAAATGCGATAGTCCATTGTATCACGGACAGTTACCAAGTGTCACTCATTGAATGTGCGACTCCTGCTGCAATTTTTGTCGTGACGAAATCGATCCGGCGGAACGATCACGAAAGGTTATCTGGCTGCAGGATCTAAGTACATACGACAGGCGTACTGCACACGAGTATTTATTTAGTGGTTGGTACATAAGGGATCTATACAGTTCTTGGTGGTGGATGGTTCTCGAGTGGAACGCGAGGGTAATCCTCCCCCTGCCACCACTCCCCAAGTGCGCGAGAGAGGAAAAGAAGGGGAATCGGAGTATTCTAGAACTGGGGTCCGGCCAACCTGACTTTGTCCTCGACCTCCTTCTCATAGAGAGCGAACGCCTTTTGGAACATACCCGCGAGCTTCCTGACCTCTCTCTCGAAAGCTTCCTTGTTGGTCCAAGCCTTCCTCGGGTTCAACAGCTCCAGTGGGACACCCTCCAACGCGGTGGGAATCGACAGGTTGAAGGTACCGAAGTTCTCGTAACTGGCCTTGGCGAGTTCACCAGAGTGGATGACATCAATGATACGGCGAGTGTACTTGAGTGGGCATCGGGAACCTGTTCCGTACTTGCCTCCGGTCCACCCGGTGTTTACGAGCCAGCAGTCGACCTTGTGCTTAGCCATACGGTCGGCCAGCATCTCGGCGTACCTCCCAGGCTATTGAGAGTGAGAACGCAATCGTTAGGATTCCCGAACGTGGAGGGTGGGGTCTTAATTACGTACGTGAAGAACGATGAACGGGGCGCTGTAGCAAGTCGAGAAGGTCGGGATGGGTTCGAGAACACCGTCCTCAGTGCCGGGGGTTTTCCTGCCAAAGCCATCAGCGATGTCATAGGGAGACAAAGAGGGAAGGAGGCTTACGAGGTGTAACCAGCCAAGAAGTGGTAACTGGCCTGTTCGGGAGTCAATTTGCTGACCGGTGGGAGAACACCGAAAGCATCGCAGGTGAGCATGATGATGTTCTTGGGCTGACTCTGAACAACACAAGGGATGCGAGCGTTGGGGATGAACTCGATGGGGTATGCACAACGGGTATTCTCGGTGATGCTGACGTCGTTGTAGTCGGGCTTGCGAGAAGCGATGTCGTAGACGACGTTCTCGAGGATGGAACCAAAACGGATGGCATTGTAGATCTCGGGCTCCTTTTCGGCGGAAAGGTTGATGCACTTGGCATAGCATCCACCCTCGATATTGAAAACGCCGTTGTCTGACCAGACGTGCTCGTCATCACCGATCAGCTGCCGGTTGGGGTCGGCAGAGAGAGTGGTCTTTCCGGTTCCGGAGAGACCGAAGAAAAGAGTAACATCGCCCTCCTCGGTACCGACGTTGGCAGAGGAGTGGAGAGATAGCTGACCGAACTTGATGGGTTGGAGGTAGTGCATGACAGAGAAGACACCCTTCTTCATCTCTCCCGCGTACTCGGTGCCGAGGATGACCATTTCCATACGCTTGAAGTTGATCTCGACCGAGGTGGTGGAGCTCATACCCTTGGTGAACCTGTTTGCGGGAAACTGACCGGCATTGTAGATGATGAAGTCCGGTTCACCAAAGTCGCGAAGCTCCTCCTCGGTCGGCCGGATCAACATGTTGTTCTGTGATCGACATTTGGAATACGGATCGGAGAATCACGAGACAAACGGGACGCACCATAAACAGCGCGTGATACGCTAAGGCGCAAATGACACGGACCTTGATCCGGTACTTGGGGTCCCACTGTCGGTTGGGGGGGTCAACATCCCACGGATCTTGCGAGAAGGCTGAGAGAAGGTGCATACCCCAGCGAACCCATCGAAGACGTAGACATTGTCCCGGGTGTTCAAATAATCGATGGCACGCTCACGGTTGATCTCGAAAGTGTCTGTTGGACGAGGGTCATTTCGATGATCGGGTTTGATGGATGCGACTTACGCTCGTCCAGCTTAATGTTAACCGACCCCCACCAAATGTCATCCTTAGAGGTTTCCTCGTAGACGATACGCTTGTCCTTGGGGCTACGCCCGGTCTTCTTACCGGAGAAGTTGATGAGCGCTCCAGAAGAGGAGATGATGGCACCCTCATTGCGGATAGCGTCTTCGTAGAGGAGAGATACGGGAGCGTTACGCTTCAGTTGAATCCTGTCCATGTCGAAGCCAGCCTGAGAGTAGAATTCGAGATCCTTGCCGATGACTAGGGGGATTGGTGAGGTGGATTCCTATATGGACCGAGCTGGGGATCGCTTACGGCCACCGATGATCTCAGAGTCGAACGCCTGAGCATAGTGTTTGTGGAGGATATGGGGAGTAACGTAGGGGGTGTGGTGGAGAACCATTGCTGTTTTTTGAGAGGGGAGAGGAAGAACGGGGAGGGAAAGGGTTGGCGGAGTGGGGGTTGAAGAGACGAGATCGCAGCAGCTTTCGGTTTTATATCATTGTCCGGCGAACAGGACAGATGGAGCGCGGAAGCTGAGATGGCCGCATTCGATCCCGGGAATCCAGATCCAATTGTCGGCCTCTAGGATCGGTAGGATTCGGGTTACAGTATCGGGAAGGTCGGTCTGTGGATTCAACGCCACCATTTGCGCGAGCTTGTTTGGAGACCCGGGGTCATTCCAGCTAACGGCGTTTACGTTATCGGCCGACCGTCATCCGCCCTTTGGTGCTAGACCCCCTGGTAAATACACCAACGCAGTTACGCAATCCTTGAGAGGCGCCCCGAGTATCGTTTCTCGCGATAACTTGAAGCCCTTGGCGATATTTCGTGACAACAGACCAAAATAAGCCAGTCACGCGGCCGAGATTTTGATCCTGCCTCTGTGCGTGAGAGACCTCAGGAGGGCGACTCTACCCGCGGATTCCAGAGATCCCCGGCCGCGGCCGGCACCCATCGATCGCTGGGCGAGCGCATGAACCAGCCTGGAAGCAATCCGACCCCTGGGTTACAAAAAGCAGCTGCCAACGACAACCGCCGCACCTCCACTTAACACCACCCGAGCATTACGGAGCTAGTGGCCAAGCGAGGAAATACCGGGCCTTGCTCGTTTGCAAATGAAAAGTCGCAATGTCGTGCCAGAGTGCACAGCCTATTTCCCCCGAGGACCACGATGGTGGTGCCTCACGGATCAATTTCAACCCGGGAATGGCCTACGGGTCAGACGCAGGCTCAGCCGCTCGGGTCCATGACCTGGCCGGATCGCGTCCCGGATTGGGACGGAGGTGAGATCCTCGTGTGTCGTGCCGTTGCTTGCCTCTCGTCTGACCGACTGACAGGGTCGTGCTCCGGAGGTTACCCGAGTCATAGCCGATCGTTCCAGGCTATGAAACACCAAAGCCTGTGCGCATATATGGACCGGGGTTTCGGCGATTGGGTGAAGTCTGTGGCGGTTCGGGGGAGAACGAGGTCGGCTAGGAGCTGGGGCGCGTTGATTGGTGTGAACGAGGTCTAAGATCCGATGGTTTGGCGCGCACCTGGCGTTCGACAATCCAAGAGGCCCTGGTCTCCAGAAATTAGGAACGCCCACCATACGGTGGCCCGTCCGCGACTATCACTTG
>Ga0307516_10006146_pt1 | contig 14149 bp, 10 predicted proteins | sample 19_EM_MG_FD_203310 | JGI IMG/M metagenome (GOLD analysis project Ga0307516, IMG submission 203310) | Populus trichocarpa ectomycorrhiza microbial communities from riparian zone in the Pacific Northwest, United States - 19_EM | ecosystem: Host-associated > Plants > Roots > Unclassified | place... | reverse complement strand
CCGGTTGCATGTTCAGCCCCACACCAATACGGTTCCAGGCATTAATAGTTATAATAAGCATGATAACCTGCGCAGTTTTTTCTTCCCCCAATAAAGTAATGGCTTTATCGTACAATTCATCGCTGAGCCCGTGCCGGTGAATCAATGTAATTTGTTCTGTTATTGCCAGCAGCAGTTGCTCTTCTTCCGAAAATATATTGGTAGCTTCCCGCCATACGCTTATTAAATATACACGCTCCTCCGTTTCTCCCAGTTTACGGGCGTCTTTAGTATGATGGTTAACACAATACGCACATCCGTTAATCTGGGATGCTCTTATTCTAATCATTTCACGATGCAGCGAATCTATTGCTGAGGTACTTATATACCTGTCCAAAGCACCCATTGCCTTATATGCTTCCGGTTGCACCTTTCCCATATTGAATCTTTTTGTTGCCATAAACAGAATTTTATCAGTTATTGTGTTGGATATAAATGCGAAAATCAACTTAATTCAGGCGTCTTGATTTGAACAGGTCAACTACTGCCTGGTTTGCCCGTCGGACAATACGACCTTGCCGTCATAAAAGTCGGTTACGAAATTGTTCAGATTAATTTTTACGCCGAGTGACTGCTGCAAAGGTGTACCTGAGCACAAAATTGAAACAATATTGGCCTGAAAAAAATGGCGGTATACCCGGTTTCGTTGTAAATAGTATCGGGAAATTTTTCTATTCACGAAGCTGAGGAAAAAACCGGCTTTCCCTTTTTAAAATCGGTGAAGTTCATTCCGGTAGCACTTTTAAAAAACTTGCTGAAGTGCGCCATATCAGTAAACCCTAAATAATATCCAATTTGTTTCATATAATCATCAGAATAGGAAGCATGGCGTTTTGCTTCCATTACTATTCGTTGGCGGATGTGATGCCTGGCTGAACAACCCGTTGTCTTTTTAACAATCTCATTTAGGTAGTTTGGGGTGAGGGACAAAAGTCCCGAATAACCAGAAACCGTTTTTTCTGTCTTGAAATGCTTATCTATCAGGGCCAGGAATTTTTGAGTCAGCTCCTCATTTCTTGTTTTCCTCGCCGTAAATGCCGCCCCTTCCAGTTGCCTTGACAGGTAAATAAGGAATATTTTAAGATATCGCCTTAATAATTCATCCCTGAACAAATTAATATTGTTAAACTCCTTTATCATTCTTCCCGTTATGTCATTCATCTCTGCCGACGTTTCCTGGGTAATTTTAATCCCTCCTGAACCGGCGAACAGGCTAAACAGGCTGTTATGATATATTGACTCATTTTCCTGGTCTTCTTTACTAAGAAAGGAGTCGGTAAAAGAAATAATATAGCCTTCCATATCTGTTGTGGCCTGAAACCGGTAAACCTGCCCTTGTTTTATAAAGAATAGCTGGTTATTTTCAAAATCGCCTTTTCGCAGGTCTAGCAAAAAGTCGCCCTTACCCTTTGTTATCCAGATAATTTGAAAACGGTCTTTGCTTTGCTGGATTTCACCTTCGTACCCGAAGTGTAAGTTTTTCCATTGAATCGTATGGATGTCAAATGACAGACCTTTATTTCCCCTTTTAGAGTTGTGAGTATTGCTTTCCGGAATTGACATAAGAGTTATTTTGCCATATCAGGTTTCCAATAACATGCCGGATTGTAGCGAATTGAAAATCAGCTATATACTAATTTATTTTAGAATCAGATGACACTGTATTTCGCGGTATCACTATTCGAAATACGAAATATCGTACCTTGCATACTACGAAATTTTGAACATATGGGCAACCAGGTAATTAATGAAGAAAAAATGCAGGAAGGCACAAAAGCGTTAATTAATCAGCCGGGAAAAACTGAAAAGGAGAATGAAATCATTTTATTACTGCAAAAGGAAATTGCTTTCCTGGAAACGCAAAACGAGCTATTTAAACTGGAGAGCACAAATGAAAAGTCAATTCTATTCACTTTAAGTAAAGAAATAACGTCAAGCAGGAATAAAGAAGCCATACTGGATATAGTAAATAACAAACTGAGCAGCATTTTTGACTATAATGCCTTTACCGTTTCATTGGTTGATAACAACAAGTTGACTCATGGCAATTATTTGTATAGTCTGCCTGAAGAAATGCTCGATCATCCTGACCTGGCTTCACGGGCTGCTGAAAAATACAGTGTAAAGGATGGCGTATACGAACAGGTCTTGAACTCTGAAACGCCGGTGACGTTCGATATGGACCAACTTATGAATCAAAACAATGTTCCCGGGTATGTGGATTTTTTTTACAAGAACGGGATCCGCGAAATGGTAGCTATTCCACTCAGGGTTAATCATAAAAGTATTGGCGGGGTATTTATACACTCCAAAATAAAAAATTCCTTTACAAGCGCACAACTGAATCTGGCTGAAGCGGTTTGTTGTCATATCGCTATTGCAATAGCCAATATCCGCGCGTATGAAGAGATCAGCAATAGCGAAAATGAGAAATCTCTCCTGATATCATTAAGCAGGGATATTACTTCCTGCCGGACTAAAGAAGATATTCAGCAGATTTTATCAACCAAACTGACAAAATATTTTCAGTTTACTGATATTATGGTTTGTCTCAATAACAGCGATGAAATTACACACCAGGTTTGCATTTACAATGTGTGTGAGGAAACGACAAATCACCCTGATTTTGCACCTGGCGGGTCAATGAAATTTTTTGTTAATGACGGAATTTTCAATGTTATTGAAGCCTCGTATGAACCTGTCGTTTTTGATATGGAGGAACTGGTGAGCAGGTCTAACAAGCCTTTTTATGTTGATTTTTGGCATTCCCTGAACGTTAAAGAAATAATAGGCTTTCCGCTACGTATGAATAATGAGTGTATTGGTGGCGCAACGTTGTATCCGAGAAGTAAACAGGCTTTTACTGATCCGAAACTTAAACTGGCGCAGGCAGTGTGTTCTTATCTTGGAATTGCCCTGGCAAATATCCGTTCTTACGAAAAAATACTCAGCCAGTTAGAGTACATAAATAAGTACAAATCTCAACTGGAGCAGGAAAATCTTTATTTACAGGAACAACTCAAGACTTCTTATAACTCTAACGAGGTAATAGGGTCAAATAACGGGCTGAGAAAAATATTCGAATTGGTTTCAAATGTTGCTGCGTCAGACAGCACGGTATTATTAATGGGAGAGACGGGTACCGGTAAAGAATTGATTGCAAGAGCTATTCACAATTCATCACCGCGGAAGGATAAAGTAATGATCAAAGTGAATTGCGCGGCATTGCCCCCGCAGCTAATTGAAAGTGAATTATTCGGACATGAACGGGGGAGCTTTACCGGCGCCACTGAGCGGCGCATTGGTAAATTTGAACTGGCAAATAACAGTACCATATTCTTAGATGAGATTGGTGAAATGCCCATTGACTTACAGGTAAAATTATTAAGAGTAATACAGGAAAAGGAAATTGAACGGATAGGCGGCAAGACGACGATTAAAATTGACCTGCGCATCATTGCCGCCACCAATAGAAACCTTTTGACAGAAGTAGAATCAGGAAAATTCAGAAGTGATCTTTTTTACAGGTTAAATGTTTTCCCCATCGTCATACCGCCATTGAGGGAGCGCAGTGAAGACATTCCAATGCTTGTATCGCATTTTATTGAACGGTTTTCTGTCAAAGCCCGAAAAAAAATCAGCAATGTCGCTCCCCAGGTTATTAAACAAATGACGCTTTATAAATGGCCGGGCAATATCAGGGAACTGGAGCATGTTATTGAACGAAGTGTTTTAATGACAACAGGAAACACTATAACCGATATTTATCTGCCAATTTCAGGTAAAGAGCCGGTGTCTTCAGAAAAAAAGGAATTGGGATTCAAATCATTGGAACAAAATGAACGTGACTATATATTAGCTGCTCTGAAAAAATGTAATGGCAAGATAGGAGGAACAGGTAGTGCGTCAGAACTTTTAGGACTTCCCGCAACTACATTACATTCAAAAATAAAAAAATTGAATATTAAAAGAACGGTCAATTAACAAGTCATTCCTTCAGCATAAGACATGAGTTGCACTTATTATCGATTCTGCCGTATATTTTAACGGATGAATACCCGCATGAGGCTGTTTTGCAGGTTATTTTAGTATAATTGGCATAAAATTCAATGGCGAGGCGACTTGTTTTCATTGCTTTTTTGTGGGTCTGCATTTTCTCCTCCCCTGGCCAGGTAAAGCCATTCGAATCAATTCCCCAAATCAAAAAAAGCCTGGAGAAATCCGGGAATCTGGCAGATCGTGCCGGACTGCTCTGTAAGCTGGCTTTATTATATGTTTATAAGCAAGGTGAAGTACCAACTGATCTTGATAGCGGATTATTGCTGGCTAACGAGGCGGCAATTATAAATTCATCTCTCCATGACAAGGCTATAGAAGCGAAAATTTACTTTATAAGGGCCAATGCATTGCGTGAAAAGGGAGATACAGCACAAGCTCACCATGCTATTAACAAATCACTCGAAATTTATAATGCACTGCCTAATCTGCCCGAACACGGGGATGCTTATATTGAACTGTCCAATTATTATAACATATATACCAAAGAAGGGTGCCTGGGAAGAAAGGAATGTTATGAACAGGCCCTGGCTCAATTTCAGGCGGCTGGTGCTAAAGAAAAGCAGGCAGATGCGCTGAAAAACCTGGGTGATTTTAATCAAATACTCAGAAATTACGGGCTTTCAATAATTAATCTCCACGAGGCTTTGGCAATATATAGCAGTATCGGTTATAAAAATATGCAAGGTGTATATGACCTGCTTGGTATCGTATCCACAAATATGGGTGATTATTCCAATGCCATTAAATATGGATTACTGGCTGTTCAGGCGGCAGAAAATCTCAATGACACCTCTATACAATTGTGCACCATTTATAACCGGTTGGGTGTTGCCTACGGCAATTGGTCCAAATGGGAAGATGCAGGTATTTATGAACAAAAGGCACTGGCAATTGCTATAAAATATCACGACAAAGATGCCATAGAAACTGTACTGCTAACCTTATGTCACCTGTTGAAAGGCCGGTCTGATTGGCAGGAGATATTGATGCTGATTAAATCGGCAGATAAATATACTAGACCATGGAACCTGGAAGACAGCCTGTATATGTCAGTTTTTTATAACATGACATATGTAGCGGGTAAAGATTTCAGCGCCGCGGGAAAATATGCTGATAACCTGGTTAAAATTACGCCCCGGGTTATTAACAGGCAATTACCGGTGCATACGGTATACAGTTGCCTGTCTAACTACTTCCTGGCGATAAATAAATATGAAACTGCGAAGAAATACATAAAGCATGACCTGGAATACAGTACAAAATATTCCAATAAAAGAACTATATCAATCGACTACCTGCTTGCTTCAAAAGCAGATTCTGGAACAGGGAACTTCAAGGCTGCCTTAAATGAGTATCAGGTGTATAAAGCGATGTCTGACTCTATGCTTAACGAATCCAAAAGTTTTCAATTTGCACAGATGCAGGTAGTATACGAAACGGAAAAAAAAGACAGGGACCTCAGGCTGCAACAGCAGAACCTGGAAGTAGTAACCAATAAAAATAAACTCCAGGAGGCACGCCTTAAAAAAGCCAATCTAACGCGTGATATAATTGTCATTGCGGCTCTGTCATTGCTGTCCCTTTTATTTACAGGTTATAAATTTAAACAACGCCATAATAAACAATTGCAATTGCAGCAGAAAGAAATCAACCACCAAAACATATTACTTAAGCAGTTTTTGCGGGAACAACAAAAGCTTGTTGAAGAAAAGGAAGGGTTGGTTAAAGAAATTCACCACCGGGTGAAAAACAACTTGCAAATGATTATCAGTCTTCTCAATGCACAATCTGAGTTTCTCGATCATCCTACAGCCCTCAACGCGATAAAGGAGAGCCGTGAACGGATGCAGGCAATAGCTTTAATTCATCAAAAGTTATATCAACCTGATCAAGGCACGTTAATAAACATGAATTCCTATATCCGGGAGTTGGTAGCATACCTTTATAGCAGTTTTGCTGATCCGGAAAGAATAAAATTTATTGTAGAGGTTCAACCTATTCAAATGGATATATCACAATCCGTACCATTGGGGTTAATATTGAATGAGGCCATTACAAATGTGGTTAAATATGCTTTTCAAATGGATCGGAAAGGCAAAGTGACTATTGAATTATATCATGTCAATGATGCAGAAATCCGGTTAAAAATCAGCGACAACGGACGGGGATTCCCTGCAGGTTTTGATCTTTCCGAAAGTAATTCACTGGGTATCCAGCTGATTAAATTATTTGCTGAACAATTAGAGGGAACACTTCAATTTACGGGCACCAATGGCGTTGAAATTACTTTAACCTTTAAACAACATTATCCAATTGATAAGTTTTCTACATTAAACAATATATGGCAGTCAAATGGAAAAAATATTGATAGTTGAGGATGAACTCATTGTTGCAAGGGACCTGCGAAAGACCCTTGAGCGGAACAATTACAAAGTTTCCGGTGTGGCTACATCGGTAGAAAAGGCGCTTTTAATGCTACAGGAATCAAAACCCTGGCTGGTATTGGTAGATATTTTTCTGAAGGGAAACCTGACCGGCGTGGACCTGGCCAAAAAACTCAATAAGGCTGATATTCCCTTCATTTATGTGTCTGCAAATTCTAATCAACAGGTGCTGGAAGTCGCAAAAACGACAGATCCTTACGGTTTTATCGTAAAACCGTTTCGCGAGAGAGATCTTTTGGTAACCATCGATATTGCCAGATATCGGTACGAAAACAACAAACAAATGACTGAAGCAAGTTTGTCTTCAGACAAGCAAGGATTAAATATTTTTCCCGGCCAGCCCCATAAGCCATTATCTGTTGAAAAGAGAGCCTGGGAAGGTTTTTACAACAATATTATTGGCAACAGCGCGGCCATACTGCATATCTTCAGGCAGATTCAGCAGGTGGCTCCTTTTGATACTTCGGTATTGCTGCTGGGTGAAAGCGGAAGCGGTAAGGAAGGCGTTGCAAGATGCATATTGGAGCAATCGGGACGCAATTCTAAACCTTTTATTAAAATCAACTGCGCTGCCATTCCGGCAAGCCTGATGGAGGCAGAATTGTTTGGGTATGAAAAAGGCGCTTTTACCGGCGCCATAGAGAGAAAAGCCGGGAAATTTGAATTGGCCTCAGGAGGAACGATATTACTTGATGAAATTGGGGAATTGCCCCTGGAGATGCAGGCTAAATTGTTAAGGGCGCTGCAGGAAAAGGAAATTCAGCGTCTGGGAAGTAGTGTACCTATAAAAACTGACGTAAGAATAATTGCCGCAACGAGCAGGAACCTGGAAAAAGAAGTTGCCGAAAGCAACTTCCGTCTTGATCTTTACTACCGGCTCCATGTTTTCCCCATTTCTATACCACCATTAAGAGATCGTAAGGAAGACATCCCTGCTCTTGTATCCCATTTTATTAAAAGACTGACCATGAAGTCAGGGAAGCAAATACTGGATATTTCTGCCAACGCATTAGAAGAAATGATGCAATACGATTGGCCCGGTAATGTGCGTGAACTGGAACATTTAATAGAAAGAAGTATTTTGATGACCACTGGAAATATTATCACTACCGTATCCTTGCCAGGAAATGATAACTTTCTCAGCACCCAACCTGCAGGTCAATTATCAATTGGATCATCGGAACAAAATGAGCGGGAGCATATTATAGCAGCTTTGAAAAAAGCCAATGGAAGGGTATGGGGAGTAGGAGGAGCCGCCGCATTACTGGGCATTCCTCCCGCTGCATTGAATGTTAAGATTAAGCAATTGGGTATCAAAAGGGGTTTTGAATAGCCGGCGCCTTCAGCTACTTTTTCCAATAATTATTAGCTGCTGCTATCGTTGAAAATTCGATGGCAACCGTTTGCCCTATGGCAATTAACATGCCGGCATCTTTGGCATAAATGGGTCGTAATTTATCTCTTTCAGCGGCATCTGGTTGTGTTATTTTAATTATCAACCTTGCCATTTTGATAGCCAGGTATCTTCCTTCTTCCGGCGTAGCTGTCAATAAACTGTTTCCGGGTATTAATTCGATGGTTTCTGGCATAATTATTTTTTTTGGATGATCAATGAGCAGGAAAATTGCCGAATGGTTTACTTTCCGATAGCAAGTAGTAAGCCGGTTACATTTTCAGGCTGTGACAAGAATGGACAATGCCCTGAGCTAAGCGAATACACGTTTGTTATTTGCGCAGCATTCAGCATCTGGTTTTGAAGATTCAAACCGATGGCATGGTCTTCGGTTGTGCGGATATAATATTTATTTACTTTACCAAAACTTGCCTGTGACAACGATATTTTATTTGCAAAGGGGATGGCAGGTTCTACCCTGAATTTATCCACTACCAGCTTTTTTATTTCATCGGATGCATCCTGGCAAAAAATAGAGACAATGTTTTCCCGCACCAGGTCTAAGGTGAGTTGATCTTTGGATGGAATAAGAGATGGCCCTAAAAGGGATTGTGTATCCTGCAGGGCAAGATCAAGCAATGACTGTCCGTTGGCTGGTAAAAACGCGCCTATGTATACAAGTTTTCTGATTTTTAAGGGAATTTTGTCCGCGACTGCTGATACAACTACTCCTCCCATGCTATGACCAACCAATATTACTTTTCCTTTAATTTTGCTGATGGCATCAATTACCTTATCCCTGTAAGTATTAATAGACACTACCGCCGGAGAAGTAAAGTCATCACCGTGGGCCGGCAATTCGACCACCACAACGTTTTGGCCTTTATTTTCCAATTGCTGCTTTACAGTTTGCCACACATAGGGGGCCTGCCAGGCACCATGTATAAGTACATAAGTATTTGATGGTAATGGTCCATCTCCTTGTGAACAACTGCTAAAACATCCGATCACAAGAACTGCAGCGAGTAAATTAACCAGCTTCCTTTTCATACTATTTATTTTAAGAAGGTAAAAAATAACAAGTCAAAGATGCTTTGCGAATGTGCTTCAACCAATAGCTGAATTACATATTAGCATGTATAAATCATCGTCATCGCCCGTTTTTAAAAACAAAACTATAATTCCGGGAAAGCGCCTGCTCATATATGGCTGGTGAAATAAATAATAAATACCAGTTACCCATACTAAAGACATTGACTGGCAATATACGCTACGTGCAACTTTGTGTCGCAAAAATCATCAGCTGATAATTCATCCACATTTTACATTGAAAAATACGCTTTCGGGAAATAAATCCAAACCTGGATTCAAGGAAACCTATTCTGGATATAGGAAGAGGTGTTTATAGCGCACGGTGATTTCGCAGTGGTTGAATGTTACCGATTAAATTTTCATAAACAGTAAAATGTATATATAAGTCGATTATTTGTCAATTGACTTTGCTTTTTCAGAAATATACTTTTACCAAATACTTTTCTAAAATAGCACATCATTCACTTTTTAAATTAAATGTAATGAAGACAATGGAAAAAGAAATTCAAGGTCTCGGCATGCCCTGGGAACAGGCATACGGATATGCGCAGGCAGTAAAGAATGGCTCAACTGTATGGATCGCCGGGCAGGTGGGGCACGATGAAAATGGGGTCCTGTCTATCGGCACCGAGACCCAGATGAAACAGGCATATGCCAATATAAAAAAATTACTGGAAGGCTTTGAAATGAACCCGGATGATGTTACCGAGGAGGTATTATATGTACTTGATATCAAGGCGGCCTTTGAAGCGAGAAAGAAACTTGGAAAAGAGTTTTATAATGAGCCAATGGCCATTGCCAGTACGCTCATTGAAGTAAAAGGGCTGGTGCTGCCGGGGCAAATGATAGAAATAAAAATAGTTGCAAAAAAATAAGGAGTGCAAAGCAGCGGCAGACCTAAACTGCATCCGGACAATCAATAAATCATCAGCTTAAGGCTAAATCTATGCAATCGGTAAATAACAACTACGGCAGGCACCAGGGGGGTAAATCGAGGCGGCTTGCATTCTCTTTCCTTTTTCTTTTTTCTCTTAAAATACTATCATGCAGTAACACGGACAATACAACGAAAACCGGCGCTGCTGCAATTGTTGTTGAGAATAAAACAGATACGACACCCGGGCCTGCTGCCCCACCTTCAAATTTCACTCATCAAACGGCCAGGGTAAATGGCGTCAATATTCATTATGTTATCGGCGGACACGGGGAGCCACTTGTCTTGTTGCATGGATTCGGTCAGAACTGGTATATGTGGAACCGCCTGCTGCCGGAACTTTCTAAACATTTTACCGTTATCGTCCCGGACCTGAGAGGAATTGGAGAATCAGACAAACCTGCTGATGGCTATGATAAAAAAACAATGGCAAAGGACATTCACGAACTGATCGCTAAACTGGGCTATAAAAGTATAAAACTGGCAGGCCACGATATTGGTTTAATGGTAGCGTATGCCTATGCGGCGCAGTATGGGCGGGAAGTAAAAAAACTGGCGCTGCTGGATGCACTGCTGCCCGGGGTGGAGCCCGTATGGTCTGATTTGAGTGGCAAACTATGGTGGTTTGGTTTTTTTGCACGGCCTGTTTCCGGTGAATTGGTAAATGGCCGGGCTGGCTTATTTCTCAGAGACTTCTGGCCTGTGGTTGGCCATGTTAAAGACCCCTTTACAAAAGAGGAATCGGTTGAATTTATCAGGTCATATTCCGTGGCAGGGGCAACTACCGGAAGCTTTCATTGGTTTGCCGCCTTTCCGCAGGACGCTAAAGATAATCTTCAATTTATGAAAACTAAGTTGCACATGCCTTTGCTGGCCATGGGTGGTGAATTCCAATCGGCTTCATTTCTTGCTGCGCACTGCAGGCTGGTAGCAAACAATGTAAAAGAGGTAAACATAACAGGGGCAGGGCATTGGCTGGTCCAGGAGCAAACAGAACAAGTAAAGAAAGGCTTGTTAGATTTTTTTTCGACAAACAATGAAGTCACCAATAAAAACCACTCACAATGAACAAATCAATAATTCACAGCGGATTTGTTTTTGCTATTCTCTTCTGGAGCATTAGTGCAAAAGCTCAGTATCCTCTGCCACCGGTAGTGCCAATATGGGACGGTAATAAAGTCCAGTTAAAAGCACAGAAAATCGCAGAAGACGTCTACGCCATCATTCCAACCACTGCGGATACTGAAACAACAAAGGGAATACCGCAAGGCACTTGTGGTGGGTTTATTGTTGGGTCCCGGGGTGTACTGCTGATTGAAGTAATGCTGAATAAAAGGTTGTACGACCAGGAAATTAAGCTCGTAAAGTCAGCAACCAATAAGCCTGTATTATTTGCGGTAAATACCAGCGATCATGGTGACCATTGCTTCAGTAATTACTTATTACCGTCATCAACTGTTATCATCCAGAATGAATTTTGTAAGGAAAATTTATCCAAAAACTTTGAGGGCATAAAGCAGTTTATGATAATGCTATTTGGTAACGACAGGGGCATTGAAGCTGCAAAATACCGGTCTGCGGATATAACCGTTGCAAAAAATAACAGCTTCAGTTTGGATTTGGGTAATGGGAAGATTGTGGAGTTTATCAATGCAGGCACTGCGCAATCGCCGGCGGATTTGTTTGTGTGGGTATCTTCCGCAAAAGCTTTTTGGGGCGGCAATCCATTTATCGGCGAAAGCCCCACTATTCCCTGGCTGTTTGACGGTTATTTTTTAGAGCCGGCGGCCAACCTTAGAAAGATGTATGATTTTTTACCGGATAATGCTATTGTAATTCCGGGCCATGGCCGCATCACTAATAAAGCGGGTATAAAATATACGATTGACTATGTCGAAACACTGAAAGCCAATGTACAGGATGCAGTCAGCAAAGGGCTTACACTGGAAGAAACAAAACAGTCTGTTACCATGAAAGAATTCGATAACGGGTATGCTATTTTTAACTGGCTTCATTACAATTTTAATTTACCCAACGCCTATAAAGACATTAGTTCCAGGAAGGGTACTGCACAAAAATAATTTCGCTTAACATTTTCAACACTCCTGCAACAAAAAAAGTAATTCAAATAACTACAATCTTCTTTTTAACACTCAATATGAATATTATGACAATCGCTCAAACAAATGCTGCTGTAAAAAATATTGTTATTGTACACGGCGCTTTTGCAGATGCTTCTGGCTGGGAAGCCGTTTTCACGATCCTTAACAAAGACGGGTACCATGTCACGCTGGTACAAAATCCATTGAGTTCTCTCGAAGATGATGTGGCAGCAACACAAAGAGCGATAACCAGGCAGGATGGCCCTGTAATTTTAGTAGGCCATTCCTGGGGAGGTGCAGTGATAACCCAGGCTGGTATAGATCCAAAAGTAGTAAGCCTGGTATATGTTGCAGCATTTATACCAGCCGCCGGTGAAACAATGATTGATTTACTAAAAACTGCGCCAACCGCACCTGAAAATGGAATTCTTCCTCCCGATGAAAAGGGATTTATTTATTACGATAAAGAGAAATTTCACAAAGGGTTTGTTGCCGAGGCAAGCAATGAAAAAGCGGAATTCATGTATGCATCGCAGAGCCCGGTTGCCGTAAAGTGTTTTTTAACGCCGATAACAGAAGCCGCCTGGAAAACAAAACCCTCCTACGCCATTGTTGCTACTGAAGACAAGAGTATCAATCCTGACATTGAACGTTTTATGCACAAAAGAGCAGGCTCTGTTGTAACCGAAATCAAGTCGAGCCATGCAGTATATATTTCCTTTCCAAAAAAAGTAGCAGAGGTTATAGAAGCTGCGGCGATGGCGGCTGGTAAATAAAATATAGCCCTATTTTCTATTGGTTCTATTATCGTAACTGCATGGTACGTGAGCATATTCGCTTTAAAAATTAAAATAACCATTATGAAACAGGCGCTTCTTGCATTAGTGATATGGACTTCAACAGCAACAACTTTATCGGCTCAAAAAGCCGACCTGATTATTTATAACGCCAAAATAGCAACCATGCAAAAGCCTGGCGAGTTTAAACAGGCGGTAGCGGTAAAAGACGGCATCGTCGTCTGGGTAGGGGATTCCAGGGAAATATTGAGTGACTATAAATCGTCCGCCACCGAAATGATAGATGCAAAAGGCAATACTGTCATCCCGGGTTTGAACGACAGCCATATTCATATTATAAGAGAAGGTCTGAATTACAATGCTGAACTAAGGTGGGATGGCGTGAAAACATTAAAGCGGGCCATGGAGATGTTGAAAGAGCAGGCTCAGCGAACACCGGAGGGAACCTGGATAAAGGTCATTGGCGGATGGAATGAGTTCCAGTTTGAAGAAAAAAGGCAACCCACGCTCCGGGAAATTAATGAAGCGGTTCCCGATAAACCGGTATTCATTACCTATCTCTATGGCAAGGCATTTGTAAATAAAAAGGGGATTGAAACCTTAAAATATACAAAGGATACGAAATATGATGGCAGCCTGGTAGAACTGGATGAAAGCGGGAATCCCACCGGAATGTTATATGCGAAGTTAAAACCTACCGCTATTTATACCACGCTTGCATTGACAACAACACTGAACCGGGAGGAGAGGGAAAACTCAACCATTCAGTATTATCACGAATTAAATAAATATGGCTTAACAAGCGCAATTGATGCTGCTGGTGGCGGCCAGAATTATCCGGATGATTATGGCGTAGCTCTTGACCTGGCAAAGCAAGGCAGGCTTACTATACGGACTTCCTATTACCTGTTTGCGCAGGTAAAAGGACGGGAATACCAGGATTATGAAAAATGGGTGAGTTCAACAAAACTGCGGCGCAATGATAATATGTTGCTGCCAAATGGTTATCTGGCAGAAGGAGCAGGAGAGAACCTCGTGGCAAGCGCCGCAGATTTTGAGAATTTTTTAGAACCCCGGATAGAGCTATCTGAAGACATGGAAAGCGAATTAGAGCCCATTATCAGGTTGCTGGTAAAAAAACGTTGGCCTTTCCGTTTACATGCCACCTATGCAGAGTCTATTAACAGAATGCTAAATGTGTTTGAAAAAGTCAACAAAGAAATCCCTTTTACCGGCCTGCACTGGTGTTTCGACCATGCCGAAACAGTTACTGATATTGAATTGGAACG
>Ga0307516_10006145_pt1 | contig 14153 bp, 19 predicted proteins | sample 19_EM_MG_FD_203310 | JGI IMG/M metagenome (GOLD analysis project Ga0307516, IMG submission 203310) | Populus trichocarpa ectomycorrhiza microbial communities from riparian zone in the Pacific Northwest, United States - 19_EM | ecosystem: Host-associated > Plants > Roots > Unclassified | place... | reverse complement strand
AACCCTAACCCTAACCCTAACCCTAACCCTAACCCTAACCCTAACCCTAACCCTAACCCTAACCCTAACCCTAACCCTAACCCTAACCCTAACCCTAACCCTAACCCTAACCCTAACCCTAACCCACTGTCAGCGGCTTCATTTCAATGCTGTTCGAAGTGTCCACTGATGACGATGCTCTCGGATATCAAGTGGGAATGCATACGCAAAATGCGGCAATACTGGCTTTTGAGGGCAGCTGGCTCAACGTGCTAGCTGTTGCCCACCAGGAGCCTAAGACTTGTGTTGCAGATCTCTTGAACGAGGTGCTCGCAACCGCGCGACTTGCATTAATGATGATGAGGTCTTCAAGATCCGGAAGTTGGCGCGTCGATATGGGATTGGTGTTTAACTGGCAGGGCCTGTAACATAACTTGTGGAAGATCGCAAAGCCGTAAGAGTCTGTACAATAATTGATTCATTTTTTTAATTCCCAGTAATGCTACAATGCTGCACTTCATGATGGCAGCAATATCTCCATACTATCTACTTCACACCCCTGATGCAATGGCAACTGCGTGGCGGTGCACGGCACGTGATAACCATCCTCGCTTCGATGTTCCACGACGATGCACTTCTCGTCGCCAGCAAATCGTTATGACGACGTATCTCTGACAGGTGAGGCGAAACAACGATTGACATATGGCATCCGCAATGATGGTGGAATTCTGGACGACTCAACACAAATGATGACATGTGCTGTGAGGCACTTCCCACGGTTCTACGTATGGATAAGGTTCTATACAATGAACATCGCGACGAGGTGCTTAAGCCATTACTCCAGCTCTGCTCCTTCATCACATATTTCAACGTCCCGACCTCCCTCGACCCGAATAAGTTCATGACTGGATTTGAAAATGGCTCGTCGTATCTGGATTACCCCACATTGTACTTACAGCGTAATAACCCACACTGTCACTTAAATACAGCAGACTATCTTCAGCATTACGCTTTATTGAGATCTGGGTATATACCATACCAGAAAAGAAACCCGAAACCTGAAACTCGTAACACAGAAACCAGAAACCCAGAAACCCAGAAACCCAGAAACCCAGAAACCCAGAAACCCAGAAACCCAGAAACCCAGAAACCCAGAAACCCAGAAACACAGAAACCAGAAACCCAGAAACCCAGAAACCCAGAAACCCAGAAACCCAGAAACCCAGAAACCCAGAAACCCAGAAACCCAGAAACCCAGAAACCCAGAAACCCAGAAACCCAGAAACCCAGAAACCCAGAAACCCATATACCCAGAAACCCAGAAACCCAGAAACCCAGAAACCCATAAACCCAGAATCCAAAGAAACCAAAGAAATAGCGAAACCTTAGGAATAAAACCCCCCAAATCAAAAGAAGATGTACATATTAGTCAGCAATCTCAGACACTTTCACCTTCTTTACGGAAGCAGCCGTCTCGTCGAAGCTCGCTGACCTCTTTAATCGGAAGTGCAGCTCCCTTGGTAGTGTCCCAACATGTTCCCCTAATACCCATGCCTCAACCCATGCATCGCCAACCGTTAACTTGAAATCGGCTAGCCACCGGATATCCCGCTGGTCTCCTGCCTTTGCGCGGACAACAACCCAACTCTCACACCTTTGTTGGAAGTATTCACGTCTCAGGCTGTCAGTTGCGTAGCTGGCGAGCGTGGGACATTGTGCCGCCAGTTCACCCCAGAACATATTCAATTCCTGAGTTGTAGGCAGGAAGCGGTGGATCGAAACGTGTTCCCATGACACCGTGCCCAGCATTGCCTGCGAGATAGGTGACGAAAGCGTGGCTCTTACAGCGAGGTTGTCGGTGAAGTCTGTCATCCGAAATTGGCTATCGTTCAGCACCACACACCCAAGGCAAGTGTTGGCTTGCTGTATCGCCTGCAGTCCCATCCAATTCTTTTTTGTTCCTATCTGGACTTCGTCCATTGTTAGACTGATGTCATCAGAGTAGAACACCGGTTCCACACGAAGGCCTGACCAAGGGTGTTGGATCCCATCGTGCAGCAAGACGGAAGCCTGAAGGATTACTTGCTGGTCGATATCCCACCGTCCGTCCTTAATGGGGCTGTCGATGACTCCCGGCGATGGGATCGAGATGACTTGGGCGGTTCCGAATAGTACTGACGACACGATCCACACTGAGAGACTCTGACGTACAGTCTGTTGGAGAAGGCTATGCACCATGTTCGGTAGCGTATCCTTATACGTGGGCACAACAGGCGACCAATCAATGTACATCTCGATCTCAGCGATGAGAAGGTCAACGGTACACTGATCAAGACCCCCGGGGAACACCTGAAAGGATAAGGTCTCCCCAGCTCTCAGCCGCTCCTCATATCCCTCGCCAAGAATAAACTCGGCTAGTTAGGTGAGGGGGTAGTGTGCATCCGGACCTTCATTGGCTGGGAGTACTGATGGCACAGCTGCAACGAGAGGTCGCTTGGTGGTCACTATGGTATCCCCGATAGCTGGGCAGGTGAATTGTGGCGTCCTCCGTGGTGTTACCAGCATTGTGAACTTCCTCTTGGCGGCTGCGTCGGAAGGTACCTGGTCGGTATGTCCCACTGACACGACTGGTGCCACAGAGGAGGGGGCTGGTCTTGCTTCGGATAGGGCCGGGAGCTCGATCGTGGGTGCCAGGAATCCGACTCGCTTTGATGGGGTGGCTGGCAGCAACTCAAAAGCAGTCAAGATGCCAGCAGCCAGCTCAGAAGCAATCCTGCGACGTAGCGCCTTTATGACACGAAGACTGACATCTGTTCCCTCCACTGACTGGCCACGAAGGATACGCCTCGCATTCTCCATCACAAGAATTCCACAGGAAGTGGTGTCCTTTTGATGTGCGCATGCTGGTTGTGTGAGGGTCCACTTGGCCGCCACTCCATTTTCGCCCCACTGCAACTGGTCAAGGAATTTTGTGCACAGCTAGACGTTGGCAAGTCAGCTTCAGTGGAACGTATGACACTTGCAGTACTAACCAAGAAGTCCTTCAGCCCCATTCCACAGCCTAACGAGCAGTAGAGTCGGACCTCTTTCTGTTGCCTGTCTATCTGGACTAGTTGCCAATGGTTTGAGTTGGCTAGTCGTGGTACCAATATAGTAGTCATGCCGGAGGGAAGGCTAGCCTCACGTTGGCCAAAGAACAGGAAACGAGATCCATGCCATTCCCAAAAGGCGCTGGACAACACTCCGACTACCATTCGTCCCGCCCTAGAGTTGGCGTGATTGCTCAACATCTCTAGATATGCGTCGATGGCGGTGGCTGGAATCCATAACTCTTTGCCAACCTTTCCGCTTCCGTCCACAATTTCGATTACGTCCTTCGCAGGAGTAATAATCCGAGGGGGCACAAAAGAGGTATTTCCGGTGTCATCAAGATTGGTATCGCGTAGGACTGTCGCCGCTGAGTCTTCCGTTTCTCTCGGCTTAACACTTGTAGCATCCGTCTCCATCGTTTCATCCGGAAGTACCACGGTTGGTATGGCAGCAAACGTTGTCGGGTTGTGGGTTGCCTGGGTAGCGCCGCTTGTGATGGAGCTGGGGCTGCTGGGCGTGAGGTCGATCGGTGACTCCGCAAGTTGCGACTGAGTGGACTTGGAAGGCGTGTTATATGGAGTCCAGCCAGATGCCGACGCGTCGGTATCTTGCCTCCGCAGTCGTGGTGGTAGGGGTACTACGACAGCCAGAAGTTGCCGCCTAGCTTCTCCCGTACAGATATCCTTTGTAGTAGTACATGCATCAGCAATACACTTATACAACTAGTCGAGCGGACTTCATACCTTACTGTACTGCTGCTCGTCATGTATTTCGACCTGGCAGTCTTCATCATACACCTCCTCCGCCGGCTGCTCCTCCTCATCCTCCACTTCGACCTGCTACTCCCCTCGCTTCTCGTCATTCTTATCCACCTTCATCTCCTTGTCCTCTTCCTCCCGCTTCCCCTACTCCTCCTCCTCCTCGTCGTCATCCTTCTCCTCGGTCTGCCGCTCCCGTAGCTTCTCCTGGTCATCCTCGTCCACCTCCACCTCCTCGTTCTCTTCCGCCCCCTTTCCCTCATCCTCCTCCTCCTCGTCGTCATCCTTGGCCTCGGTCTGCTGCTCCCGTAGCTTCTGCTGGTCATCCTCCTCCGCCTCCACCTCCTCGTTCGCTTCCTCCCCCTTCCCCTCCTCCTCCTCCTCCTCGTCGTCGTCCTTGGCCTCAGTCTGCTGCTCCCGTAGCTTCTCCTGGTCATCCTCGTCCACCTCCACCTCCTTGTTCTCTTCCTCCCCCTTTCCCTCCTCCTCCTCCTCCTCGTCGTCGTCCTTGGCCTCGGTCTGCTGCTCCCGTAGCTTCTCCTTGTCATCCTCATCCACCTCCACCTCCTCGTTCTTTTGCTCCCCCTTCCCCTCCTCCTCCTCCTCCTCGTCGTCGTCCTTGGCCTCGGTCTGCTGCTCCCGTAGCCTCTCCTGGTCATCCTCCTCCACCTCCACCTCCTCGTTCTCTTCCTCCCCCTTCCCCTCCTCCTCCTCCTCCTCGTCATCGTCCTTGGCCTCAGTCTGCTGCTCCCGTAGCTTCTCCTGGTCATCCTCCTCCACCTCCACCTCCTCGTTCCCTTCCTCCCCCTTCCCCTTCTCCTCCTTATTCTCCTCCTGCTTGTCGGCCTCGGCCTCTTGTTCGTGCGCATACTTCTTCCGTAGGATAGCAATCGTCTTGAGTGATTTTCCTGACTGTGTTGGCCTCCCAGCAGGCGGCAGGGACGGCGGGGAATCTGGTCTCGACAGCTGAGGCACCATGGCCATTTGGCTGGCAGGTGAGCCTGTGGGCGCGCTGGAGGAGAGCGGAGCAAAGGGAGCAATCGGCGTGACAACAGTGGTGCTGATGAGTTTTCCTTCCCCAATTAATTTAATGCAGACCTCCCACAAATACTCATCGTCATCCATCTGAGCGATGAGGATCTCAAGATCTTCGATAGTAATGTCCTTCATCAGCTGGCGTGGACACTTTGCCCGGGCCTCCTTCCTGAGTGCAGTTTTTGCCTCAATCCGTTCTTTCATCACGTCGTGTAACAGCTCAAGGGCGAACTTCATTTCGGATTTGAATGCAGGGTGCTTTGCAATCTTTTTCAGCTTGCACCAGCCATGTCTGGCCATTACGAATAAATCTGGCGTGAAATCTGGGACAAATCAGCTGCGCATTGTAGTGGGATAGGGGAAACAAACATGGCTGCGCGTACTCCTTCCAATCATCACCCCAACTTTCTGCGATCAGTCTGTCCTGCCGCAGCTTCTCACCCTTGGTGGTTAACCCCCTTTCCGCAGGTCGACGGATTGTAATACGGTATTCCGGAGTTTTCAACTCTTCCATGACCAAAGGATCTTAATCTTTCGAGAATGAGTTGTGCACGGACACCGCCAACTCCTCGTAACCCTCCAAGTATTCAACCATAGTACTCTTTACCCATCGGAGAACGGAAACGCGTCGCGATGGATCGATTCCATCCCATATTGCTGTCCATTTGTCACAGTCGGTTGATGCTACGCTGGCCAGGAAGGAATTCAAACCGTCGGGGCCAATGGTTGGATTCTGCTCAATGTAAAGCTGCAAGCTCTAAAGATAGAACACACGTTAAGGTTTGATCGTGAAGACAAGTGCACCAGCCACTGACCATAGCAGCGGCAGTTGTCACAGTTGATTGCATTGCCGATGTCAGCGAAGATGACTTGCCCTGTGGGCTAGCGGAATGTCGTCCAGTATACATGATATCGTGTGTTTGAAGAGTTCGGCGGGTGAGGTTGAAGTCGAGTGGCAGTGAGGACGATGTTTTCAAGGTGAGGTGAAGGAAGACGTCGAAGGAGTATGATAATGGAGAAGGGACTCATCGTCGTGAAGAATGATTACTTGAAAATCCTTGCCAACAAAAGTGCAGAAGCCATGGTAGCAAACACATACGAATCAGGCCTAGTGTAAATTCCAGTCAAACCACGGTAACTACTATGCCGAATGGGCAGACCGGAAGCGACGGTCACGTCGCATATAGGGGCTGCCTCCCGAAGCGGCCATGCTGGGCGGGGTCAGGTGCAGAAGGCAACTCGTTGCCTTCTGAAGTGGCCAATCAGGGCAAGACAAGGGTTCTGAGTCGCCACAGGGGCTGACAAGGATTACCGCTTCGCCCCAGCGCGCAATGCTAGGTGTGGGTTAGCCTTTAGCTCCAATGCCTAATGACGTAAGGCACTTAGGTGGCCGCTGGTAACTACAAAGCCTCTTCTTTGTTAGTTCTGGGAACAAAGAAGCTTTGTTTCAAGCTGCTACTTCGAGCTTTGCATAGTGGCCATTTCCTTTCAGCTACTTGGGGACGTAGGATATAAGTTGATGAAGAGATGCCTGTTCGCAAGAAAACTAAACTTGTTGGGAAAATTCAAAGTGCGAGCATTCAGAACGCATCCCTCCGTCACCTACCCCATACCGACCTAGAAGAATTCCGCCTCTTAATCGACGAATGGCACTCCCAGCACCGCCGGAGTTCGCTCGCGGTGACTATGAGTGGCATTTGATGTTAAGGGGTTACGCAAAGGGTGCATTTCTTGTGTCCCGGAAGCATTCGCAGAATCGCCTCCAGCAGCTAATAGCTATGCTAGCTGCAGCCTACCCGCTGCAGAGCGCCAATCAACTGGTGGCACCGATGGTTAAATACCTGAGGCGACTGTTTACGACGTTAGTGTTCCGATCTCCCCCATAGCATTCGGTACTGACGGTTACCCCAGGTGGCACGGCAGTCTAATAAAAAACATGTGCGTGGTGGTTGAGGAGTGGCTTTACACGACAGTGCGAGGTCTCGAGTACGTCGATAGCTGTCGCGACACCAGCCTCGATGCCCAGTTCCACATTGGGCGTACGCAGCCTGTGACCTGGGAGACATGGTTCCCACTCGCGTGGTACGGCGTCGTCCATCATCGGGACCTGGTAGACTTCTTTTCTTGCCCCGGTCATATGGCATTCATTTGGAAGGACACGGTCGACTACGTTACCCCGTACTGGCTCGAGCAATTCACCGACCCCTACCTCGTGTCATTGGGCCAGGTGACTGCCAACATGTTGGAACCAGTATTCCGGTAGGTACACACGCACGACTTCTGGCGGCATGCGAGGTACGACAATTGGGCACAGCTCCTACCGACCCTCCTATAGCACGACCACCTGACCATTGCAACCGCAGCATCAGTTCCCTCGACGGAAAACGGTGGTCTAAATCGTAGCACACTGGCTTCGGACGAGCGGCACCTGCGTTGGTGGTTGGAGGAAGGGGATCCACGTATTGGCGAGAATCTGGCCGAGCTTGATAACAATCCTGTAATGTAGACGTCGACGTGTGGATTTCACGGGGAGGGTTTAATAGTTACTGGCAACTTTGGTACAGAATGTCTGGACTACCACGGTGGACGGAAACCAATGGGTGCTTATCACCATAGTGTGCTACCGTGTTTGTGCTAATAGAGCAAAAAATAAGGCGGCGTACATTTTGACCGCAGTTGGCACAGTGACAGTACATTGCAGGCTCCCCTTTGCACACCACCCAGGCCTATACCAAGAAGACATGAAGCGCACACCAAAGAAATAACAAAGGAAAGACAAAGGAAAGAAGAGAGGAAATCATGACCTGCCCGTAATTTCCTTTATCGGTACCAAACTCCTCAGCCTCCCGCTCCCTCCGCCCCCAGAGTTCCCACCTCACTCACAGCCATGAGCTCAGTCGAATTAGCAGCGCATGTGGCTATTTCTTCCCTGCTGGTCAGTAGAAGCCCACGAGAGACTACACCTGATCGTTGAGGCTATCGAGCCAGGCGCGACGTCGGCCACCTGCGTGGTACAAGCCAACATCTGGGTTGATGTTGGCCGGCACCAAGTCTCCGTGGTGGCCGGTGGTCAGGTCACCTTGGTGGTAAAGAAGATGCATGAGTGTTCCCCCATATCCATACCGGTGCATGGCGTGACGGCGAAATATATTCTGTATCGTATCCTCAAAGGTCAGTTTGAACATATTCGCCGTAACGGCACGGAGTGCCTGGAGCAGCAGCATGGGTTGTGGGCCGCCGTTTACCCAGTTGGCCACTAGGTTAGGCTCGATGTATTGGATCACGTGGGACCAGATTCTTACCACGTTGGCTGGTCGCAGGTACCAGGCATGGAAATCCACAAATGCCAGTTCTTCGTTGGTTCCAACAAAGCCAGTAGTAAACTGGGCTTGGGTGACAGTCTCGCCAAACCATGTTTGCCAGGTCGGGGGCAGGTGACTCTGTGGGTTAGCAGGCCAAGTAGAAATGCTCTGCCGGAGCCGCCACCGGCCCAGTGGCCTCCGCCTCTGCCACTCAAGAACAACATCTGTTATGTTGTTCACCAGCTGCTGCCAAAAACGGTTCGCGAGCTGGACCATGAGACTCTTCACCTCCGTGAGACGGATACCATAAAGGTGGTGCCACTGGCATTTGAGCTTGTGGGCAAGCATGTGAAGGTTGCCATCCTTCCAGTCCCTGCGCAGCAGAAAAGCGCCGCAGAAATATGCCGTTGTCCCCAATTGCCATGTGGGAACATTGTTGTTTAGATACGCCACTGGAGGCGCTGGCAGTGGGTGCGGGTAGGTTAGGTACCGGTGATGCCCAGGCCCGGGATGGTGCAGTGGCGGTTTTTTTTTTTTTGTTTATTCATTATACTCGTATGCGACCTATCTAGATCATGACGAGTCTTATGTACAGTCCGATTCCTAACCGCAAACCGCGTGAAGCGGCACAGTGCAAGCATTCCCCTGCCCTCCGCCCTGACCTTCCCCAGAGAATGTAAAGCCGCACCAAGGAAATCACAAAGGAGACCGAATCGCACTAAGGAAACGACAAAAGAATGAGAATCGCACCAAGGAAATGACGAAGGAAAGACACGCCTGCCCTCCTACTCCGATTCTGCTGACGCCATGAACGACGGGGTGGGAAGGAACAGCCGGCGTTCCTCCTCCTCCTCCTCGTCCTTGGTGTCAGGCTCCTCTGCCCTTCTCGCTTCTTCCCGCTCCACCCTCTCGCGGAGCTCCAACTCTGATGCCTCGCTCCCTGCGTCACCCTCCACATCCCCTTCCACCGCCGGCACTGTACTCCCAATGACCGTCGAGGACAGGAAGTCCAGTACTGCCTGACTACCCTCTGGTTCGGCGAACAGCTCGTCAGCCTTCCACCGGAACCTTCCTCCTCCCGTCTTCTCCCACACTTCCTTCCACAGCACCTTCTGCTGCTTCCTCCACTTCGGACACCCATTCAAGCGGTGCTCCGTCGTCTGCTTGGGGTGCGGGCGTCACCAGCACTGGGCCGTCGGTCTGTTCTTCGTCCTGTGGAGGTATTCGCAGGTGAGCGCGTGCCCCATCTTCAGCTGGTAGAATCTGGCAGCAAGCCGCTTAGCGCTACCAGCGACTGCGCCATCGGGCCTCTGGGTCCTTGGCATTCTGTATATCTGTTTGGAGGTCCGGCCTCCAGCCCACTGTCGCACCTCCATCCACTTCTTCTCTGAGATCTCCCGCCTGATATTGGCGAGGGACCTGGGGCGCGCTTCCTCTGGCCATTCCACCCCTAGGGTGTCTGGTTCATTCGCCGCGAGTTTAGCCCACCTGTCGGCCTGCTCGTTTCCCTCCACCCCCTCGCGCACTGGGCACCACCTGACTTCGATGGAGATATCCGGTGCTGCTCTTCGGAGCGTGGCGATGTGCTGTCTCTTCTCCAGTGCGTACTTCTGTCCCGGCCCTGGGTCGTCGGACACCACTCTCTTGATCGCCGCCTGTGCATTGGTGAAAATGGTGACGTGACTCGGTGTCGGAGCTCTCTTCGTCGCAGTTTCCAATGCATGCGCTAGCACTGCGCATTCCGCGTCGTAGGCCTCCTGGTTGAATCCCATATGGGTCTTGATTCCTTCCCAGGTTTGACCATTCTTCCACACTACCTCATAACCGGCAGCCTCGTTCTCCAGTCGTGACCCGTCCGTATACATGACGAGCCCTTGTCTCTCCTTTCTTGCCTCCTTCTTGGCCTCCGCCCTTTCTTCCTGGATCAGTGCTGCCTCAAAGGACTCCAGGTCTTCAAGCAGTACTGTTTCCTCCGTCGCTGTCCACCTGTTCTCCAGAGCGGCGGCCAGCCGCTTGCCGATCGTTGTTGGCACTTTGACGATGTCCCTGGCCTCCTCTCTCTGGGGTAGGCTCAGCAGCCTCTGCCTGAGCCGGCGCTGTCTGTTCTCCAGCTGGTTGATTGCTGGTCTGAGCTCAGATTCCATCGCAAGCGCTCCCAGGTTTGTCGTCCGGAAACACCCCGTTGTTGCCCGGGCTTGTTGGTTGACAAGAAGTTGCAACTCGTCTGCTCGCCCGGTCGTTCTCCGAACGTTGCCGCCTTTCCACCAGAGTTCCAATCCAAACATGGCAACCGACTGGATGCAGGCCGTCATGATCTTCCTGCAGTTGGCTGGCGCGAGGCCCATTCATCCTGTGAGCCATCTCAGCCGGTTCATCGCATTCCTCCCGCTCTTGAGCCTGACGGCGTGGTGTTCCTTTGGTGTGAGTTGCGAGTCCAGCCACACTCCGAGCCACCATGTCGCCTCCCTGTTGAACGGAACCTCTCCATCCCCTACTCTCACTTTTGGCTCCGTCAGGGTTTCTTTTCTCTTCTTCCTACAGAAAATTGCAGCCTCTGTTTTTCCCCGATCGAAGGCCACCCCGTTCTTTCCTGCCCATTCCATCGCTGCCGCTGCCGCCTGCGATAGCTTGTCCACCACCTCATCCACATTTTTCCCCTCCGCCCACCAGCCGATATCATCCACAAACGACAGCCCGCTTACTGGGGCTGTCTGTTCGACTGCATCGAATATCCCTGATAGGTATGTGATGAACAGGATAGGTGCAGCAGGGGAGCCCTGGGGTACACCAGTGTCCACAGGATTTTCCTCACCAACCTCACCGTCCAGCACGAGCTTTACCCGCCGATCCGACATGAAGCTCATCGTCCAGCGGATGAGATCTGCTTCGATTCCCAGATCTTCCATTCGCTTCCCCAGGAAGGTCTTGTCGACGTTGTTGAATGCCGACTTGACGTCCATAAATAGCGCGCCGGCGATTCTCTTCTTCTCCCATGCCTGTTGGGTACGGTTCATAAGGATTGCCACTGCGTCCACGCATGATCGGCGTCTTCGGCAGCCGAATTGGCCTTCGTGTAAGCCTCGTTTGCGTTCCAAGTGATCCGCAATCAGGTGTGCTGCCGTTCTCTCCAGGAGTTTGCTGATGACATCCAGGAGCGAGATCACCCGGTAGGCATGTACCTTAGAATAGTCGGGCTTTCCCAGCTTGGGTATCACCACACCTTTTGCCGTTTTCCAAATCCCGGGGTGGAATCCCAGCCAGATGCATGCCCGGACGAGCGGGGTGATTCATTGCTCGTCCCACTGCCAGAACACTTTTACGATTCCAGCCGAAATCCAGTCGTCTCCCGGTGCTGAGGTATTCAGCACTGCCTTGAGGAGGGAGCCGACAAGGCTGGCTTCGACCCTCTCGAAGGCCTTGCCCCCTTCTGCTGGGTTGAAGGTTCCTGGTGGGCCCTGTGGGAAGTGTGCTTGTAGAATCGCTTGTTCCCGCTCCCAGTGGCCCTCGGCGATACTGCCATCCTCCCGGACTAGCGCCTGCCCAGTTGTGTCGATTCGGGGTGCCGTGTAGGCTGCTGCCGTCCACACCTTATTTCCGTCCGCCTCTTGCTGGAACCTGTTCCAGCAGTCCCTCTTTGTTTTTCTTATCGCTTGCCGGAGTTCACGCCTTGCCGCCTTAACCCTTGAGATTCCGGCTACCCTCCACTTCCATCTTGCTCTTCCCAGCACCTTGCTCAGGTCCTTCAATTCCTCGTACCACCACGGCTTTGACCGTGAGCACCAGCGCTTCTTCCTTGCATGCTTATCCAGTGTCACGGTCATTGCCTCCCTAAGCGACCCTGCCGCCTCAGTCACCTGCTCTTTCGTGCTATTGTCGGACAGGATGGGTGTTCTCCCCAATCCCACCAGGTAGCACTCCCTTGCCTTCGCCCTCCTTTCCTCCGCCTTCTTGTTGTCCTCTTCTTCGCTCTCTTTTGTGGGATCCCACCCGCTGATATCCCAGCCAGTGGTCTCCGTACTCGTATCCGCTCTCGGATCTGGGGCGCCCAGCATGTCCCACGCGATGAGCTCGTGGTCTGACCCGGTCGCCTCTTCACCAAGTGGGCACCAGTGTAGTTCCACGTTTGGCGAGGACAGGGTGAGATCGATGATAGAGTGGATCTTAGCAGTCAGTTCAATTCTCGTCGCTTCCTCTGTGTTCCAGACCAAGAGGTTTTCCTCGCTGATAAGCCGCTCCCAGAAGATGTGGTTTCTGTTGCGTGTGGTCATGAGGTTCCACACCTTGCTGTGAGCGTTCATGTCTCCGGCGATGATTACTCGCACGTGTCTGGCGATTTCGGTCCAGGCTGCCCGCTGCGCTGGCCTGTTCACCTCACTTCCGTCGTGCTGGTCGTACACGTTGGCGATGATGATGGCTTCCCCACCCGCAGGTGTCACTTCCACCACTTGGACGTGGTTTCCGCATTCCCTCGTCAGTTCTTTCAGTTCCATTACACGGCATCTCTATGCCTTGTTCACCGCTATCCAGCACTTGTTCGCCCCATCCCCTGTAATGAATGTGAAGCTGGGGTGGGAGCGGGTGCCATCTTTCTCTTTTTCCCCCCTGGGCTCCTGGATGAGCACCAAATCCGCTCCTCGCTTGACTGCCGATTCCAACAGCGCTTCCATAACCTGTCCACCTCTCGCACAATTGTGCTGCATCACCTTCAGTAGCACTGGGGGGGGTTTCGCGGGGGGCGCCATTATTCGGCTACGGGGGGGACGGTGCCACTTGATTCCATACCGAGGGTCTCGACTTCCATCGCTGCGTCGACCTCATCTTGATCTTCCGACCAATCCGCTGCTGGGATGTCTCGAAACGCCGCCAGTGTGGCCGCGCTAACCGGGCACTGCGGGGAAAAGCTCACACGTGGTTGTCTAACCGTCCCAATTTGCCGTGCTTCTGGCGCTTCCTCTTGCGGCTGTCGTGCTTCCGGCGTGTGAGATCCGTTTCTTATGCCTCTGGCTATGGCAATGGCGTTGAGTTTTGCCCGGCACCTGGCGTCCTTAGCCAGGTGGTTGCCGCCACAGTTCGGGCATTTCAGCTCTGCGTGGGGGCATGCTCTTCTGATGGCTCCACAGGTTGCGACCTCGCACCTATGAGCTTCCGTTTGGTGGTTTCCAGTGCATACCGCGCATACCGCTACGCAGCGCGACCACTGGAACTCTGAGTGGCCCCAGTGGCTGCATTGTGCGCACAGCGTATCTGCCTTGTTTGCGACATATTCCTGGGCCTTGAACCTGTTGCCAGCCACCCAGATTTCTTCCATCAGCTTCCGGCCTGCTGACTTGCCTGGGACCTTGAACACCACCGATGCTGCTCCGGCTGGGAGGCATCCCCTCTGGAATTGCTCCTCGATTGCACGCTTGCTCCTCATCATCAGGAAAAAAAATGTGTGTCCGGACGCACAGGCTACGTCCTGACGCACCAGGCGCTCGGGACGCTCTGGACCCACCCTGGCAGCGCACATACCGCTTCCAACACAAAACGCACAGGCAATGTGAATTCGGACGCAGCTCGCCATGGCACCATGCGCCCGGACGCAGTTCGCCACGGCATCTGCTTACCAGACGGAGCGTGGCAGGGCATTTTCGTACTGGACGCACGGTGTCAGGGCATTTTCCTTCTGGACGCACCGTGTCAGGGCATTTTCCTTCTGGACGCACAGTGTCAGGGCATTTTCCTTCTGGACGCAGCCATGTCAGGGCATTTTCCTTCTGGACGCAGCCGTGTCAGGGCATTTTCCTTCTGGACGCAGCCGTGTCAGGGCAAATGGCATCCAGATGACGCGTGTCATGGCACCGTGGTTACGCTGGCTGTCAACGCACGGAACATCGCAGCAAATACTCGCGTCGCATTCACAAACACGCAGCGGGTTCCAGGCATAGTGACTCAGTCCAGTTCTATTCTCTATATCTAATGTACATCTATATATGCTACTACCACACTT
>Ga0307516_10006144_pt1 | contig 14154 bp, 11 predicted proteins | sample 19_EM_MG_FD_203310 | JGI IMG/M metagenome (GOLD analysis project Ga0307516, IMG submission 203310) | Populus trichocarpa ectomycorrhiza microbial communities from riparian zone in the Pacific Northwest, United States - 19_EM | ecosystem: Host-associated > Plants > Roots > Unclassified | place... | reverse complement strand
GACGAGGGAGCCCCAACGCGAACGACATCAAAGTACGCGCGCTGGTTGGCTGCGCGCCGCCGTGCTCGGCGCTGACGACGCGATCGTGTCGACGGCCAGCCTGATGATCGGCGTGGCTGCATCGTCCGCCGCCAAGACAGGCATCCTCGTGGCTGGCATCGCGGGCCTGGCGGCAGGCTCGATGTCGATGGCCGTCGGTGAATTCGTGTCCGTCAGCTCTCAACGTGACGCGGAGCTCGCCGACATCGCGCTCGAAAAGGCCGAGCTGCGCTCACAGCCCGAGGCTGAGCTCGCCGAGCTCAAGGCGATCTACATCAAACGTGGCCTCGACAAAGAGCTCGCCCTGAAGGTGGCCCAGCAACTCAGCGCCAAGGACCGCTTGGCCGCGCATCTGCGCGACGAGCTGGGCATCGACCAAGCCGCGTTGTCTCGCCCGCTGCAGGCCGCCTGGATCTCGGCCGCAAGCTTCGCTTCCTTCGCCGCAATTCCGATCATGGCCCTGCTGGTCGCTCCGGCCGCCTTGCGCGCACCTACGATCGCCGCAGCTTCGCTGGTGAGCCTCGCGGCGCTCGGCGCGTTCGGCGCCCATCTGGGCGGGGCTTCGCTCGGTCGGGCAGCGCTCCGTGTCACCATCGGCGGCAGCCTGGCGATGGCCGTGACGGCCATCATTGGACGACTCGTCGGCGTCTCGCTCGGCTGAGCGGCGACGACCGGCAACGACATTCGCTCAATCGAAATGAAGGACCCAGCCGTTCATTTCGACGTACCTGGCAGCACAGCGGCCAGTAGCCACGCGCAAACTGCGGCGCTTCGACGGCACATAGCGTGCAAGCAGGCCTCGCCATGAAAGCCATCGTTTTAAACGCCTACGGCGACACCAGTCAGCTCGAGCTCAAGAAACTGCCGCGACTGACGCCCGGACCCAATGAGATCAAGGTTCGCATGGCCGGAGCGGGCATCAATCCTGTAGACTGGAAGCTCCGCAGCGGTGCCCTCCGAGACTTCATGCCGCTGGCGCTGCCCGCGGTTTTGGGGCGAGACGTGTCGGGCGAGGTGTTCGAGGTCGGGCCTGGCGTCACTCAGTTCGAGGTCGGCGCGCGAGTGATGGGCCTCGTCACGGGCGGCTATGCGACCTTCGTCGTCGCGGCTTGCGACGCTTGGGCGCGCGTTCCCGCCAAGATGGACCTGGTCGACGCCGCGGCGCTGCCACTGGTGCTGCTCACCGGAGCGCAATTGATCGAAGAAGCCATCCGCCCCCAAGAAGGCGACGTGGTGCTCGTTACTGGAGCGCTCGGAAGCGTTGGGCGAGTGGCGATCTTCGCCGCCAAGGCACGGGGCGCCAAGGTGTGGGCAGGTGTTCGAGGCACGCGCAAGCTCGAAGCCGCAGCCCTGGGCGCAGACGGAGTGGTCGCGCTCGACAGCGACGCTGACATCGACGCTCTGCCGCTGCTCGACGCCGTTGCCGATACCGTTGGCGGCCCGACCATGACCAAGCTGCTCGCCAAAATCAGGCCTGGAGGCAGCGTCGGCAGCATCGTCGGGGAACCCGCTGGCGCCAAGGAGCTCGGCCTGATCGTCCGCCTGTTACTGACTCATCCGGACGCGGCACGGCTCGCGACGCTGGCGCAGCTCGTGGCCGACGGAGCGCTGGTGGTGCCGATCATCATGAGAATGCCCTTGGCGCGCGCGGCGGAAGCCCAGAGCCTCGCGGAGCATCACGCCGGCGGCAAAGTGCTGTTGACCGGTAAACCCCAAGCGCGGACCACGCTCGAGTCCGGCGTGATGACGACATGAAAGAGGCCATGCCGGGCGAAGACGTGATTCGAGATCGAATTCTGCAGCTGCTCGTCGAGGGTGAAGTCGACGGTGCTAGCGTCGTCGCGACCGCGGTGCGGCTGGCGAACGGGGACGAATATCTCGACCTCGAGCAACTCCAGCAAGGCGTGCAACGCGCGCGCGGCGCCGTCAATCCGCTATCGGGCGTGCTGCCACGCAAGGCTATTCACGAAGATACTTGGCGCAGGATTCTGAGGCAATTGAAGGCCGCCACCTGAGCCAATGAAAGAGCTCGCAATTTTCGACTTGGACGGCACGCTCGCCGAAAGCAAATCCGCGCTCGACCAAGAAATGGCTTCGCTCTTGGGCGCGCTGCTCGATGTCGTAAAGGTCGCGATCATTTCTGGTGGTGACTGGCCGCAGTTCGAAAAGCAGGTGGTCTCGAAGCTCGACCCGGGTCAAAAGCTCGCTAACCTGTCGCTGCTACCCACCTGCGGGACCAAGTTCTATCGCTACGAGACGGCCTGGCAGCAGCTGTACTCAGAGGACTTCAGCGAGGCGGAGCGAAACGCAGTCAGCGCGGCGCTGAGGCAGGTACTCGGCTCGCCCGAGCTCGACATCGGCCAGATCTGGGGAGAGCAGATCGAGGATCGGGGCAGCCAAATCACGCTTTGGGCGTTGGGCCAGACAGCTCCGCTCGACGACAAGCAGCGCTGGGACCCCGATTTTGCCAAGCGCCAGCGCTTGAAGGCACGGCTCGAGCAACTCTTGCCTGGTTTCTCGATACGCCTAGGTGGAACGACTTCGATTGACGTCACTAAGGCGGGCATCGACAAAGCCTACGGCATCAGAAAGCTTCGAGATATTCTCGGCATCGGTATCGGGCAGATGGTGTTCGTCGGCGACGCCTTGTTCCCTGGCGGCAACGACTATCCGGCGAAAGAGGCCGGTGTCGTGTCGATTCAGGTCAAGGGTCCCGACGAAACCAAATGTGTCGTCTCCGCAATTTTGGCTGTTTTGAGCGACGTTTCGGCTTAGCGACTGCCGTCCACGCTGGCCACGGCCTGCGGCTTGAGCACGGCCTCGCAAGCGTAGAGACCGCGGTCCGTGCAGTGAGTGCTGGCGCACTCGACCATGCTCGCGCGGCCAACGTCGTTCAGGCCGGCCAAGGTTTGTCGGCAGTCGCCCAGCGTCGGGTTCAACGGATTGCTGCCACAACGCTTCAGAATGCTCTCGCAGGCGGCCCCGACGAGAGAGACAGGCGCGCTGGTATCGAGCGCGAGCGTGACGGTTGGAGCCTCGCTGCCGGTCGCGCTCTGCAGCTGCGCCTTGAGGGGCGGAGTCGCTGCGGGACAGGCTGCCATGAGCGCCAAGTGGCCGCACTGATTGACGCGAGCGGGATCGCAGCGCTCATTAGGGCGGAGCGCGCGTAGACAGGCCACCGCCTGGGTCGCAACTTTGGGGGCAAAGGCCGCCTTGAAGTCCTGACAGCGCTTGAGAACGACGTTCGCGCACACGCCTTCGTCCGACGGCCCCACCGTGGGGCATTCTTCGGGCGTCCCCTGGCTGTCGTCGCAAACGGGAGCGGACAGCAGCCGCGAGTCCACCACGTTCACGGCGATGGGCCCGGGCGGGGTCGTCTCGCTCGCCTTCGGAGGCGGGGTCGCATTCGCCAGCGCCATGCGGGCGGCGCCGGCGTCGTGATCGCGATAGGCCCAACCCCCGACGCCACCGGCGGCCAGGGCCCCAGCGATGAAAAGAAAATTCGTTCGATCGATACTCATGGACTCTTACCTCTGAGCGCTCGCATCGCGCGAGGCTGCCGCACTGGCTGCAAGTCCCATGCTTGCGTAAGGAGGGGGCGCCTGCATCACGATCGCCACGTCCGAGAACGGGAAGCTTACGCCCACCGCCTCCTGCGTGAGCTCGTGCCCCTTTCCGGCGATCAGCACTACATCTTCCGGCCCGGCTCGCCCGAGCGCTAGCCGTATAGCCAAAGCTCGATCCGCTTCCCGGACGACGTCCGGATGGTCTCCCAGGCCTGCTTGTATGGCGTCCATGATCGCGAGCGGGTCTTCGCTGCGCGGATTGTCGGAGGTGAGCACGACGTGATCGGCGGCGCGCGCGGCCACACCAAACAGCGGCCGCTTGGCTCGATCGCGATCGCCACCTGCCCCAAACACGAGCGTAAGCTGTCCGCGACAAAGCGCGCGCGCGGTGCTGAGCGTGCGGGCCAGCGCGTCGGGTGTGTGAGCGTAATCCACCACGACGTACGGCCGCTCTCGCACGAGCTGGAAGCGTCCAGCAGGCGGCGCAAGCTCTGCGAGGCACGCCACCGCTTGCTCCACCGGCACTCCGGCAGCCAAGGCGGCGCCCAGCGCGGCCAGCGCATTCTCAACGAAGATTTCGCCGATCGCCCGCAGTTTCAGCACTGCTGGTAAGCCGGGAAAGCGCTGCGCTGGCGCGAGCCGCGCGCGCGTGCCGCTCCAGCTGAGCTCAATCTGGTCGGCAGCGAGCTCGGCCGGTGCCCAAGCCGCTCCGCGCGACGAAACGCCGAAACGGATCACGTCGACTTCGGGACGGAGCAGCTCGTGAAGCAAGGCCGACGCCTCGTCGCGCGCATTCAGTACGGCCGTCCCGCCCGCCGGCAGAGCCATGAACAGCTGCGCCTTCGACGCCAAGTAGTGCTCGACGCTGCCGTGCGCGTCGGAATGGTCGTGACTCAAGTTGGTGAAGACGCCAATGCGGCACGGCCACGCTTTGGCGAAACCGAGCGCGAGCGCTTCGCTCGTCAGCTCGAGGGCGGCGAAGCGACCTCCGGCCTGCAAACAACGCTCGAGCGTTTGCAGAAAGCCGTCGTAGTGCGCCGGCACGTCCAGGCGCTTTTCGTCCAAAAAGCAGCCCAAAGTCGTCACTTTCGCCACCGGCCGAGCGACGAGCCCGAGCAAACCCGCGATGAAACCGGTAGTCGACGTCTTGCCGTTGGTGCCGGTCACGCCCACGCTGAGCAGTGCATCGGCCCAAGCAGGTGGCGCAGGCGGAGGTCGCATGTGGACTCTGCGCGCGTGCTCACGCTCGAGCTGCTTGCTTGCTGCCATTGTGCCAGGGACTGCAGCTTTCGTGCCTCTGGCGGCACGAGCCGTACATGACGCGCAAAGTTTGCACCGACTGCCAACGTTGAACTGAATCGAGCGCGATCGCCGCGGCTACTTGGGCAACGTGGGGCGGAAGCGCCGACGCTTCGTTCCTGGCTGCGGGAATTATCTCTCGAGTCGTTGCCGTCGTCACGACTCGGCGCTCGCTCGTGACACCAATTGTCCCAACAGTGGTAGGGTGCGCGTCTGCCGTGCGCTCCTGTCGAGCCTCAGCAAGGAGACTCACATGAGAGAACGAGCCAACCACCCAAGTTCGGAGAGCCCAGACGCGCGCGCGCCGTCGACCAGCGGTCCGCCCCACATTCTGGTGGTGGACGACGAGCCCGATGTCTGCGAATTGATGCGCCACTCGCTCGAGAGTGAGGGCTACACGGTCAGCACCGAAACGACCGCGAGCGGCGCGCTCGAGCGAGTCGTGGGCCAAACCTACGATCTGATGCTCACCGACGTCACCATGCCCGAAATGGACGGCCTCGCGCTGTGCCAAAAGGTTGCGGCCGTGCGCCCAGGCCTGCCCATCGTGCTCATCACCGGTCGCGCCGACATGGCCACCGTGACACAGGCGCTGCGCGTCGGCGTGCGCGACTTTCTGACCAAACCGCTCGAGGCCGGAGCGCTGCTGAGCACGGTCGTTCGCCTGATCGGGCATCCCGAGCAGCCGTCGTGTGAAGTCGCCGGACAACCCTCGGAGCTGACGCTAGCGGGTCTGCTCGGCGAGAGTGAGGCCATGCGCAATGTTCGCAGGCTCGTGCTCGACCTTTCCGAAAGCGTCGCCTCGGTCGTCATTCAGGGTGAGACGGGCACCGGAAAAGAGATCATCGCCCATGCGCTGCATTCGACGAGCCGGCTCAGCGCAGGTCCGTTCATCGCGTTGAACTGCGCGGCGATGCCCGCCGGCCTGCTAGAGAGCGAGCTGTTCGGTCACGCTCGCGGCGCCTTCACCGACGCCAAGTGCGCCAAGCGCGGGCTGCTGCTGCAGGCCGACGGCGGCACCCTGCTGCTCGACGAAATCAGCGAGCTGCCGCTCTCGATGCAGCCGAAGCTGCTGCGCGCGCTGCAAGAGCGCACGGTGCGTCCGATCGGTGAACACCGAGAAATTCCCTTCAATTGTCGCATCATTGCTGCGGCCAACCAAGACCTCGAGGTCGAGGTGAAGGCCAAGCGGTTTCGCGAAGACCTCTACTACCGACTCGACGTGGTTCGCGTCAGCGTGCCGCCGCTGCGCGCGCGCGGCGCGGACATCTTGCTCTTGGCGCGACACTTCTTGGCCCGCTTCGTCAGCAGGTCGCGCAGAGTGGTCACGCTCTCCGAAGCGGCGGCAACCAAGCTCTTGACGTACAACTGGCCCGGCAACGTGCGCGAGCTCGAGAATTGCATGGAACGCGCCGTGGCTCTGACCCGTGCGGACGAGCTCAGCGTCGAAGATCTGCCCGAACGCATCCAGCGCTTCGAGCCAGCTCTCGGCGCGCGACCGCCCAGCGACGCCCCCACGACGGAAGTAACGTCGTTGTTCGACGCCGAGCGCGACCACGTGCTCAGAGCAGTCCAGCAGTTCGGTGGCAACAAGACGCGAGCCGCCGCCATCCTGGGCATCGACCGACGCACGCTCTACCGCAGACTCGAACGCTACGAGACCGAACGCTCGTAGCTGGCCCCTGGCTCCAAGCAACCAGCGCCGCGCGCGCGCCTGGTCCGCGTTTTGCAGCGCGGACTGGCCATGCAAGCCAGTAAAGTGATGATGATGGTTGGAAGCGCGCTCGCGAGCAGCCGGCTCGGACGAGACGTCAGGGGTATCGAGCTCAATGACGTGCTCGGTCTCGTTGGGCTCGCGCGCCGGCGCAGCTATCTTCTGCAGAACCTGGCGCTGGTGGGCGTCGGCGCCGCCGTGGGTGCGGGCGTTGCCCTGCTGCTGGCCCCCGCCAGCGGCGGCGAGACCCGCAAGCGCTTGAGCCAAGGTGTAGAGAAGCTCGGCGAGCAAGCCGCCGAAGTGCTGCAGCAAGCTCAGCAGGACGTTTCCAAGCTGGACCACCACGCCAACAACACCCCCGCCTAGCCGCTAAACTTCGCAGATCGTGAGCCTGCCGTGACCGTGTATGCCATCGGCGCTAGAGAGCAACGCGAGAAATCGTTCCTTCGGCCAGCTGCCTGGTGGATCGCTACGACAGCTACCCCATGAGCCACGCCAGAATCCTCATCGTCGACGATGAACCCGACGTGCTCGGCTTCATGCAGGAGCTGCTCGAGCGAAAAGGCTACGAGATCGAGACTGCGGCGAGTGGCGAGCAGGCGCTGCTGCTGCTGGCCGAAGCGGCGCCGGCGCTGCTCATCACCGATTTGCGGATGCCGCGGATGGACGGTCTCGAGCTTTTGAGCCTCGTGCGTGAGCAAAACCCGAACCTGCCCGCCATCGTGCTCACGGCGGCAAGCGACGTCTCCACCGCCGTGCGCGCCATGCGAGCCGGAGCGGCCGACTACCTGACCAAGCCCATCGACGTCGGCAGCTTGCTGCTTTCGGTGGAACGCACGCTCGAGCACCGCGATTTACAAACCGAAGCCGAAAATCTGCGCCGGCAGCTGAGCGCCAAGAACCAGGAGGGCCTGGCGGGGCTCTTGGGTACGAGCCTACCGATGCAGCGCATCTACCGCATGGCGCGGCAGGTGGCGCCGGCTCGAGCCAGCGTGCTCATTACCGGAGAGTCCGGTACCGGCAAGGGGCAACTCGCGCGCGTCATTCACGACCTGGGCCCGAGGCGAAGCGCGCCGTTCGTTTCGGTTCACTGCGCGGCCTTGGCAGAGAGCTTGCTCGAGAGCGAGCTGTTCGGCCACGAGAAAGGCGCCTTCACCGGCGCCGAAAAGCGTCGTCTGGGGCGCTTCGAGCAGGCCGAAGGTGGCACGCTCTTTCTCGATGAAATCGGCGAGATTCCCATCACGACCCAGCTCAAGCTGCTGCGCTTCCTTCAAGAGCGAACATTGGAGCGCGTCGGGGGCAACCAGTCGATCCCGGTCGACGTGCGCGTGATCGCCGCCACCAGCAAAGATTTGAGGACTGAAGTTCACCAGCAGCGCTTTCGAGAAGACCTGTTCTATCGCTTGAACGTCGTCCACGTCGAGATGCCGCCGCTGCGACTGCGCGGTCACGACGTGATAGCGCTCGCCGAACATTTTCTGCAGCGCTTCGCCCACGAGAATCGCCGCCGCATCGACGGCTTGAGCGACGCAGCTCGGGGCAAGCTTCAGTCGCACAGCTGGCCGGGAAATGTTCGCGAGCTCGAAAACACCATCGAGCGCGCGGTCGTCCTTAGCGAAGGGCCGCTGATCGAGGCCGCTGCCTTGCCGTTCGACAGCGTGCCGCAGGGTTTCGCCGAGCTATTCATCCCGGGTGCATCGCTAGCCGAAATCGAGAGGCACGCCATCACCAAGACGCTCGCGGCGGTTGGAGGCTCGACCAGCCGCGCCGCCGAAATCCTAGACGTCAGCGTGCGCAAGATTCAGTACCGACTGCACGAATACGACGGTTCAATCGACGCTAAACCGCGGCCGGACGACTAAGCAGCGATGGCGCGCGCAAATCTTGCGCACTGCACAGTCTGCGCAAGTGCTTGGCGACGTGTATGCAACCCGCACGACACATCGCGCCTGCTGGCAAAGCGCCCGATCGAGGGCTAGGCTGCCCCCACCAGCGACCGCTCACGCGCCCTTTGCCCGCGGCACTCCGCCCGGGGCCGGCACGCCAGACGTCACCGGTGAGGTAGCACGTAGTGGACGATCCTCGCGACACGCGGCCCGTCGTCCCCACGGGACACGGTCAAGTCTTGCAGTTTCCGAAGCCGGGCGCCGTGCGTGGTTCGGGCGAGCCGGCCGCCAAGGGCGCGAAGAACGCGGCAGGGCTGTCGAACGCCGAGCTCTTTGCTTTGCTCTGGCGAGCCCTGGCCGACGTGCTCGGAACGGCCGCGGCGGCGACGCTCTTGCGCCGGGCGGCGCAACGCACGGCGCAAGCTTGGCCCGAGCTCGCCGCTCTCGCCATCACGCGCGAAGCCATGGAGTACCAATACCAGGTGCCCAGCAGCTGGAACGAGCCTGCCCCGCAGGCGTCGCAAGCGTTGTGCGCGCTCGTCCGCGAGCTGTGGCTCTTGCTCGTCGAGCTCACAGGACCGGTCGTAGTGGCTCGTCTCTTGCAAGTTTCAGAGCTTCGCGATCGCGGGATCGTGCCACCGCGAGAGCAGTAGCCCTGACCATGAATCGCCCCGTTCTGGAACGCCTCACTTCGGGCAGCCCGGCCTTCGACCGCATTCTCGGCGGCGGCATTCCCGCTCGCTCCGTCAGCATCATTGCCGGACAGCCGGGCGCCGGCAAGACGCTCTTCTCACTACAGATGCTGTTCGCGTTGGCGCGACTCGGCAAGAAGTGCCTGTACTTCACCACGCTGGCAGAGCCATCTTTGAAGCTGCTGCAGTACATGCAGCAATTCTCGTTCTTCGACGAAACGCTGCTCGAAGATTCAATCGTCTTCGCCGACCTCGGCTCGGTGATCCGGCGCAAAGGCGTCGAAACTACCCTGGCCGAAGTCGCTGCTCGCGTCGAGCGCGAGGCACCGGCGGTCGTGGTGATCGACAGCTTCAAGGCCATTCGCGACGTTCTGGGCGACCCGGCGACGCTGCGCACGTTCGCCTACGATCTCGCCGTGCACACCGCCAGCTGGGGAGCGACGAGCTTGTTGGTGGGCGAGTACACCGACGCCGAGATTGCGAGCAACGCGGAATTCGCCATCGCCGACGGCATCATTCGTTTCAAGAACGCGCGTCACGAGCTGACCGCCGTTCGCGAGGTAGAGGTGTTGAAGCTGCGCGGCGCAAACTACGTGACCGGCACGCATTTTTACGAGATCAACGCCGACGGCCTGGCTTTCTTTCCGCGCCTCCGCGGCCCCGAAAGCGCGCTGACCGAACGGGCGACCGATAGCGAGCCGTCAGTGGCTCAGATCGAGCAGCTATCGACCGGGGTGGCCGGCCTCGATGCCATGCTCGTCGGTGGTGGGTTGCCGCGCGCCAGCGCGACCATCGTTCAAGGCGGGACGGGAACCGGCAAGACGCTGCTCGGTCTGCAGTCGCTACTCGAAGGCGCGCGGCGCGGCGAGCCGGGTATTCTGTTCATGCTCGAGGAAACTCCGGACCAGCTGCGCAGCTTCGCGCAAAGCCTGGGCTGGGATCTGCGCCTGCTCGAAAAGAGCGGGCTCTTGACCTTGAGCTATGTTTCGCCCGTCGAATTGTCGCCGGACCGCTTCCTCGATCGAGCGCGGCACCAAGTCGAGCGCTTGGCCGTACGCCACGCGGTGCTCGACAGCTTGACCAGCATGGAGCTCGGCGTTCCGTCCACGCGGCGCTTCAAAGAGCTGGTTTACGCGCTCGCCAAGGACTTTCACGCGCGCGACATCAGCTTACAGCTAAACATGGAAGTCGCCGATCTGCTCGGCGCGGGGCAGCTGTCGGGCCATGGGGTGTCGTTCGCGGCCGACAACGTCATCCAGTTGAAATACGTGGAAATCGAGGGGCACTTGCAACGTGGCATTTCAGTGCTGAAGGCGCGCGGAGTGCGGCATGCGACCGACGTGCGCAGGCTGAGCGTGGAGCAAGGCGGCGTTCGAGTGGGCGCGCCGTTCGAGGGCCTGCGCGGCGTTCTGACCGGCCTGCCCGTGCCGCTCAAGGAACCGTCATGACGCTCGGTCCCGACGCGTCCGGTGGCGAGTCGCTCAGCCAGATTTTCTACGACATCGCGCAGCTGCTCGAATCGGCCGACGACTCAGAGACTCGCGTGACGCGCGTCCTCGGGCGGCTGCGCTCACTCGTCCCTTATGAGCGCTGCGCGGTGCTCGAGGCGGCGTCGGGCAGCGAGCCGCGCCTGATCGCCGCGCCGGAAACGGCGCCGGAAGAGCGCGCTCGTCTCGAGCTAGCGACCCAGACCCTGCTTTTTCGGCTCGCTTCGCAGCAAGGGCGCGCGGACGAGGAACCATGCGCGACAGGCACCACGCACCTGGCCGTGCCCTTGGTCGGGCTCGACAGCGTGGTCGGTGTGTTGTTCGTCGACCGCGCGGAGGGCGCCTACGATGAGCAGCAGCTGCGCGCCCTGTCGGTGATCGCGGCCAAGCTAGCCGCCTATTTCTCGATGCTGCACGCTTTCAAGCGTGAATCACAGCGAGCACTAGAGCTGGCGGAGGCCCGGCGTGCTGCCGAGGCGGCCAACCGAGCCAAGGACGAATTCCTGGCGCTAGTTTCTCACGAGCTGCGCACGCCACTCAACTCGATTCTGGCTTGGGTCGACGCCCTGCGCTCGAACGACACCTCCGAGACCAACCGCCACCGAGCCGTCGAAGCCATCGAGCGCGCGGTGCGGGCACAAGCCAAGCTCGTCACCGACCTACTCGACCTGTCGTGTATCAGCTCGGCCGCGCTCCGGCTCGACCTACGCGCTCTCGACCCGGCGCAGCTGATCAAAGAGGCGATTTCACGCCTCGAGCCGCAGGCAAAACGCAAGGCCATCGCGCTCGGCGTCACGCTCGACGAATCACTCACGCTGGTGGCAGATGCGCAGCGCTTGAGCCAGGTCTTGGTGGGGCTGGTCGCCAACGCCATCAAGTTCACGCCGAGCGGCGGCCACGTCGAAGTGCGCCTCGAGCGAGAGGGCGTGCTGGCCCGGATCCAGGTGATTGACAACGGGTCGGGCATCAAGGCCGACGTCTTGCCAAGGCTCTTCGAAGCGTTCAGCCCCGTCGACGGTCTAACCACGCGCAGCCAAGGTGGTCTCGGCGTGGGCCTAGCGCTGGTGAAAGACTTGGTCGAGCTTCACGGTGGGCGAGTTTCCGCTGAGAGCCCCGGCGAACGGCAGGGCGCGACCTTCACGGTCGAGTTGCCCCTTGATGGAGCCATGCCAGCGGCGTTAGAGCCGCTCCGCGCGGGGGCAACCAAACCGGCGGAGCCGCGCGCGCTGGCGGGAGTCCGCGTGTTGGTCGTCGACGACGATCCGGACATTGGCGAAGTCTTACAGTTCGTGCTCGAGGCTCAGGGCGCCATCGTCTCGGTAGCGCTCTCGGCGGCGGAGGCGCTGGCAGAGCTCACCCGCTCGATGCCGGACGTGCTGCTCAGCGACCTCGCGATGCCCGGCGGCAGCGGCTACGACTTGATGCGGAACGTGATTGCTCGAGAGGGCGAGCTGGCACCGCCCGCGGCAGCGCTTTCGGCCTACGCGCCAGGACAAGACCTGCGGGAAGCGCTGGCTTGTGGTTTCCGCATGCTGCTCGAAAAGCCGATCGCGCCGGCGGCCTTGATCACGGCGGTTGCCACCTTGGCTGGCGAAAAGACCGGCAGGACCGCAACGCCTTTGCGCGTCGAAAGTGCCCTCGTTGACTAAAGCCCAGCAACCGAGTCTGCCGACGCCACTCGCTCCAGCTGCGGGTGCCGAGAGCATCGAGGGCACGCAGCAGCCGTTCCCCATCGTCGGCATCGGCGCTTCGGCGGGTGGCTTGGAGGCTTTCCGCCGCCTACTTGGCGCCCTGCCCAAGCGCACCGGCATGGCTTACGTGCTCGTGCAACACCTCGATCCGAACCACGAGAGCATCTTGGCGGAGCTGCTGTCCGAGGTCACGCAGATGGACGTCGCCGAGGTGAAAGGCGACGTGCGCGTCGCGCCCAACCAGGTGTACGTCATACCGCCTTCCAAGGGCCTGATTCTCGAGGACGGAGTGCTGAAGCTCGTGCCGCGCGGACCGCCTGGCGCCGCTCACATGCCGATCGACTCGTTCCTGAAAACGCTGGCCGACCTGCAGGGCGCGCAGGCGATTGGCGTGATCCTCTCGGGCATGGGCACGGACGGGACGCTCGGCTTGGGGGCGATCAAAGCCGCGGGCGGCATCGCTTTCGCTCAAGAGCCAAGCTCGGCCCAAAACGCCGACATGCCGCGCAGCGCCATCGCGGCTGGCGGTGTCGACTTCGTCCTGACGCCCGAAGACATCGCCAGCGAGCTCAAGCGTTTGGGCCAGCACCCTTACCTGGCCGGCGCGGAGCAGGCTCGAGGCGGCACAGCAGCTCCGTCTTCCGGCAAGAACGCGGAAACCACCGAAGACCGCGAAGGCCTCGCGCGCATTCTCGAGCTGCTGCACAAGACAGGCGGCACAGATTTCAGCGCCTACAAGAAGACGACGCTACGCCGGCGCATAGCGCGGCGCATGGCCGTGAGCCGGATCGAGACCCTTCAAGACTACGCCCGAACGCTCGCGGACAATGCCGCCGAGGCGACGGCGCTCTACGAAGATTGCCTGATTTCGGTGACTTCGTTCTTCCGAGATCCGGAAGTGTTCGAGGTGCTGAGCGAGCAAATCTTGCCGATCTTGCTGAAAGATCGCCCTTCCGATACGCCGCTGCGCGTGTGGGTTCCCGGCTGCGCTACGGGTGAAGAAGCCTACTCGATCGCCATGTGCTTGCTGGAGCGCATGGCCAAGCTATCGAGCAATCCGGCGCTGCAGATCTTCGCCACCGATCTGAGCGAGGGCGCGCTGGCCAAGGCTCGCGATGGCCGGTACCTGGTCAACATCGCGCGAGATGTATCGCCCGAGCGCTTGCGACGCTTCTTCACCAAGGAGGGCGACTACTACCAGATCAGCAAAGCGATCCGCGAAATGTGCGTGTTCGCCCGCCACGACCTGACGCGCGACCCGCCGTATTCTCGGCTCGACTTGGTGAGCTGTCGCAACGTGCTCATCTACCTCGAGCCGCGGCTGCAAGAGCTGGTCTTCGCGACCTTTCACTACGCGCTCCGCCCCGACGGCTTTCTGATCGTGGGGCCCGCCGAGACGGTCGGCGGCTCTTCGCCCTTGTTCGCAGCCGTCGACGAAAAACGCCGCATTTACTCGCGCAAGACGGTCAGCGGTCCGCCGCGGCTTTTGGCGGTGCGCGGCAATGCCAACCCGACCCGAGTCGGCGTGCAGCAACTCGCTCGCAAGCCCGCGGCTTCGGAAGTACCGCGCGAGGCGGACCGGATGTTGCTAGCTCGTTTCGGGCCCGCCGCTGTCGTGGTCGACGAGGGTCTGCGGGTGCTCGAGTTTCGCGGCAATACCGATCCTTTTCTCGAGCACGGTCGCGGCAAAGCTACACTCAGTCTCGAGCGACTGGTGCGCAAGGGCCTTTCGATGGAGCTCCGCCAGGCCATCGCGGAAGTCCGCCGCACCGGTAACCCG
>Ga0307516_10006143_pt1 | contig 14154 bp, 19 predicted proteins | sample 19_EM_MG_FD_203310 | JGI IMG/M metagenome (GOLD analysis project Ga0307516, IMG submission 203310) | Populus trichocarpa ectomycorrhiza microbial communities from riparian zone in the Pacific Northwest, United States - 19_EM | ecosystem: Host-associated > Plants > Roots > Unclassified | place... | reverse complement strand
ACTCCCGGTGGCTTCATGAGAGCACCCTCATGGCAACGTGAAGCTTTCCCACTCAAAACTTTTTTCCAATGCTCTACCCGATGGCTTGTGGAATTCCCTGTTTTCATATTTGCATCCGACCAGAAAAAGCCCAACTCTTGGTCTCGAGGCCGTGACCGATCCGCGAGCCAACCCGGAGATTAGATAAGCAATGGCTGTGACCGAAAGATGTGCATCCTCTGACAAGCCTAGAAGTGGAACGCGGTGTGTTGTTCGGCTGAAGTTTTTGAGACTTACCACGCCTGGCAAGGATGAAGCAATTATCTTTCCCACCAGCGCGACTCGGAGAAGTACAAGTACAACACGACCGCCGAGGAAGACGGTCACGAAAGACTAGAACACCGTTCGGGCGTGTCGCCAGGTTCTGGAATCTGGACGCTACTTTTGGTGGGGCCGATGAAACGGAGAACAGGACGAAGAGGAGACCCTAACGGTCGAATTCTTCCGGACCGGTCGGACTGGGTTAGTAGTCCGTTCCACAAGCATCACCTTCGGGAAAGGAATATACTCACGGGTAACAAACGCCCAAACCACAGAAACCCCTTCGACTACCCTTCTTCCAAGTAAGCCACCAGGAAGGGGGAGGTTCGTTTGCTGGTGCCCTCGCTTACCACGGCAACCGGATGAGTAGCAGTCAAGTCGTCAATAATCAAGAAGTGAGCGTGGACTGGGATGGAACGGAAGGCGCGATCGAGGTGTCAAGAGTTCAACTTCAAATTTCAAAACGCCGACAAGATCAACGCGACCTAAAGGCCGCAATATTAGTATAGAAATCTAACCTACTCATTTTCTAACTCGTCATTATCACATCTACAACCCACTCGTAGGCAGCATCCCCAATCCGCAACCCTACCCGTTTAATCAGACGACGGTTCACCCACACCACCACCAGCACTCGCAGCAACCTTAATCTCACTCTTCCCTTCCCCCTTCTCAACAAACCCAAACCTCCCCTTCCCCCACATATTCCTCCTCTTCTCTCTCTTCCCCTCACCGAACTCGTCGTTCCATTTCCTCAACTCGCTCAGCGTCCCAAGGGACTCTGACGAAGACGGGGTGATCTCCTTGAGCGCTTTCTCAAAGTTCGAGAGGGATATCACTCGAAGTGGATGCTCCGGAAAAGCTTCCGCGGTGTCATCCATTGAGGAAGATTCTGAGGACGAAGGGGGGTCCATGGCCGATTCGGAAGCTGGATCTGTCGTAGTGGGCTGAGCATCTACGTCGATCTCGGCGGTCAAAATATGGGGTCCAGCCTCGCCAACGGAAATATCGGCAGGAGGACCCTCCATAGACGCCTCGGTGACTCCCCAAGGCAACGTAACACCCGCCTTGACGGCATCCAGAGCAGCAGCAACGCACAGATCTATCAGAGGCAAATGCTCGTAAGTTCAAGGTCACCCCCAGGAAGGGGGTAAAAACCCACGTTTGAGATCAGACCCAGAGAAATCCCCAGTCCTCTTCGCCATCTCACCAAGGTCCACATCCTCCGCAACGTTCTCCTCTCTCAACAAGATCTTCAAAATCTCCCTCCTTTCCTTCTCCCCTGGCAAGTCAACAAGCATCCTCCTCGGTAACCTCCTCAACACCGCATCGTCCAAGTCGAATGGTCTGTTCGTCGCCCCGATCACTATCACTTTTTCTTGAGAGCTAGAACGAAGACCGTCCATTTCAGACATGAACTCGGTGATGACCCCTCTGTGCGCGAGAGCGCCCCCAGTCTCACGAGACGACATACGGGCCCCAAATAGGGAGTCAATCTCGTCGATGAAGACCACACAGGGGGAGAGCCTTCGCGCGAGGGAGAACACAGCCTTAACCAGCTTCTCTCCTTCACCGACGTACTAAATGAGGTCACCGCGTCAGACTCCACACCACAGGGTGAAGTTGATGGCAACTCACCATGTCCATGACGTCTGAGGGAGACACCGCCAGCATCCTACACTCAGCCTCCTTCGCCAACGCCCTCACAACCAACGTTTTCCCCGTACCCGGAGGTCCAAACAACAGACACCCGGTAATCCCGTGCTCTTTGAGAATACCGTACTGGAACGCGTGCGGGTGAATAAGCGGCAGAGACACGATCGACCGAACGGAGTCTATCGTGTGTGGGGGAAGGTGTACTTGTTCGAAAGTACTGGTTAATGTCCCTGTAGGAGAGCATTCAATCAATACCCAGGGTGTGACCTCCAAGATAATGGGTTGTATCAGACTCACGTGGATCGACAATGCACCCTAACAGCCTCTGCTCATGCTCATCCAAATCGGTATCCTGTTTAACCCTCTCAATCACCTCATCCAATTCCTCCTCTCTCCCTCTCTTACCATCCGCGCTCGTGCCTTCCTCACCGCCTTCCCCTTCACCTACCTTAGCGGTCTCCGTCGCCCAATGCCTCCTCATCGCACCTGCCGAAGCTTTCGTTAAAAAGGCCCGAGCGATGGCACTCCACGGAACGACGGTAGGATCCAACGTGAGCTTCGGTATCTTTCGGGATCTTGACTGCAGTTCGTATTCCTGTTGTGCGATCGAGACCGATCCAAGCGCCCGATCCGCTACTTGCTTGACGACGCTCCAAACAACTACGACACGACCCCAAGCGTCCCACATCCTCACGAGGTCAGCTCTTTCTGTGGTCTTGATCCCATCCACCTCCGCCTGCCCAAGTGCATTCTCAAGGAACGGTATATCAAGAGGGGGGAGGATACCCCCAACAGAAGCCAGAGCCATCCGGACGGTAAGCTCGTTTATCTCCCTCCTCCGATTCGTCCGCGAAATCTTCTCGTCCTCCACGGACCTCCGCAAGGGTACAACCACGGAGGACCGGAAAAAATTGTTCGGGGACACCGACCCATCAAACAAGGAGGAAGACGGCGGTGACGAAGAACCGAAACCAGAACGGGGGTCGGACGGGCCGATGAGGGCCTGTAGTACTGAACCGGGAAGCACCCCCGATAATGAACCGAATGGACCACCACCACCCATGAAGCCAGGGAACCCGCCTTCTGATGGCGGCACCCCGCCACGCGGAGAAGGGACGTCGTCACGAGGTGACGAGGTAGACTGAAGCGTAGGTAGTTCATCGGCCAGAAGTAACCTCTCACCCTTCTCCCATTTCTTTAACCTTTCCTTCAACCTCTTCTCTCTCGCGCGATCGCTGGACTCGTCCTCTCCCCATTCACTCCTCCCAGCAACAGAGCCACCCCCCGGCTTCCCGGTGCTCCCAACACGCTCGCGTTCAGATGAGGAAGCGGATCGTTTGTTCATCAACACGTTGGTCGCGCTTTGTAGACCCCCAATTCCAGAACCTCCGCCTGAGGGTCGTAGTTTTGGGACTACGGGTGGCGTCACGCCAAAGATTATTGTCGTCGGATTGAACACGGGAGATGTGGTCCTCGCCATCGGACCGGTTCTTCTCTGGCGGACTGATTGGAGCAGCGCTGGGTACCAATCCCCCGCAGAGGCGGCGAGGGTATTGAAGTCCCTCAAGTACACGATCCTAGGTTTTCTGGGTGATGGATTAGAGGAGGTAGAACCTTCGGCGGAAGCGTCAGTGTCTGACGGAGGTGGCGTTACGTTGATCAAATCATCGAAAAACGATTTAAGTTTCGACTGAGGAGTTCTAGGGATACCCCGAGTTTTGACAGCGATCTGGGGTGTCACCAAGTGAAAGGTCATGTGGGTAGTTGGGGGTTGGCTGGGGTAGAAGATATCTTCATCCTCCTCCACCACGGCTGAGGCAGGGTGTCTCGTAGAGGATGATGTCGGTGAAGACGCGGAAGAAACTTGAAAATGAAGGGGATGATCTGGTAGTTGAAGCACATTTGCAGCTACGTTTGGCGCATATATTCAATACCCCATCCCGGTTTGACAAGAAAGAAGACGCACCAGAACCAAACTGTCCAACCGACCCAGCAGCCAACTTTACGCAATCCAATACCACAACATCCGCTCCAACCCTCCTCGCGAGTTCCTTCACCGTCTCGTCGACAACGTAATCCCCACCCTCGATTGGACAATACAAAGCGAGCGTGGGTTCAACAGTTGAGCTGGCACTACCATCCTGGGGAGTATACGTAGCACGGTGTTGGGTTTGGGGGTGGAGGGCGACGTGGAGATTGTCAAGCACATCCTCGAAGATTTCTGAGGGAGGCAAGTCGAGGTTTTGGAGGTTGGAAGATGCAGAGGCTCTTGGATGTGGTTCGGGGGTCCAAAGGATATCCAGCGAAACAGGGAGTTGAGAGGAAGAGGAAGAGCCGTTCCCATCTCCCCCAGCATCTCCGCTATTACCGTCACCACCGTTCCCGTTTTGGATCAAAGGAGGGTCGGCAGCATCGTCTCCAGGAGGCTTGAGGTGAATAACAGTCCTCTTCCGTTTCGGTTTTTCGATTCCCAAGACACCCTCTTCCGGGAGCGAAGGCGGAGGAATAGGTTGAGTGTCGGGACCTACGGGGGAGGAGGCAGTGGGTTGGTCATCCGGAGATGGGATTGAGGAAGAGGAAGCGCGTTGGGTGAATTTTGGATTCGACCTGCCAGGGTACCTGGATAACCTGGTGGAAGAGATGGAAGCCCGGTGAAATCGTGTCCCAGTCGCCGAGATGTTGCTGGCTATCGACCGCGACGAAGAGCGGATGAACATGCAAGGAGGAAGCGGAAGGGAAGGAATGACGAAGGGTTGGTGTGCACTCCGAAGGGACAACGCGCCGGACCGCCGGAGAAAAAAAAAGATGACCGAGGTAGTACTCGAAACTACAACCTCCTGATTCGTAGTCAGACGCGCTACCATTACGCCACACGGCCAGCTGAAATTCTTTTCTTTGTTATGCCCACGAACGATTCACTCCGCTTCACAAGATTGTGGTTCGACGTTCTACCACCCGACTCGGCTTCTGTTTGTCGGCACCTTGAGGTCACCCGCCAAGCGACAGTCGCATGAGGGACGTTCATCACATATAGATAGAATATACTACGGGACATTTCTTGGGATAGAAATACAGCAATAGCGAATGGGGAGGGAGGTTTCTCTATATTACTGCGCGATGGTGAGGTCGTGAAAGAAAACGGAAAATCATCCGAACGCGTCGACTGGAAGGATGTACGGAAACACCAACGGAGTGTGGTCGACGCGTGCCATGCTAATACTTGAGGATGATGTAGAGTGCTGATCAAAGAGAAGTGATCAGGGCCGGGACCGGTCAGATAGCTGAGAGTGACGAACCGTGAATAATTCCGGGGCTGACCGGGGGGGCTGAAGTAAGCTGGAGGGGAAGACGGGATGATAATACAGACGTACAGGTAACCCAGAAGGGTCTGAGAAAGACGGTGTCAGCCGAGTCAGTCGGGAAAGAGCGACAACGACAACACGCACAAGGAGAATGTTGATACACAGGTCAGCACCACATCCCTTCTCGAGAAAAACGCCGAGAGGAGGGAGGATGACGGCGAAGCTGGCAACAAGAATTAACGAGACATTATCACGACCCCGCCTCGAAACGGAACGTACATGATCTGCGTTGGAAATAAGCGGACTTTGTAAGAGCGAGCGGCGGTCAAAGGGGGGGGCGCACCTTGCAGATGTCTGAACAGGTGAAGGCCATTGTTGCAGATGGTAGGTAAGGAGAGAGATCGAAGACGAGCCCCACCTTCTTTTATCCTCCCCGCAAGCCGACCTACGTCATCCGCTACGCCGTCCCCGAGGCCTAGAGGGCGCCTGTTTGCGCAACTCGTGACGTCCATCACACTAGTGCTTCCAACTGCGCGCATCCAACCAGCGGATCCTCTCCACCGCACCTCAGCGGGACACAGTGCCACCTGCTGCTGGAGTAGGCACCCATACCGCACCGCACCGCACCGCTCGGCCTTGAGCCTGCTGGGCCCAGCTGCTGTTCTGGCTGCGGGCTGCGTGGCTCTCTCGGACTCCCCAAACTGACGCTAAGTTCCATCGAGGCCGCCCACCAACTGACTCGGTTTGCATTTCACTTCCATCCCCGATCTACGACCACCCGGTATTGCGCCCCAATCTCCAACGTGAATCCCCCTTCGAGTGCTCAAACCGTACTTTTTTTCTCAGCCATCAGATGCACCATACCCCGTTATAGAAACGAGTTCTCCGCGGTACACAATGCCTCGCCCCCCCGGCATTTTCTTCCCACCAATCGTACCCACTCTCCCCGTGGACCCCGTCCGCCCACAGGCGGCGGAGGCTTATAAGAAGTCACCCTGTTCCTGAGATCCCAGTTTCGCCCCCCCCCGATCTCCGTCCCTATGCTCCTGCCCACGACGATGAACTTGACCTGCTCCCTGCTCTGCCTCGACCCACCCCTTCCCTCCGCCGACATCGACATCGACGCGTTCGATTACGATTGCAGCCGCTCGACATCCCCTTCATACGCCTCATCCGACGACGACAGCGACGACGAGGACGAGGACGAACACAATGTTCGTGTAGCTCCACATTGGGAAGCTTACCGTCACTTATTCGAGTCCCATGGATACCACCTCGACACGTGCAAAGACGTCCGCCAATTTTACCTCCGATACTGGGAAACCAGAAACATCCAACAGAGCATACAATCCTGCGCCGGTTACAATTCCGCATGTCGAGAGGATAGAGACGATAACGAGCTGTGTAAAGACGAAGGCCTTGTGAGTCGTTCGCCCTCCTTACTCCTCCTATCCCTATCGGTAGATTCGCGCTCCATCGGCCTTCTACCCATGATCAATCGTTCATACATCTTATCGGGCTTACGGCAGTGGGAAACTGACTACAATTCCATTTCCGGCGTGTGTTCTCCACGCAGCCAGAGCGCCTGTTTCGGGGTAAACGCTTGGCGGACAACCTCCCAATCGTGATCAAGGCGGTTCACAGGCGATCTAGAGAACTTGAGATCATAACCGCGTTGAGCGCACCACCGCTGAGAGGTGACCCCTTGAATCACTGCATACGTAAGTTGAATGGGTCCAGCGAGCCCATTTGGCTGACTTCCTGATTCCCTTCGCTTCTAGCCGTACTGGACATCATCCACGCTCCTCTCGACGTCCCACACGCATTCTTCCGTTCAGCACACCGGAACCAACTCTCCTTTGTCGTCATGGAAGAATGGTCTTCCCAGTTCATCCCTCCGGAACAACCACACACCCTCCGATCGTACCTTAACTCCCTCCGCCACTGCATCCAGCACATAGCCTTCATGCACGCTCACCGTTTCGCTCACCTCGACATATCCATTCGGAACGTGCTCACGGACTACGACGGACGATACGCGTGCATCGACTACGAGACGAGTAGACGGTTCTGTCGGCCCCCTGTGGACGTGGAAGAAGGAGGAGATCCAAGGAACAGCGTACTGATTCATCGCCCGAGAGCGGCAGAGGTACCGCCGGAGGTAGAGAAGGGGTATCCTACCTCACCGTACGCCATGGACGTGTGGGCGTTGGGCATGTTGATGTTGAAGGCGGGTGCATTGGCCGGATACGATGTACCCGAATTGCACTCGGTTGCCAAAGGGATGTTGGAACCCCAGTGGGAGAGAAGGCCGAGTGCAAGGGTGGTGTTGAGGCAGTTTGAAGAAGCCGTTTCGAGCATACCCGCGGAGAGGCTGCACAGTTTTCCCCATCCCTTGTCGACGATACCTGTGGTTTCGCGCTGACTGCTACCTATTAGATATACCATATTACATTTACAACTAAATTACCCCACGTATACACCCCTCTGCACGCAATTGACCATTCAATACGCGACGGATTAGCTGGGCTGTTGGTCGCCATCCAGTTGTTGTTGGTCCTGCACGGCTTCTTCCTCAAGCTTCCTCTTCTTCCTCGCCAAATACCTTTCCCTCGCGCTCTGAACGTCCTCCTCGTTATTCCTCTTCGCCACGATACGTTCCTTGGCTTCTCTCTCCCTCCTCTCCCTTTCTGACCGCAGCCGCTCTTCCTCCTCGGTCATCTGGGTCTGGATCTCCCTCGCTCGACGTGCATTTATCGCGGTCCGTGAGGCTGCGACTCCCACCGCTCGATGCGCGTTGACCTGTTCCGCAGGGGTACCGGACGATGATGGAGTGGAAGAGGATTTCAAACCAAGCTTTCGGGTGTTGGCCATCGACATGTTCAGTCCTGCGGACAAGAGCTCTCGCTTGTCGACGATCTGGTTATCGTCGTTCAACTCGATATCGACGCCTTTCTGGGCTGCCTCTTTGACGAGTTCCAGATCGGATTTTGTTCCAGGTATCTGTGGCCCGAGAGTGGAGGGTTTGGTGATCGTAAGGTTGGGCCCTTGAAGCCGTTTACTCGAGGACGGGTCGGATGAGGGGGCTGTGGTGAGGGCGACTGCCTCTTCGTGCGCTTTGGCTTCTTCCTCGAGTAGCTTTTGGTAGAATTGAGCCATACCACTACCAAACCCCTTCTTTTTCTTCTTCTCGGCCTCTGTATTGAAACGCGGTCAATATTCAAGTCTGGCGATCCACGAAGCGATGTACCTTCTCGTAGTTTCTCCTCTTCCTCTGCCTTGCGGAGTTCAACCATCTGGTCTTTGTAGGCTTGAGTGACAAAGGCTTCCTTATCCTTGAACTCTTCGCCTTCCATGTCGCGTTCCCGCTGGATCATCTTTTCCTCCGCTCGGAGGCGGTCCAGTTTCCGCGTCGAGGCGGACGTGAGCAAGCCCCCGATGTACTTGGGCTGCGGAATGATAGTGGGTTAGTACATTCTGAAATATGGAGAGACAGAGCGGGTAGGCGCACCTTCCGTTCCTTGGATTCGGCCACCTTTGCCTCCTTGACCTTCTGTTTCGCCACCTGCAGCTTATCCCAGACTTCGTCGTATTGATAGACGGTGGAATCTACGGCCATCTCAGCTAGCTCGCGTTTCTTCTGCGCCTTTGAGGTTTCCGCCGAAACGGTTTGGAGCCCAATACCATTCCCCTTGCTCGTTGTTTGGTCGGGAACGAGTGAGCCACCGCCGTCGTCGTCGTCATCGGCATTAAACAGAGCAGGTTTCTGCACGGGTGCGGAGGGTTTCTTGAGTTGAAATGGAGAGGGTGTTTCGGCGGGCTTTCTGGCAAGTGAGAAGGAAACCTTCATGGTGGTTGATCGGAGTAAAGGTTGTGTGTCATCCGCCAACCGTCATAACTCACCTCCCCTCCCTCCTTTCTCTCTCTCCCCAGATCCACGTAGACAGTCCATCCAGAGGGATGACGGAGAACGACAAGAACGCAGCTTCCGGGTCTTCGCAACACCTCGACGCGGTCCTCAAACGGAGGCGACCGTCAGTCATCGAAGTCGTGGACGCAAAATCTGCAGTGGACCTCGCCACCGCTCAGTCCTATTCCGAGAATGTCTTCCTCTTCGTGCCCAATCTCATCGGTGAGTCTACCGCTACCACACACCCCCGCACGGCCCGCCCTCCTACGTCGTCTCGTTCATCGTCGTGTCGCGTTGCTCACTTCTCCTGGGATGCATTTGGATCTCAAGGGTACAGTCGAATCATCCTCGCCGCCCTCGCGATGCACTACATGAACCACCACCCGGTTTATTCAACCGTCGCGTATTGCGTCTCCCAACTTTTGGATGCCGTCGATGGACACGCTGCCAGGTACCTTGGCCAGGCGTCAAAGTTTGGCGCTGTTCTTGATATGGTCACTGATCGGTGAGTTCGGCGTTCTACCCCCCCATCCTGTCTCTCGGAGATCCTGACGGTTTTGGGTGATCAGCGCAACCACGAGCTGTTTACTCTGTTATCTCTCCTCGGCGTACCCACAACATGCGCTCATCTTTCAGTTCCTTATCGCCCTCGATTTTAGCAGCCATTACATGCACATGTACAGGTAAGCGATGGGATCACTGCTCAAGCTTGGCTCTCACCTCTTCGCGTAGCTCGCTGGTGACCGGTTCGAAATCCCACAAGCTCGTTACTTCTGACGTCAGCCGCATCCTCTGGCTCTACTACAACGATCCGGTTCGTTCATCCCGCCTTGCTTGAACCTCGCATCTCACCATTCATGCATACCCCATACCAGACAACGCTCTTCCTCATCTGCGCAGGCAACGAACTCTTCTTTGTCGCACTCTATCTCGCTCACTGGGTGTCCACACCAATCTCCCCCCCCATCTCGGCCTCTCTTCCCCTGTTGGAGGGCCTTACCTGGCCAGAGCTCGTCGCTCTTATCTGCTTCCCCATCTCCGCGTTGAAGAACGTTGTAAACGTCGTTCAGTTGTGGAAGGCTTCCAAGATCCTGGTCGGAGTAGATTTGGCCGAAAGGGCAAAGGCGAGGGGGGGATCGAAGGACGTCAAGGCTTAAAACGGCGGAGGTTCGAAGTTTTGCTCTCACTCCGTCACTTTTGTCTGCTCTTATGCTCCGTGATTTTTCTTCTCTGCTTCACCTGATTTCCGAGCTCCTTTTTGAGAGTACATTATAATGAGCCGCGAGTGCGCACATAGGCGCCATACACATACGATACATATCTATTTCCTCAGTCTACGCCAACGTGAGGTATGTAAGGGAAATGAGTTCACGGGTTGTGACGGGGATCTGCTCCTTGTAACACCCACTTCAACAAATTTTCTGATGACTAAATGAAGCAGAAGATAGGGAGGAAGAGAGATGGGAAGGGGAGCGGTTCTCGCCGGAACCAACTCAAGCGTCGGCTTGAGCAGCACTCGTCGAGGTTGGGGATGATTGTGGTGAGGGATCGTAGCGAATAACAAGCCCTTCGAGTTCTCCTTTCAGGTAGCGGATCGGATTGATGAGAGCGGAATACGTGATGTGTCCACCCAATGTTTCCTCGTCAAAGGAGACAGAGGAGGAGGCGCTGGACGTGGCATTCCCGGGGGACAGTTCCATTTGATCCAGCAAAAACCCTGACTTGGCCCAACTTCCGTTAGCGAATGACATCCGGAGCTGCAACAGCCAAAGGCGAAAGTCTTTAAAAGATCTGGATACCTCGAAACCTCGGGCCGCCCTCATAATAAAAGTCGACTTGATTGCGCCGAGGGTATTGTAGTTTTGTATGTTGAACCAGTCTTGAAAGGAGAGGTTTCCTTCCTTCATTCGTATCCCCCCACCCTCCCCGTCCAGCTCTTTTGGAGCTTGAATCTCGTAGTGTGTGGTTAGGATCAACATGACGTAGAAAATCGACTCCGCGTCGTGTCTGTATAGATGGAGGCCATCGGGATCATAACTACAAAGCAGTCCGTTGGCCATGAACAGGGGTGTTCCGGTCCTCTGCTGTGGGGTTCCGGAGCGGTCGGGGGTCTGAGATGCCGTCCATAATGAAAGGTCGTAGTCGGTTAACACCCCGTGGACTTGACCCTCGACGGTGCAGCACATGATGTTGCTGAGGCTAATATCCCCGTGGAGGATCCCAGCGTTGTCGTAGAGCCACCGGTGAACTAATTTGGTGTAAGTGGATACTAATGACTGAGAAACCTGGGAGGGGGCACGCACCGCACGCCACATCGAGTATAACTTGACCAACGTCCTTCGCGTTCGTCAACGTCATCAGGGAATCCAAGGGTTCCTGGACAACGACTCTCATTTGCCGTAGCCCATAGGTATACTCCCCCTTGACAAACCGTGCGTTCTTGAACAGTTCTTCGACAGATTCGTACGTTGGGTCCTCGATGTCCTCGACGTAGAAGAATCGGGGGAGGTGATTGAGTGCCCACTCGTGCCCTGATTTCGTTGCTTCCTCGACCGCCTTGCCCACGAATTCCAGTTCTGACACCCGGTAGTCGTCCACCCAGCTGATCTTGACCACGAGTCGGCGGTTCGGCCACTTGGGAGACGTACCGTGCATCACCGCTGTCGAGCGGCCGACCAGCGAGGGACCCGTAGAAATGACGGTTCCGAGCTCGATCTCGATGGGTCCTTCCACCTTGTCGTCTCCTCGCAGTCGCAGTGTCATGCCGTTCGGGCCAGTCCCCAGGACCATCTGATCGCGGAGGGAGAGGTAGCGAAAGGCGATCAGGATCGCGATGAACCTGTCGATCCCACTCTTGTCGTTGCGGAGCGAGAGGTCGATCACTGAGGATACGAGAACAACGGCATGGTTGGCATGGTAGAATTGGATACGATTGCGGTCAACGAGACCGACTGTCACGTGTGGGCGGAGGGAGAGGAGATCTGTTAGATGTCTGCCGACCTCCGCTGGTTGTCTGCGCCGTGGCGGGGTCTTGAACTCTACTTCTGTATCTCTCTCAGAGTCTGGTCCCCAGTCGCTCTCGGTATTCACCCTTCCTGGGGCCAACGTAACGCCTAGCTTTCGTTTCTTCCGCTCTGGGAGGGATTCCGAGTCTCGTTTTCGCTTGCGGGTGGTTTCTGGTGCGGAACTGGGCGTAGCTTCGCCCGGTGTAGGTCGCAAGGAGCTGGGAGATGGGGCGCGATTCTGGGGTGGACAATCTCCTACCCCCTGTCAGATGGGGGCAAATACGAGGGATTTGGGTGGCTTTACCTTTGGTGATCAATCGCGGGATCAAACTCCCGTCATTTAGTATGCAGCCACCGTCGATGATGTGGACGAATTGTGTTAATGGAAGTTGTGTGGAATTTGTGTCTTGACCGAGGGCGGTTGGGAACGCAGTGCGAATTGCGACATCGTTCATAAGTAACAAGGATTCGTAGTGACTCTCTTTAGGCTCGGTGTATTTCTTCTCATGGCGATCACGGTGTTTGAGGTAATGCTTCATGAAGTCCGGGTTACGCTTCACATTGTGGATAACTGGCCCCCACTCTACTCTCCAGTCAGCCGGGACGTGGAGGACGGACACCATGAAATCTTCGATGTCGACGAATACGCCATGATCCTCTAAGTCGTAGGCCGGGTCTCTATTGTATGCCTGGGTGGTAGATTCACCCAGGGAGCTGGAGGGTGGCGTCGGGTCGTGTGGTGTGAGGTTGAACGGACTGGATTGTTGGTAAAAGTCGACAAAGGCCATAGGTGGGGTGAGGAGAAGTCGTTCGGTGGACGGAAGGCGCGTCGTAATGGTGGGAGTACGATGGAAGAGAGTTGACCTGACGCCCACATTGAGTGCACGAGGACTGCCTGTAGGCGGGTCCGAATCCTTTCGAGGCGCCATGAGCATGGTAGATGGGAGCCGATGGTCCACCGGGTCACAATTCCCTTTTCGCGTCTGGCCCATCAAACTGGTCCATGGCGCCGGGGTGAGAATCCTAGCCGAATTTGAATCCGTGACCATGGGCATTGAACTGACTCGACGCGGTAAACCAAGTAAATAGTTGTCACGCGAGGAAGGCGATGCCGTGCGGATAACCGAACGGTGGAGGGAGTCGGTGGCCTATCACAATCCGGAACCGTCCGCGGCCGGCGGAGCAAACGACCCCAAAGAAAACCTGCTACGGTGGGATCCTGGGTCAAGCGATAGCGCAATCTAGGCTCCGCGGGGAACTGGAACGTTCCATCCAATGCCGGGTCAGGCCGGTCCGCGCTCGGGCCGCCTGCGGCGTTGTTTGTACATGTTTTGTCTATGAATGTTGAGTTTCTTTGTCCTTGATCATCACCGCGATCGGTCGCGTGACAAACTTGGACGCGTCCCACGGTTCACCGAAACCACTCCCGTTTCGCTACTACTCAATTTGTGCCCTCAGGTGTTATTTCGCCATGGCCCTGGTCGACTTCCATCAACTCGCCATCCTGTGTAACCTATCTCGCAGCGATGCGGGGGCCCCTTCCATCCGCTCCCATCCTCCCCCCATGTCTGCCACCATACCACTGAGTTCACGCCCATCGGTCGTCGACCCCGGCCAGACCAGCTCTCCTCCTTTCCCTCCTACACGATCTCTGCTAAAGACGCCAGAGCGAACACGCGATGTCACCCGCCCCGTTCCACATTCAACTCCGATCGCCGTTGGGACGTCCATCATGCAGAAGCTGGAGCCTGACACCGACGAAGTTCAGAAAGGCAACAGCGCGAAGTACGAGGAATACATCATTCGAGACTTTGAACGCCATCGTGTTTTCGTCGACATTGACGTTTTCATGACGCGCGTCCTGCACGTCCCCGAAAACTGGAGGGAGTTGTGGGGGCGAACCATCAGGCGAGTGAAACGTGACAGCGTTTTTTCGACCGCCCTCTGGGATTATGCCCGTCGGTGTGGAACCCAGGCCGCC
>Ga0307516_10006142_pt1 | contig 14155 bp, 12 predicted proteins | sample 19_EM_MG_FD_203310 | JGI IMG/M metagenome (GOLD analysis project Ga0307516, IMG submission 203310) | Populus trichocarpa ectomycorrhiza microbial communities from riparian zone in the Pacific Northwest, United States - 19_EM | ecosystem: Host-associated > Plants > Roots > Unclassified | place... | reverse complement strand
TCGGTTTTATAAGCTTGAAACAGAAAAAACCGAACCGAACCGAACCCAAACCGGAAAAAAAACTAGAAAAAAAACTGAGTCAAAACCGAAAAAACCGAGCCAAACCAGAAAAAACCGAGCCAAAACCAGTCGGTTTGAACCGGTTTCAGTTTGGTTTGAGTTTTTTTTTTAAAAATTTTTTGGTTTGGTTACTTTTTTTTAAAAAAACAATCGAATCGAAAATAATCACTCATTTTTAGGTAATGTTTGTTGTTGTTTTGGGATATAAAAAACATAAACAACTAAGATAAAAGGAATGAGATGAAAATGAGTTTATATTTCATAATGATGTACAAAGCAACTTAAATATATATTTTGTTTGATTGATAAAAGATGAAATAAAATAAAATAAAAAAATAATAATTTTACTCTTATTAATGTATATTATGATCAGATTTGAAATGTTTGAAAAATTAAATAAAAATTATTATTTTCACTTTAATTTATATTGAGCATTATTTTTATTAACTAACTTAAAGCAACAATTTCTCCACTCATTAAAATCATTTAAGAAAATATGATTATCATAAAAATAATTCATTGTTGAAAATATAATATAATTAAATTATGGTTTATTTATTCATTCATCAAATCATTACTTCAAATATATTTAATAATAAAATAAATAATATGTTAAATAAAATATTTGTACCAACAAAAAATCAAAATCTATATATAATTAAGAACGCAAGATAACAATTTCATCACAAATGCATATTTTTAGTTATCATTCAAACCCACATTGCATTTTTTTTTTTTGTTAAAATCTAACATTGTTTTTTATGACTTTTGCTATTATATTTTCTAATTTTTAGATTAAATGATAAAAATTAATTTGATTGTATCTTGGTTCCTTCCCCAAACAATTTTTAGATTAAAATCTAACATAGTTCTTAAGAGTAAGGATAAAAACTAAAATTGTAAAATATTTAAAGGGACATTCACAAAAAAGAAATTTAACTTGATTGTATCTTGGTTCCTTCCCCCCCCCCCCCAACAGTTTGTCGAACCCAAAATGACGACTGTCGTTTATTTCGAAGCCTACCCTCTGTCAGTTAGATGATCTGTCGTTTGGCTTGCTGCTATCTAAGAAAAGCTTCCTTCTAGATATCTTAGCAAAAAGGAAGTCTCACTCTCAAGTGTTAATAGCAATGGCACAAGTGCTTGCCCTCCATGTTTTTTTCTCTGCAGAAATACACAAGGTTGGTCCTTCTAAGCCACTGAAGAGGATTCACAAGCCCAAAACATCTCTTAGCACCCGTAGAAAAGGTAAGCTCTCTATCACTTTCTTTTTGGTTGCCAAGAAAATACAGGAAAAAAGCTTTCAACTTTTTGTTCTTTTTAAGCACCCAATTTCAGAAATTCTCAACCAAGCTTATGCCACTATATAATATTTACCTTATCCGATATATATATATATATATATCCTGGTGTGTTTCTTTATTGTGTTAGTCTTTTTTTCTTCTTTGATGAATGAAATTTCATTGATAAAAAAAAAAAAACCAAATGGGAATTATACCATTGCACGGCAATACAGAATGCTACATTTCTGCAAAGAAAACTGTATGCAAAACTGAAATTGTGTTAGTTTATAGCTTCATTTTATGATGTTAAGTGAAAGATTGTGTTTTTTCAGGCTGTTTTAGTTCATTATTAGTGTATGTGATCTTAATGGGATTTGGTTTTGTTTCCTTGCCCATGATTAAACAGCAACCCAGAGTCCTCAGAGTCCCTTGCGCAAAACCCAGAAGTTGAATTTACAGGTTTCGCCTCATCGAGCTGGTATTCTCTCTCTTGTGTTAACTCGAAACTTAATGCCTTGTACATGTCACTCCGTGCACACTCTTTTTGTTGCTGGAAAGATTAGCTCGCTTTAATAGTGTATGCTATAGGACTCATTTACTTTTCAGTACTTTGAAACTTATGTGGATTTGCCCATGTTTTATACAGTTTCTGCAGTGAGGTTGATGAGAATAGAGATGGGTGGTGCATTTGCTGATCTTTTGAATGATAAAGGGAAAGGGTCTGGTGATAATGAGATGGGATACGTTGAAAGAACTCTTGGGTTCCGAACCAAGGACCTGGATGATCGTGATCTTAGATTGGTACTAATATTTTGTGCGCTTCCATTTTCGCTGGTTTTCAAGGCCTTCACTGTATTATTTGGAAGAATTTTAAACCTGTGTATGGGTTCAAAACATAGTATAGTTTATACATTCAGTTGTCACTATTATGATTAAGGGAATGCATCCTACTTGATTGCAGTAAACTCATCTATTTTCTTTTCTTTATTCATTCACTTATGAAACATAGGTTACGGACATTGTTGGAGGCACCATTCGCTGGAGAAGATATCTTGATTATCTAATCGGATCATTGTGCCATGATGAGAAAGCATTCAGGAGCATGGAACCTCTTCTCTTGCAGGTAGTTTTGGATTGTGTACTTTGTTTTTTGTTATGTGTGATATTTTTTACTAGAGCAGCATGGAATGCAATATAATAGCTAGCTGGCACTTTGAGATACACAAGGAAGTTATTTTCTTATTTTTCTGTGTTTAATATGAATGATCTAGTCCATGAAAGCGTGTCTGTTGGGTTTAAGATGTGTGGACTAGTTGATGCAAAAGTGGCCATGAGAGTGGAAGGTGTAAGACTGAGTACATCAGTAGACACAAGATGGTAAGATTACCTTTGGAAGTTAGATGTGTGGTCTAGTCCATTTAAAGGAGGTTGTGAACGTGCAAGGTGTAGAACACAGCTCACAAAAAGTGGACCAGGAATGACTGAGAGTAATCACACTAATAACACCAGCCAGACTTGTCTACCTAATGGTTTACTGTCATGGTCTGAAGTGTAACAAATATATCCAAGCTTTATGCTGCCATCATAGTATCCAATGGTGTTTACAGAATAGCTGTATATGCATTTGCCTGCTATCAATTTATTACTACCTATTTTATCTTAAAATGAAAGAATTACATAAACTAGTATTAAATTGTGTTCAAAATTATTTTGTTGATGTTTAGATAAAGTATAAGATTGTTTTTTTGGTGAATATAAACTCAATGTTTCATTTTATAAAAAACAATTAAGGAAAATATGTAATAATTTAAATTTGGGACTGGGTCTTTCCTCACATTTCTTTTCCCATTTTCTTAGATTCTCCGGATTGGCTTTTATGAGATTGTGAAGCTAGACATGCCATCATATGCTGTTGTTGATGAGGTAAGTTTGTTAGAGCTTTTCTTTTTGCTTTTTTCCTCTTGAGTTCTTTTCTTACAAGATTTTTCTTATCTTCCTATGGTCATGTAGATAAAACCGGTTTTTACTTGGTCAGGTGTCTTTTTGGTGTATGTTATCATTTTGGAGAGGTTAATCAGAATTTTTGCTAAAATAGATAAAACACATGTTGATGTGAAGTAACTCTCATATTTTGAAAGTATTTTCAGGATGGACATGTTAATCAATCTTTTATTTAAAACTCGTGTTAGTTGGAAATAGATTCTTAGTGTCATATGCAAACTAGTTGTTCCAGGTAATTTTATATTCATGTTCTTTGAAAAGGGAAAAATGATATAGGTAGACGTTGCATTTCCTATGACAGCATGGCCAACTATATGGCTTATAGGAACCAATCAAAATTTTTCTTCATTTTAGAGGAACTTCATACGTACTAGTTTTAATTCAAGTGGTCTGGCCTGAGGTCAGATTCTGGCTTAAATTCTCATCTAGTGTTTCAATATTTGGATTTTATAATCTGGTCTATTTAAATTGTTTAGTGAGGAGTTTTTTTTGGATATTGCATGTCATGAATGCAGAATGTGAGGCTTGCAAAATTTTCCCTCAGGCCCGGTGCTGGCAACATGGTCAATGGGATTCTCCGGAAGCTAGTGCTGCTTAAGGTTTGCCACTTTATTCACAAATCCAGGACAAGGAAAAGAAGATTCGTTACTTATCTTATCATATGTTAAATCAAGTGGCAAGCATCAGGGTATCATGTGTTACAAACATTTTGGATGTAGGAAAGTAACTCACTCCCCCTTCCTAAATTGGAAGGTGATGATCGCGCCCAAGCACGCGCCCTTGCCACCCTTTATTCTCATCCTGTGGTGAGTGCATATTGCAACTGTTGCCCTTCCTTGTTGTCAGCGTAAGATAATTTAAATTGCCACTGTGATTGTTGACATAACATAAAAAACCTCTTAAATCAATTGGTCAGTCATTGATGATCTACATTTTCCTAAGAATTTGAGCCCATGAGATGTTTGTGGATTTCTGTAAAAACTCAAGGAGCTAGCTCTACTTGCAGAACAGAAATTTGAGTTAGCTTCTGTATGCTACTTGACATTTATGCACTAAACTTGCATAAGCCTTAATTTATACTCAAGAAAATTCACCAGTTTCAGCTGAAATTCAATAACAAAATCGTGGTCATAAACCTCATTCATGTACACAAATTCCTTGCCCCTTGGCTGTGTCAAAATCTGGATAGATGCCTGTCTTGCAACATCTCTTGTTTGATATGAAAAGCAACAGAATCTGCAAGATGAATGGGTTTATTAGGCTTCCTGTGCACTTTTTACTAACTCGGGAAGGACCTCCTTTGATTTAGTTGCGATAGTAAAATATGCATTTTATTGTATGAGTTTCTATTTTCTTAAACAAAATGAAGTATGGTAATTCATAGATTGGAAACATAATAAATTAATTCATGCGGCATTCATGCTCACCATTTCTTGATTTTTTATAATGTTTCAGTGGATGGTAAGGCGTTGGACGAAGCTTTTAGGGCAAGAAAAAGCAATTAAGCTGATGATGTGGAACAACGATAACCCCAGTTTCAGCTTGAGGTTTTCAGCTAAACCTTTTTCTTTTTTCTTTCTATAAATTAAATCGCATGGTTCTCAGATGCTTCTTTCCCAATACTGATCTCAGGGCAAACAGCGGGAAAGGAGTTACAAGAGCTGACCTTGTGATGCAGTTCAATATGTTGAAGGTGCATGATGATTTCTTTCTTTCCTTTTTGGTTTTTTTTGGGTTTCCTTTAGTGCAGAAAAGATCAAGGTTATTCATGGATCCTCAGTGGATGGGATGGGATGGGATAATTGGCATTATTTAGTGGGGTTGCATTTTTCCCAATTGTTTGGAACTATGGTCTCTCTCTCTCTCACACACACACATGCACACATGTGGGAACATGTCATGGGATGCTGACATCAATGATCTTTTACTTGAACTCCAGGTTCCTCACGAGCTTTCTTTGCACTTGGACCATTTTGTCCGTGTTAAAACTGGACTGCAGGTATTAGTTATGATATTCAGTCATATTTACACAGAAAGGTATGACTGTTTCATAGTAGGTATACAGTGAAAATTGTTCTATCCAGTAGCAAGTTGCAGACATCAACTCCACTCAATGGCCAACACAAGGCATGCATGTAGAGAGACTAGCTGCTATTGTTAAATATTCATTAGATAACTGATTTTTACATCAATGAATAATAAGCCTTTATAATAGTTTTTTCTTAATTGGTTTTGACCTTGATGTCTGTTATTTTGTAGTTCTCCAATTGTAAAAAACTCAATAACAATGCAATCTGTTATCAGAAACACACAAACATGTGCATGAACATGTGAACACATTTAATGGTTGTTAACACATTTCTCTTTTCAGATCACCTATCACTTTACAGAATACTGATACTTTTCCTTGCTTCAGATTGTCATTCAAGCTGGATTGCTGAAACAAGGTCTATGTGCAGTTCAGGATGAGAGTGCAGGTTGATATTTGTCTTACCTTCTGATTACCCCTGGAACAAAAACTAGGTATTCACTGCATGAAAACAAAGAAGAAGAAAAATATATAAGAAAATGAAAATTGTGTGTTGGAATGCAGTAGGATACGGTGATAAAACATCCTAAACATTTGTAGTTTTCTGCTTTCTAGGCCTGCTCTCATGTCTAAACTATATGATGATCACATTAAGGCTAAGGTCAACCACTGTGATAACTGAATCTGTGTTTGTCAAGTTCATGTTTAAACCTGCTTGCATTTTCAACTACAGGCCGAGTAAAATTGGAATTGACCTGGCTTTTAATTTTGGTTCAACTGATATTGGCTTACTCAACATGTCGTAGAGTATTTTGACACAAGTTTATTGCAGGTTTGATAGTTTCTGTAGTTAATCCTCAACCTGGCGATAGCATCATTGATTGTTGTGCTGCTCCAGGAGGAAAGACGCTTTATATGGCATCACAAATGCATGGCCAAGGTATTTTTAAACCAAGAAAGGTCGTATATGCTAGTTCTAAGAGTTACTGCTTTCTTTTCTGGTGCTTTTTAGCCTTTATTATGCCATTTCAACATCACATCTTTCTCGCACCTGCTCATTGCTTAAAGCAACTGCCTCATCTCATCAGCATGCATTTTTATTCCTTACTTTTACATTATAAGCCAATTGCAGTTGGCTTGTAGGTGAGATATACATGTCCTTCGGTTCCACATTATTGCTTCTCTCCTTTTGTTACTCTATCCAATCGAGCTCTGTCAGTAATAGCAATATTATTCTAAACAAGTAATTTTGTACTTGAACAAAATTATTAGATTAAGAATAAAATTGAAGCAATCATAAAAAAAAATCCATTTAAATTAGAAAATGTCTGAACAAAGAAGGATAAATTTGAACTTGCAAAATTACTAAGGACTATTGTGAATATTTTGAAAAAAATTAATTGGGGCAATTACACCCCCCCTCTCTTGCATACAAGTCTGCCCCTGTGTGTGACTGTGTGTGTGTTTGCTCTCTCTCTCTCTCTCGGAAGCCTTGTGCACATACACACTCACACAAAAACACATTATGTTTCTGAACTTCCAATGCTGTCATTGAAGATAATTTAGAATTGTAAGGATTTAGAACAACATTTAGTCCTCCAGGCATTTACACAATTTTACTGAGTAGACTGCATCTTTTAGGTGATTGTGTTTTGCCATCAACTCAAAAATTTCTCGGTTACAAAACATTTTTTCTACAATTAATATGTCAACCACCATCACCATCCCATGGGTTTGCCTTTTCTTTTTAATGACAATTACTTTCCATTTTGAATCTGTAATTAAATTCTTGAACCAAGCCTTTCCTCTCTAAAAATCAAGTTCCTTAACTCGGTGGCCCAAGTGTTTTTTCTCTGATTGTTATTGACTGAGCTAAAAAAAACCGACTAAACTGTTCTGCTATGATGATTATTTTAATTCTTCAGTTTTCTAGTGAAGTAATATTATATAGCGTGGCAATATCTTATGGATTATAGGCATGTTATATGCAATTGACATAAACAAAGGCCGGCTGAGAATTGTTAAAGAGACAGCCAAGTTGCACCAAGTTGATGGTGTCATTACCACCATCCCTTCTGATCTTCGCACCTTCGCTGTAAGTTGTTGTCATACTGTAAAAAGCTGTAATGTCATCAAGATAAAAGCCTTTATAGATCGGTTTTTGTTTCCTTTTCCTTTTCCTTTTCTTTTCTTAAATTTTTAGGAAAGTTATCAGTTGAAGTCTGATAAGGTTTTGCTGGATGCTCCATGTTCTGGGCTTGGTGTTCTGTCCAAGGTAGTTGTCTATTAACTAATATTTATAAAAATATTAGTTTCATTGAATTTTGATAATACTAAGGACTTCGTTTAGTGTTTGTTTTTATCATCTGATGTTTTCCTTACTCTATTCATTTCTTAATCCGGAACACAAGATATACACAATAATTGTTGCAAGCTTTTTTCTTTTTTGTTAAAGAGAGCGGACTTGCGATGGAATAGGAGGTTGGAGGATTTGGAAGAACTTAAGAAATTGCAGGAGGAGCTTCTTGATGCGGCTTCCATGTGAGATTAGAATTCTCTCTCTAATAACCACTATAACATCATCTGTTTTGGGAGAGAATTTTATTAACACATTCCGTTGCTTATCCTGGATACTTGATTCACTTTTTTTTTTTTTTGAAAACAATACTCATTGACTTTTCCTTTTGATCAAACGTCTTATTTCTTGTGTTTCCTTGACAATTTTTGCTGTGCATTTGCAGATTGGTAAAGCCTGGTGGAGTTTTAGTATACAGTACTTGTTCCATAGATCCTGAAGAGAATGAAGAGAGGGTGGATGCATTTCTTCTCAGGCATCCTGTAAGAGCTCAATCTCATCTGCTATCATGTCTGATTTTTTTTTTTGTCTGCATTCTAATTAGAAGGAGAGATAGGAAGGTTCTTATAATCTGGAGATATTAGAATATAATATTCAACTCTTCTGCACTAATCCCCCTGGACAACTTCTCACTCAACAAATAGCATTAAAGAATTTATTTTGGCTTGAAGCTTTTTGGTCAAGTCTTAATAGTTTTTCAATCTTTTGTGTCAGGAATTTCGTATAGATCCTGTTGACAGATATGTGCCACCTGATTTTGTAACAAAACGTGGTTTCTATTCCTCTGATCCTGTAAAACATTCAATGGACGGTGCCTTTGCAGCTCGCCTAATTCGGACCTTGTGAAGAAATTTTAATATATGCAAATATTGCAATGTGAGGCCACTTCAGTGAGCAACCTGCATGGGACCTCACTTTATGATTTCTAATGTTGTATTTCAGATCATTGATTCTTGGAAGCACAATGAACTTTGGAAATATGGAGATCTGGTAAGTAATTTAGCTGCATTGCTGGCATTTATCCTTCAACAATAAGCCCTTTCTGATCATGTCCACAAAGCATGTCATTCCTGGTTCGGTAGGATTATGATGTCACTGCCTTGGCATATTGAATGCGGAAATCATTCGATTCAAGTTTGATAATGATTGCTAAACCACAAGTCCCATTCAGCTTGAATTGGAATGCACCTTTATAAGGGGAAAAAATATGCATAATTTAGGGACAGACAATTCTTATATGATTTTGTTGATTTATCTTTTACCTGCCTGACAGGATGTCCTTGGTGTTTGAATGGTCGGTCCACCACGGCAGTGAAAGTCCACCTTGATACAGAGGGCTTTATTGCTTCAGACTTCAGAAATACCTCACCAGGAGATGCAATTTGAGAAATGCTTGAGAAGCTCCACTAAGAACGCAAACTAATCCAGTTTGACCAGGAGGCACAGCAGCGGTTTGTTTACATTAACCAGATCATGGAATCATTGGAAAGATTTGTCTGCCTAATTGTGCAAAGGCAGGCTTCTTGTGTTACTTGAAACAATTCATACGTAACATGTATTATAAGGAAGCTTGTGGCCCTTACAGAAGTAATATTGTAACTATCTCCAACCTATGCTGTGTGCAAAAGCCAAAAGATGGTGCAAGTTGCGTGTTACATATCCTTCATGATCTTAGCTGTCGTTGTCATTGATTCCTCAATCAACTCACTGTTGCAGTGAAAAATGCAGTAACCCAACAAGGCTGGTGGTTTGGCCAACACCACACTACACCATTTTTAGTGCTAAATATGACTCGGAAAAGTTCCATAGAAAGCGAGATGCTATTTTGCACTAAAAATCGTGCACTAAAGAATTCAGCCGGGAAATGATTCCAGTATCTGTATGATGTTCATGTGTAATCTGTGTAAAGCGCGCCATTAAACACTTTATATATATATATATATATATATATATATATATATGAATTATATTTGATAATCAACTTATAGAATTATGCAATGTGATATAATATAGTACAATTGTAATACAATGTAAATATTGTAAAGATGAATATGATTCAAAAAATTATCCAAATCAAAGACGATTTTTTTTTTTTGAATCTACAAGGCTCTAAAACAAGATTTCTTATACCAAAAAAGTCAAATGGATTGAAAGTGTCAAGTGAGAGCTAGATTTTGGATCCTTTTGATATGTAAATATGATATTAGGGTTTTATAGATACAAAAATATTTTTGATGATTTTTTTTAATAGAAATTTTTTTAATATGTAAATATGATATTAGGGTTAGTTCTAACAATTGATTCATGTTTTGTTTCTCCTCCACACCACTATCCACACTTAAACCCTTGAAAAACAAAAACCCTTGTGACCTACACAGACCAAGCAAACCAAACCAAACAATGAGAATGAGAAAGCATCAATGGCTAAGGACGGCACTCTCACGTGCGTACTACTGCACCTTCTCCTCTTCGTTCCCTCTAAAGCACGTGACCCAATCAAACTTCGAGACCGCAGTCGCTGACCTGAAAACCCACCTGAAAGCCGCCGATTTCGTGGCCATCGACTTGGAAATGACCGGAGTCACAAGCGCTCCATGGCGCGAGTCCTTGGAGTTTGACCGCTTCGATGTCAAGTACCTTAAAGTTAAAGATTCTGCCGAGAAATTTGCTGTTGTTCAGTTGGGTGTTTGCCCCTTTCGTTGGGACCCTCTTCGTCTCTCCTTCATTGCTCACCCGTAAGTAGATATTTAATTTACATTTCTCGATTTGCAACATTGTAATAACCATGTTTAGTGAAGTGAAGAATGTTGTGTTGTGTTGTGCAGGCATAATTTCTTTATATTTCCGCGTCAAGAGGTTCCAATTGATTCTTCCTCGTATGAGTTCCTTTGCCAGACGACGTCCATAGATTTCTTGGCTAAATATCATTTTGATTTCAATGTCTGCATTCGCCAAGGTTTTTCTTTGCAACTTCCTATCATGGATTGCTTTCTTCCTCTTCTTCTTCTGCTGCTTAATTTGCCAGCACTTCATATGTATATGTATGTAAATTTGGGAACTTTCCATGCTGGTTAATCTCAGGAGTGTCTTATTTATCTAGAGGGCAAGAAGATGAAGCGTTAAGGCTCTTGAATTTGCGATATGAGAATGAGTTATCAGAACAAGCTAGAGATGTGCCATTGGTCAGCATTACGGATATCCTGTTCAGTGAAAGAATGAAGAATAGGTTGAGAGAATGGCGTGATGGGTTGTTGAAAGATACTAGCGGGGGGTCTCAGTTGGAAGGGTCATTTTTAAATGACTCGAATCAACAATTTCAGAACATTTTTTACAAGATGCGTCCAGCTCTTTCTCTGAATGGGTTCACTTCCCGTCAGCTTAGGTTGATTCAATCGGTAAGTTTGCTCTATCTTCTCTTAATTTCAGTTGCAGATGTCTGTCACGCATAAAGGTGCTTTTACCTATTGAACTGGAGGAACTATGTTGTTGACTATGCTAAGTACATAAGCAGCATGTACCTGCAATAATTTGTTGATGATTCTAATGCATCTTTCTCATCTCTTATGCATCTTTCTCATCTCTTACGCTGTTAATTGCTTGTTCCTTATGTGGGTTTTATGTTTTACCCTGTAGAAGTCTAAGCTCTTTATTCCCCTTAGGGCAGAAAAATTCTCTGTTATCCTTTTGATACCACTATTTCTTTTTGAATAATGGTTCTATACTACACTAGGTGAGGACTGAAGCATGGTAACTGATGAAAATCAAAACATGTAGGTCACAAAGAAGCATTTTAAAGATCTTGCTTCTGTTCGTGTTGAAGGTGAAAGTTCTTGTTCCCAGCAGCTAGTTGTGTATACGGACTCAGAGAGTGATAGGGACTTGCTTAAGGTAAAGTACATTCTATCACTTCGAGAAAGATCGGTTGATGAGATCACTCATGTGAATTTTGAGTTTTCTAAAGTTGCTCTTGCCTAGAAGATTATTTGATATTTGATTTTGGATAAAATAGTTTTAATCTTTACTTTGTAGTCCAAATGTGGTTCTGCCATTGCTTGAGGTCTTAATGTTTTTGAGTTTACATTGGCTGTTGTTTTTGAGTAATAATTTTGATGGATGAAAGGAGCACAAGCTGATACAAATGCCAAGTAAGAGAAGGGAAAAAAAGTACTTATGCACAGAGAATGCCCACCATATATGTTAGCACGTTGCTGCTGCAACTGGTTAGGGAGATTGCCAAAATAAAAATACCAATATGAAATCTGTATCTTTAGTGCCATCACTTGAACCCTCTCAACAATTCAGTGCTTAGCCTCTTTTTTTTTTTTTTCCAGAAAGAAGTAATGGATGACTATCGTAGACAAGCAGAGATGAAGATCAAAGCTGCAATTGGGTTTCGACATGTTATTGACCTCCTTTCCTCTGAAAAGAAGTTGATTGTCGGTCACAATTGCTTCTTGGGTATGAATATTGGTTGTGCATTTCAAGATGGTGTCATCTTGATTCAGTATTAATTAAGATGCTTTATGTGATGCAGATTTAGCACATATACACAGCAAATTCTTGGGTCCTCTTCCGTTGGAAGCTGAAGAATTTGTCTACTCTGTTAACAAATGTTTTCCATACATCATTGACACTAAAATACTCTTGAATACTAACAATATACTCAAGCAAAGGATGAAGAAATCAAAGACATCACTCTCCTCGGCCTTTTTATCACTTTGTCCACAAATTGCTTTTGCTTCGAATGAAAGTTGTAATCTGACTTTTAGCTCATCTGTTAAAGTGGAGGTTCAAGTGGATGATACAAGGTCTTTTTCTATCTATCTCTCTCTTTCTATCTTTTTTTTTTATCTGTAAATTATAAAATGATCTTGCATGATTCATTTTGTTGCAAAAGCTGCCTCCCCTTTTTACTTTTGAACTCTGTAAATGTATATTGTCTCATACAAAAGAAGTGTCTTTCATGCATGTTAAGTGAAGCGATTCAAAAATAAAACCCCATTGAGTTTATAGTACTTGATAATTTGGTGTTAAAAGCACAAGGTATCATCCCCCTACCAACCCATGATATGAACACCTGCCATTTCTAGTATGTAAGTGCCAGAATCACTTTGCGACGGGATTTTGTCTTGTTAGAAAGATAACTTTCAAAAATGTCTATTCTATGGGATCAATGTACTTATGCATCTACTTGGTGCCTGTTTTGTCTTCAAGTCAAAATCACGTTCTAGTAAAAGTTAACACAAGTAATTGTGTCTTGCATCTCACATGGAAAAAGAATGAATTGACTGCTCTGCTCTTTGTTTTTGTGCTTATAACTGAGGAGAAGCTGCTCTTTTAACCAAGATTGAATATCTATTTTCAGGTCTTCCAGCTGGATTTCTGGAGTCAAACATGAAGCTGGATATGATGCATTCATGACTGGGTGTGTCTTTGCCCAGGCTTGCAATCTTCTAGGCATTGATTTTAAACTTTATTCGCCATCTGAGAATTTGGCTTGTAATGAGAGGCTCCAGAAGCATGCTAACCTTCTATATCTCAGTTGGATTAATGGAGACATTATTGATTTAAGCACCGGACATAGAACTGCAGAGTCTTTGAGATGCAGAGACCTAAAGAAGTCGCAGACAGGGATTCTGTTTGAGAACATTGTTTTAATCTGGGGATTTCCATCTAAACTCAAGACAGCTGTGATAAAAGATCGCATCTCCAAAGTATTTGGCCCAACATCTGTTACATCAATATGTCGTCTGGATGAAACTGCAGTTTTCGTGCAATTCAGTAAATTAAAATTGGTCGCTGATTTTCTAGTTGTGAAAGAAACCCTGGAGAGAAGTAATGATGCATTCTCTGTTTTGCATCCTCTGTCAACAATATTGGAAGGAGGAAATACTTGTGCTGCTAGTTATGAAACTTATAAAGATATCTGCAGTTCACCTATATCGAAACTTCTCTTTGCAGATCAGGCAGAGGCAGTTGGAATCAGATGGAAGACCAAGTTGGTAGAAAGAAAGGAAGAGTTAGAAACCGAAGAGCAAGACAATTTTCACGAAGAAAATGCAGCAAATACTATATCAGTTTATGTGGAACAGAATTAGACTGGAAGGGAACATATAATAAAGGATAAGTACTTGATCATGTGATGAGGTTATTGATTCTTTCTGTGCTGCAGAAGTCTAACAGATTAGAGCTACTATTTTTTTTTAATTCTGGCCTGAAGCATGTTCAAAGTTACAGCATTACTTTTCAAGGGAAACTGGCCATTAAGAATGAGATTTCTTGTATACGAAATGTTAGTTAAGTAGCAAAAGAAATTAAATTGTATATCCGTATTCTTATTGTTATTTCTACAGCCAAATGGCATCTTTGTATATTCAAATTATGTCGTTGATGTGCAATGCCAGTGTAATTTTTTTTAAAGCACTG
>Ga0307516_10006140_pt1 | contig 14162 bp, 16 predicted proteins | sample 19_EM_MG_FD_203310 | JGI IMG/M metagenome (GOLD analysis project Ga0307516, IMG submission 203310) | Populus trichocarpa ectomycorrhiza microbial communities from riparian zone in the Pacific Northwest, United States - 19_EM | ecosystem: Host-associated > Plants > Roots > Unclassified | place... | reverse complement strand
ATAGACACTACAACACAATAACATCACGTAATGAATTTTGGAGCATGTTCCAGATATCCATGTGATGTTCGAGAGGTTGGTTGGATATTGTCAAAACTCCAATATTCACCATGACCCGCAGGGCTTTCAATACTGGAACAGAGACCAATTCACTGATGAATGGAGATGACATACAACAATACCTAAACAGACAAGCTCAATGTTAGGGAAGAAAGGGATAAAGGGTGTTGACATGTGCATATAATGAATGCAATTTGATATTAGCTACCCAGTGTGCAGAGACCAAGAAACAAAAACTCATAACATATATGCCTGGACTAGTGGCATGGGCCATAGGTCAGATGAATGATCCTAAACTCACAGACATGCACCATGATTTAATAACATCACTAAACAGCTACCGGTGTGTGTTACACGGCCCGATGTGATGTTCCTGTGACCGGTGTAATGTGCCAGGGACTGGTGGAATCTACTAGGGACCGGTTGCATGTACTAGGGACCGGTTACATGTCGGAGGAATGATCCTAAACTCACAGACATGCACCATAATTTAATAACATCACTCAACAGCTACCAGTGTGTGTTACACGGCCCGATGTGATGTTCCTGTGACCGGTGTAATGTACTAGGGACCGGTTGCATGTACTAGGGACCGGTTACATGTGCCATAGGCCGGAGGAATGATCCTACACTCACAGACATGCACTATAATTTAATAACATCACTCATTAGCTACCGGTGTGTGTTATAGAGCCCGATGTGATGTTCCTGTGACTGGTGTAACATTCCAGAGGCCGGTGTAATGTTCCAGGGACCGGTTGCATCTACTAGGGACCGGTCACATGTGCCATAGGCCGGAGGAATGATCCTACACTCACAGACATGCACCATAATTTAATAACATCACTCAATAGCTACCGGTGTATGTTACATGGCCCAATGTGATGTTCCTGTGACCAGTGTAATCTGCCAGGGACCGGTGGAATCTACTAGGGACCGGTTACAAGTACTAGGGACCAGTTACATGTGCCATAGGCCGGAGGAATGATCCTACACTCACAGACATGCACCATAATTTAAAAACATCACTCAACAGCTACCGGTGTGTGTTACATGGCCCGATGTGATGTTCCTGTGATCCGTGTAATGTGCTAGGGACCGGTTGCATGTACTAGGGACCGGTTACATGTGCCATAGGCCGGAGGAATGATCCTAAACTCACAGACATGCACCATAACTCAAAAAAATCACTCAATGGCATCAGATATGTGTTCCAGTGCCCATGACACCAGCACCCCGGCCTGACCATACACTATGGGTGACACCAGTACCCTGGCTGGGCCATATATGATGACACTGGTACCCTTGCCAGACCATACACTATGGTGACACCCACACCCAGGCCAGATTGTATATTATGGTGACACTGGTACCCTGGCTGGACCATACACTATCGTGACACCGGTACCCTGGCCCAACCATAAATTATGGTGACACCCACACCCAGGCTGGATTGTATATTATGGTTACACCAGTACCCCGGCTGGACTGTACACTGTGGTGGCACCGGTATCCTGGCCTGACCATAAACTATGGTGACACCCGCACCCAGGCCGGATTGTATATTATGGTGACACCAGTACCCCGGCTGGACCGTACACTATGGTGACACTGGTACTCTGGCCCGACCATAAATTATGGTGACACCCACACCCAGGCTGGATTGTATATTATGGTGACACCAGTACCCTGGCCGGACTGTATATTATGGTTAAACTACACACCCTGGCTGGACCATACACTATGGTGATACCTGCATCCTGGCCCGACCCTATATTATGGGTGATCCACCCCCAGGCTGGACCGTGTATTATGGTGACAATTCCACACACAGGCCGGACCATATATCATGGCAACACCCTGTAGTCCGGCCTGACCCCTGCTGGCCCATAAGATACGGCTGATTGTCAACCACTGCTGGCCGTAAAGTATGGTACAATGTAGGTTCATTATGTGCCCTGGTTGCATCAGCAATGAAGCTGGCTAGCTGATATTTATAGGGGACCCCCATGGGCTGTTTGACAGCTCCATCTTTCACCTTTATTGTGTTTCACTCTTCTCTCGCCTGTATCCAATGCCGCCCACAACCCCCATCAGGTCTCGCACTGCACACTACTCGCCCTATGATCTATGCTCCCGTGGCTCTTCTCAGAATCCTAAAATTGATTCCGTGCCACGCATAGTAAAAGTGTAGTAAAAAGTGTACCAAAAAAGCATAGTAACAGTGTAGTAAAAGTGGACCAAAAAGTGTAGTGAAAGTGTTGTACATTGGGCTAAGAAGTGTAATCATGACTAGGTTAAGAAGCATAGTCATGACTAGGTTTAGTACTGTAGTCATCATTAGGTTAAGAAGTGTACTCATGACTAGGTTAAGTACTACAGTCTCACTTCTAGCATAATATATAACACTATATAGTTTTCCACATCCATTGTGCAGCTATATAGTGCCATATAGCTCTATGAATACTATAATAGCACATATATCACTATAGAGATAAGCCCCCTTCTATATAGCAAACCAGTTTTGCCTGATGTTGGAGAATCCCTGACCCACTGTGGAGAATCCCCAGCCCCCCTTGGAGAATCCACAGCCCACCTTGGAGAATCCCCAACCCACCTTGGAGAATCCCTGACCTGCCTTGTACACTCCCCAACCCAACTTGGAGGTTTTCCATTGTGCTTTGGAAATTCCTTGGCCAACCTTGGCCAATTGATGGTCTCAGGAAAGGTCTATTCAGGCTGGAGAATGTTTCATTTATTCCTAACCAATCATTGAGACACAGATTTATTCACCCTGGAGCAAGTTCTGTTTATTGCAGATTAACCTGTTAGAAAAAGGGATATTTAGGCTGGAGATAGTTCCATTCATATCATAAGTACAACATATTCAATAGACATCATTAATATTTCTTTGCACTGTGCATTGTGCAAGGCTTCCAGTGGGACTTCAAATTTTGAGGTGTGGTCGTGTGTTACTTTCTGTGACATTTTGTGATGGCCAACAAGTCGGCCTTGGTAAGTGTTAGTAGTTACATCCGTGCACATGATTCGTGTGATTCCTAGCCTATGATGTATACTCTAATAACCACCTACATAACTCACCTGTCAATAATGACACTGCCAATGTGCAGTGGTGCACATGCAGACGGCCACCAATATCGCCATCTCACAGTCAGCGACCACTCGACCACCAACGTGCCCCGCCCATACTGCCACCACCAATCGTGCAGCCAGTGGCACAACGACGATGACAACAACAATGGCCCACTTTGGCCTTTGGCATCCAGCGGTGCCTGCACTGATGGCCACCACCATTGCCATACAGCGGGCTCGGTGTGCATCCTCTTCTTTCCAACCCCGATTCCGTCAGCCTCCTGTGTAGCCATGTGTCCAGGACCTCTACTATCTACTAATATCCGATGTTTACGGGTGTGTGTTTCACCATTGCGGACTTCCTGTACAAGTTCATCATGCCAATACGTGTCGTTACAGACTCTGGTCTCACCCGACGTTCACCCTGATCTGCCAACATTCCGAGCATATCATGTGCGCGGTCTGTCCCCGCCCACTTATGCTTAGTTATTTCCAGCATTAGTCGTCCAAACCTTGGCAATCGATTTGGTTGTTTCAAGTTGTAAGTGACCATTTGTCGTTTGCCACCCAACACGCGGCCTTTACCTGATGTCATTTGCTTTGTATGTGAACACATTTCGACAAGTATTAACTCCGAGACGAAAAAGATCCAGATACCCTCCCATTTGGCTACAGTAATTCCGAACAGCATAGGCAAAAGTAAAGTTATTTGTTTTCTAATCCTCATCATGACAAGACCTTGAAATGACCCACACAGCTACTAGGTCCACACTTTCAAAGACTCTCGGCCTGTCCTCCTCCGATGTGTCGCAACAGCCACCGAGCCTCATGCATCATGTCGCACCTTGGGTTTTCCATGTTTGCTTGATGGCCACAAAAATTGCGACCACGTGTCATGAATGAATTAATGATGCCAGGTACCTACCGCATGATGCGACGGGCACAGCAATGCTTGGACGAACGCTGAGGGGTTCAGGTGAGCATGCTTGTGATGTGAGATGGGGCAACGAACGAGCACACAAAGCGTAGACAGCGCCACAGACCATGAAAACAGACACCTTCATTGGAGTGGATGTCAACAGAGGTCACATAGCGTGACGAGCATGTCCAGAACTGGCAAGATGCGTTGGTCGCTTACTTTTAAAAACATCGACAATTCCCGCTCTGATATTTCTTGTCTTTGTTCACATCCAGCCTTTGTCGAAGCCATGACTTATAAGGCTCCCCCTCTCATGTTGTTATCTTCCAGAAATGAAGGACCTTACATTGCAGCCCAACAAATGTCCCAACTATGTATATGGACCTTATCATCCCTACAAAAAAGCTCTCAGAGGTATCGTTCTTCACCCATCATTCCTGGTCCCACAGCTAATGCATTACAACAGCCAAAGTGCACAAACGTGAGTTGCGTCGCAAGCAGAACCATCATCGACCTTCCTTGTTAACTCTGCCTCCTAGCCATCCACGTCATGGGAAGGAGGTAGGTGGTGCACCAGTTATATAACCAAAATCACTTATCACTTTCAAGCCAGCGACTGGAGACAATGCTGCTCGATGTTCATGAGACTCAATCCATCCTGAGCAAGTGGACGAACTCACACCTCCCACTTGTGTCGGATTTGAGGTGTCCGGCGATGCCAAGGATCAAGCTCAAGATGATGTTCCTACCTTGGATGCATCACCGCCGTTGCCAATGTCCCCGACAAAGCGACTGCTGACTGCACCTGCAAGCTTCTTCGCAGGAGTTTTAAACAAGTTTATGGTTGGTACGCCAAATTGCGGTGATGTATGTCAATACTCGCTTCCGAAGTCTCAAGTCTCATTTCACTTACGCGTCTTAGACTTCAGGCGATACAACATTTGGAAATGGTGGACAACAGGATCAAGCACGGAGAACAACAGGATCAAGCATGGAGAACAAGGTAATTTACTCCTCTTGCACACGCTTTCAAGGATTTCTCATCGAATACTGTAGATTTTGGATAGAAAGCATAGAAGGGAGGAAAGTGATGGTGGCACAGAGGAAGGGGCTGAAGCTGAAGCTCTAGAAAAGGGACTGCAACAACAAGAAGGTAGCTCCCAAAAACACAGGATGCGTCTGTCAGTAAGGAAGTATAGGAGGGTTGCAGAACGAGAGCAGTCCCTGCCCCCAGAGGCTGGCACTCCCTTTGGCGATGAATCTGTGGATGGTGCTGGGAGTTCCAGGGCAGAAATGGTGCAACGAGGGGAGGAGCAAGAACAGGACGAGTCTGCCTCACCAGAGGTTGAGGTCGACTTCTGTGATGAACCTATGGACAGACGAGGGGAGGGACAGGGACAGGGCAAGTCTGCCTCACCAGAGGTCGAAGTCAACTTCTGCGACAAACCTATGGACAAAAGCGAGCAAGAGGAGCCGAGGGGGATGTCTTCCTCGAAGAAAGTGTAGCGGATGATGTGTCCATGTCAGAAGGTTCAGAAGATGAAGTTGAGGAAGGGGGGGAGAGAGGGGATGACAACAATGATAATGGCAACGATAACGACAACGACGGCAACGATGGCGATGACAACAGCAATGATGACAATGACAATGACGACAATGACAACGACAGCATATTTGGGTACCTCTTTCATCCTCGAATCTCAGCAGTCCATGGGTTGTATGACGAAGTGGATGGCATGGGTGGTGAGGAAAGTAGCATGGATGACGAGGAAAGTAACTAGGGCCTTATGGGCACGTCCTTGCACTGATTCTAGGCCCTTATACAGATGTCAGGGATCATTCAATATCAACTGCACCACTTCCGGGCTGAGGACTCAAAAAGTACATGAGTATGAAAAAAGGTCAGTATCAGGTGGGGAATCTGAGGAGCCATTACTGACAGACGCAGGCATCAACCATCGCCAATTGTGAATCACAACACCCCCAGGCCGGCGACTCTGGAGATAAGAAAGGGAAAAAAAAGGTTCATATCTAAGTGAATCAAGCATCTATATCTACCAAACGGCTGATGGGCATCGTAGGCTGTTGACGCTGATCTGTTAGCTTTTCCTCACCCCCTCGATGCAGACATGTTTGTTCCTGCGCTATTGGTTCAGGACGTCCCTTGCGACTCCAATCCCACTGCTCCAAGTCAGCCCTCAGACTGCCCAGAGGGCAGTTCCGCTATCCAGTACCCTCCATTTACTGTGAAAGTGAGTTATTATGCTTTGACCAGAATCGTGACATTCATGTATTATAAATGAAGCACACAAACTTCACGGGGTATCCAGAACTCCGAGAACTTCAGGAAACCCTTGAGAATAGGGTTCATCAGAACATGCGACAAGAGCTTGGTCCAATTGTCCAGTCTGCCATTGTGGTCGCTTTACAGAAGGTCTTCCCAAATGGAACGGCCCAAACGATTGCTACTGACTCTGGAGCTACGCCTGAGAACCGGCCATCGACGACTGGTTGCACTAAAAAGAAGGCCAAGCAACTTCCAAGACCTCGATCATCCACCCACAATACATTCAAGGTACGTGAACAACGCACAAATACATGTTGTGCTACTGATGAGTTGTTGGCAGAAATCAATCCACGAGCTCGGACAGGCACTGCTGGGCCTTGAAAGCCCAAAAGACATGCCACAACCAGTCAGCCAGAAGGAGATTGATGTGTGGGCCACAAACTGTGGCCCATGTTGCACAGTCAAGAACTTTTGTATTGATCTAGTGGGGTACACGCGGTCTGGCTGGAATAAATCAGCTGCCCAGGTCTTTGCTATGGAATATTTGAAGCGCCACAAGGGAGAGAACTACACGCTGGAGTTTGTAGTAGAAGCATGGCTGACCCGCGTTGCTGGAATGAAGGCACAGTACAGACGGTTACAACACGATGAATCCACCCTGAAAAAGTACAAGGTTCTACATCAACGATGCCAGCAGAAGGGAGAGGTACGCCATAAATTACTTGTTTTTGCGTTGCTGACGTGTAGTAGTTGTACAAATGCCGCCTCAACACTGCTTGCCAGTACAATGATATCCGAAAGCAAGCTGTTCATATAGTGCAGTCACTCGGTCTCGACAGAATGAGTCCCGATGAGTCAGACCATGAGGGCCATAAAGGTGAAGCGACTTACTACATCTTGGACAAAACCTGGCACTCTCAACGGATTACTGCTTGGCTGCGGATGCTAGATTCCCTCCACCTTTGTCTCTGATACACTGGCGAATGGCAAGCAACAGCGGGTGCTTGGCCACACTACAGGATGACCAGCTTGAATGAAAGCACAAGATCCCCTGTCAAGGCTTTACCCACTGACTTCTACTCTTGGGATTGGTACCAGGCACAGAATGACTTTGTGAAAAGGCAGCTCAAGGCAGCAAAGTCTCAAGTCTCGCTTGAGATACCCTCTGAATATTGGAAGTGAGTACATTTTTGCTGTTCGTGGAGATATCTGACTGATATTTGGTATTTTCATAGGCTGGCCGAAAAGTACAATTTGTTGGATCGCCAGGTTGTCCGTGGACGCATGTCCCTTTAGTTTGGCTGTGTGGTGCTTGCTGTTTTGATTAAGTCTTGATCACCGATTGGAGCATCAGCTTGTGGACGTACTTTATGGCAGTTGCATACTAAATAGCCATTGGAACCCGAGCGTAATACAGTCCATCTGTTGTACAACTACAAATACTAGTAAGGCCCTTCTAAGTTCTGGGTGACAGATGGGCCTTAGTCAACAGAGTGGAGAGCCTATCTCAGATCAAGTGTACAGCCCACATTTACACCTCTGATTCCCATGTAAATCTCTCTGTTTTACTCTTGCTTTACTCTACTTTACTCACTTTAGTGCTCGAACTAGTTGAACCATGAGGGTTGTGGGTCTGTGTTTGACCTTTATTGTTGACCTATCACTACGAGGTCTCAGTGTGGTGCCGCCATGCCTCATTGATAGTAACCGCCTCCACCCTCTTTCCCTGCCAACCGCTGTGTTAATGTTGGTGAATTCAGATCTGTCACCAGATGTGGCTGACCTGTTCTAGGTGACTGGAGGGCCTTCACTCAATTGATCGTGCCAATGACATACTATCGCGAACTATTATCATCATACAACTGAATTTTGGATGCCCTTTGCAAAGCTGAGAACAAAATTCAGACACGTGTAAAGACATACTTGGGAGGGCATCACATCATGACAAGGATCACATTCCGTTCCGTTCCACAGAGCGGACATTGCATCATCAGTACTTGGCCGTCGCAGGCCCATAGCCAGGACACACACGCACGAGGTCAAGCTCAGCGACTGTGCCGCCATAAAGCTCATCCGAGTGGGTATGCGCGTAGTCCACCGGCGAACACGGTTCTGGCGTGTTGGCAGCCCCATACATAGCCGCCTCGCCATTAGCACCGCACGCATCACCAACACCATCGCCCCATCCATATACATCCGGCCCTCCAAATTCATTGATGAATATCGGCATCTGAGTATATGGCTGACATGTTTCCGTCCAATGTTTTACGGGTGTGTACGACCACGGCCCGAAACAATGCATGTCGTCGAGTCCAGGGGAGTCATAGTTGGCGAATGGAGGCTCTATCGCAACGGGGTGTCCATGAGGATGGGCAGAGGCGTATGGAGAGTCGTGTGCCCCCAGTGGTGGGGGAGACGGAGGCGGAGGGCCGAGGAGATTATACGGCTGAACCATTTACGTCAGTAGTCGATATCAGAAGTTGAATGAGGACTTACGTTATTCCACCGCGCAGGTGAGCCTTCGAGAAGAGAGGGAAGCACGAGCGGCGAAAGGTCGCCGATTGACTCGAGGGTCGCCCCTGCGTGTTGGTGGCCAGCGCCATCGCCACCGCTGCTAGTGATATCTTTGTACGACGCGGGTGGGGTGTCGTACATATCGTATGAGACGTTGGCGAATGCGCTTCCGAGCGAGGCTTGGCGGGTTTGTGCTTGTGAAGGCGGCGAGTGTTGCTGGAGGTCCTCAGGCGAAGACCGGGATGCGGGCGCAGATAGGGACCGTTTGAACATGGCCGTGAGCGGGATCTTGAACCAGGTGTCGACGGGATCAGGCGTCTGCGATCGCGCATGCGTACGAGCATCTTCGACGGTATCCTCATTCTTATGCTCGCCTTTACCCGGATCGTCCTCACTCTGACCCCCACCCGCCTCTCCCTTATTTTGATTCTCCCATTTCTTCACAGTATCCTCCAGATCCACGCCTGTCTTGCCCTCCACCAATAAATCCGCGATAATCGTACACCGCTCGTCTTTACTTTTCTTATTTGCATTCGACTCTCCTCGTGGTCGCGGCTTTCTCCCCGACTGGGAATGTCGCCTCCGATTCGGGGAGGGGCCATCTTTTACTTTGAGTTTGGCTAGCGCATTGGCTCCGGGACGGAATCACCAGTCACGGTACCTCTTCCTGTGTTCTGCCTGTGCGACCAGAGCTTTTGCCTCCCATATTTCACGTTCTTCGCGGGGAAGCGTCTTCCAGTATTTACCTGCACATTGCCATCGCGTGAACTCGTGTTTTTACCCTGTCTAGACGTGAATGAGACGCACCAATTATCTTTGAGAGTGTGCTGTGGTTCCCCTCAACCTTTTCTGGAACCTGCTGGCTCCGGATGAATGATGATCTGAAAAGGATAAACGCATTGGGCGGACGAGGAATGTACGATGTGTCGCGTTTCTTGCTGTGGCTCATGCGTTCTGGGCCACCATAGAATGGAGTCCGAATGTTGAGAGAGTGAGACTCGCATGCAATGTCGGCGATGGCCGGTTCGAAGGAAACGGGGCATTCCCAGATGGGATCGAATGCGATGGTGGGGTCAGCGCTTTAACTGGTGATGGGAGTCATGTCGGTGAAGAACATGTATGTCATCGGTGGATTGGGATTGTCGATGAGTGGCGGCATGCCGTCTGCAAGAGTCCAGGATGTTCATGGGTACCTTCGACTCCACCATGATCAGTGGGGCTGAGTACTGAGTCAGGCCACTGGCCCACACAATGTGCTGCATGGGAAGGGCGCCCTCTTCAGCGGACACGGCTGCGTGATAAAGGTGGGGAATGGGGCCAGAACTTGTGTGGAAGAGTATGGCACGAGCGTCACCCGATCCCCGCGACGCCTTCAATGATTCAAAGCCTTCGTTACCCGAAAGCCTCCCCCGGTTCGACCGAGGATCTTGGACATATACGAGCGTCGAGGCTGCTTGTCTGGTACATTCCTCAGTGGTTGTGACCCCTGCGAGAGTCGATCAAATACTCAGACCTTGGCCCGCTCACAAGTGTGAAACTGGACGACGCGAAGCCGTGGCCATCAGGGGTGTTTAAAAGTCCGATGCACACTGACATAGATCTCCTCGGCTCCGAGGCGTTCACCAACCGTGACGCAGAGGCAATTTCTCGTCGCTCGTGCGTTTCTCCAAGGCGCAGGTGTCGTTTCTGATATCGATCGCTGGTAAATGTCACAGCCGTATAATCTCGTCCCCCTCCGTCTCCCCCACCACACAGGACTCTCCCTACGCCCCTGCCCATGCTCATGAACTCTCCATCGACGCGCTTTGTTGTACTGTACACTTGTAGAATCGCAATTCAGTTCCCCAGTGGACTTACACAGCCCATCTGACCCGCATCAGGTGATACCTTCCACAACCACACTGCAGAGTCAGATTGGAGCCCCAGGTGAGTCCATGTATCGAATACCGAATCCGTTGACAAAATGCTATTAATCACAAAAGACCAAGCTACGAACCTCCACCATTCGACAGTATCTCCCAAGTGCACATTTCAGCTTCTCATCCTGACCTCTCATTTCGGCATGGGACACGGTATGTCTTGTCTTGGCGCAGCGCTTCTTGGAAGGAAGGAACGACACTTACCGGTACTAGACCGTGCGGTTCTACGATGTCGCTGCAAACGAGCAACAAGCGAAATTCAACCATCGAGCAGCAGTACTTACGCGTGCTTTCGGAGATGACACAAGGGTGTTTAGTGGAGGGCTCGATAATGGAGTGCGCGAGTGCATACTTATGTCTCGATTTCCTTGGCTAGACTCAATTTCGAGACGGAGAGATTGATATATCTGGGGAATCATTCCAATGTGGTGTCTACGATGAACTTTGCAAGGGAACAAAGTATGCCCATCTCTCTGCCCTGATCGTCTCTTTGATTCACACGGCCCATTGATCCCTAGACATGCTCATCACCGGCTCATGGGATTTCTCGCTCAAATTCTGGGATCGCCATGCTTCCGCCGGTACTTCGAACGCCAACGCCGACATCGCCGTATCAACACACGTCGCGGGCATGGCGAGTCGCCTATTTTATATACACGGTATTCGGAAAATGGTGGAGCCTGTGCAGACGAGGGAGAGTAGTTTGAAATTTATGACGCGGAATCTGGCCTGTATGGCGGACGGAAAAGGTGCTCTCTTTTCCTATTCTTTAATTTATCATCTCAGGCGAGTGGGACGACTGACACTGACGCACATAGGACACAGGTTATGCGATCGGGTCGGTGTAGAATACATTGACCCAAGTTCAGAGGTCCAAGACCATATATATGTGTTCAAGTGCCACAGACAGACTATCGACGATGTAGACGATGTGTGGCCGGGTAACCCGCTGGTTTCCGTCCTGTGTACGTCCTTTCCCTTTTTCATATCCCACACGCCTTCTCAATGTCAGCATCTACCCGCCAGATACAACACATTCGCATCAGCAGGGTCAGACGGCACTGTCTCAATCTGGGACCACAAAGTCAAAAAGTGATTGCGACAATATCCACCTGCTTGCCTAGGTGAGCCGTGTCCCAAGATATATGGCTCTGTTCATCGCTTATGGGGCTCTAGTTGCGGATGGAGGCAACCGACAACGTTGGGAGACAAGGTCAGTCCGAGCATAACAAACTGTCATCTACCTGTTGGCGCGTTCAGCTCACCACGCCTTCCAATCCTACTAGGTATGGTGAGGATATATGCGACACTCGGACCCAAGTGTGTACGGTAGGGCCGTAATAAACTAAACCCGCAAAGTAGCGACGTAGCGTAGCAGTAAGTGGGCCTGCCCCCCAGGTTCAAGTCCACGAAATAAACAATATCAACGCAATTGCAAGGGGCACCTCCTGCCTTCCACTCTTCTTCCAAGACGTACAAGCCTCCGGGTATGGTATACCTACCGTGATCTGCCGGTCCCTTCTGGGCTGGTCTACAAGGCACCCATAGTACTGGACCCGATCGTGTATAAAGTCGACGAGTGAGTGGGACGGGTCTACAGGTAAGTGTCACAAAAGTACTATGTAGTGAGAATTCAAGTGAACGAGGACGCACTCCTTGAAATATATAACCTATTACGCAGAATACCACATTTGCTACGCTTCATTCGCGCATACATAGCAGCGCCGTGAGAGTCTGATGGAGTGCACCTCACTGATCCGCAAGATGCTGACATATGATGGTCGGGCCGCACCAGTGAAGTGGTGACGCTCATAGATATTGATTATGGTGCTGGCGGGCACCCTGACATGACAACTCACTTTCCAAACAACCTTTCGAGATATCTTGGCAGAGTCTATTCCAAATACTAAGAACATAAACCAACGTCAGAAAAACAGTATGAGCCCCTTCATACCAGCACAGGTCGATACCGCTCAAGCGGATGACCGTACAACTTGACCATCTTGGAGGAATGTGTTGCTGCATCTGCCCATATCCGCTCAACCCTCTGGTCTCGAGCAAGCCACTGTTGCTGATCCAGGAAAACGGGGTAATACCGTCGCCGAGGACGAGCAGAGGCGGAAGCTTGGAGAGCAGAACGAGTGGGTGTGGCAGCGGCAGATGATTTCGCCGGGGAGCCTACATTCATGGTGGATGTTGAAGGACGCAAGGTGCGGGGGCGCCTTGGTGTGGGTATCATCGGGAGTAGTATGTGTATTGAGTAGACGAGGCAAGGGAGGAATAGGTTGAGTTGGGCTGGACTAGAAACATGCTGTACCTTCGTCTGTAGCCCTCGTTGTGCGTTTCCTAGGGGAGGTGGCTGTACCCGACCAGTAGCATTGGCAGGAGTCTATCCTGCGCTTCTTGGTGGGCGATGCAGGGAATGATACATCATCGTCCATCTCGCCGTGGCCGCGGATTGACTGGGCAAAAAACGACAGCGCGTTTCCGAGAAGGGGTCTTAGATGGCGTCAGCTCTTGCTCGCGTGACTTTCCCTTCATTGCAGACTTGGTCGGTGATCTTTTAAGGGAAGTTTGTAATTGAAGACGGGTGCTCGGATAAGACTTTGAAGAAGTAGCTGATGAGCTGGTCGACTGATGAGGCAGAGCAGAGCAGATGCGGTCTGCGATATTACCACAGTGCAGGTCGAGAGTGTTCGCGATGTTCTTGAGGGGTTGCAAGGGTACATTGTAGCCTGCACAGATTCCTTGTTTGCCACAGAGTGCTGGCAATCATTGAATGCACGCATACAGATAGAAACATCACCGCACCCGGCAGCGCCTCCTCCGCCTTCTCCATCCATTCTACCGCGTCTAACGCGTCCTGTGAGACATGAGACGCGACAAGACTCTGGTATGCGTCGGGATCTCAGCTACGTCAGTGCATCGCACTTGCAAACCTTTGCATACCCCCTTGTAGCCAGCTTCAAGACCACAATGTTCACCACACAGGACTGACAGCGGGGGCTTCGCGTCATCCAGTTCACACTCGTGAACGGGCCAAGGTCTGAGCATTCAAATCCCCTTCGGTCGACTCTCGTAGGGTCCAGTCATACTAATGACTGAGCAACGTACCAGACTCCCAGCCTTGACGCTCGTATATGCCCAAGATCCTGGGTCGAACCGGGGGAGGCTTTCGGGTAACGAAGGCTTTGACAGGTATCGCGGGGATCAAGCGAGGCTCTTCCACATAAGTTCCGGTCCCATCCCACCTTTATCGCGCAGCTGTGTCCGCTGAAGAGGACACCCCTCCCGTGCAGTACATCGTGTGGGCCAGTGGCCTGACTCAGCCTCCACTGATCATGGCGGAGTTGAAGGTACCCATGAACAT
>Ga0307516_10006139_pt1 | contig 14162 bp, 15 predicted proteins | sample 19_EM_MG_FD_203310 | JGI IMG/M metagenome (GOLD analysis project Ga0307516, IMG submission 203310) | Populus trichocarpa ectomycorrhiza microbial communities from riparian zone in the Pacific Northwest, United States - 19_EM | ecosystem: Host-associated > Plants > Roots > Unclassified | place... | reverse complement strand
AAACCAGCAGGGAAAATTCTGAAAATATTTGTGATGTACCGGGTGGGCACATGCATGGTACACTGTCCATTTCCTTGTGATGTACTTGTGATGTACCAGCCTGGTACACTGGTCCTTGCCCCCAGTGTCTCCGGTGCCGGATGGAAGAATCTGCCCCAGGAGCTCGTGGATGAGATCCCAGATTACCTCCTGGACGACTTGCTCGCCCTGAAGGCCTGCTCCCTAATGTGCAAGAGTTTGTTTGGCGCAGTGCGTCCCCTCATCCACCAACGGCTCGTGTGTTTGGGTTCAAGGCCGGAGCACCCTGAACCAAAGGGGTTTCTGTTCAGTCGTCACAAGAGAGCCTTTGACCGGCTGATCGATGCCGATCACTCAGGAATTCTACGTTATGCCCAACACCTTACTTTCCAGCCAAAGAACGGCTCCCGCAACCCACATTTTAATCCGAGGGACATGGAAGAGTGCCTTTCGCCCCTTCGGTCGATCACCAAATTGCATACTCTCACACTCGGTTCCTTTAATCTTCGCCCTTTCGTCCCGGTTTTCGATAAACATTTCGGCATATTCACCAATACCCTACGACACCTCGACATACGAAACTCCTATGGGACAGAACAAGAGTTTTTGTACATCATATGCCAATTTCCGCAACTGGAAGACCTGACCATCATGTCCCCATCCTGTGGGATCACTCCACATCCTGGTCACACGATTCCAACGATAACCCAATCGCCACCCCTTCTGGGTAAACTTGTTTTGGTGCGTGCGGATTCGAGGGTGCTCCTAGAAAGCCTTGCGGGATTCCCTGGCGGACTCAACTTCCATTCAATGGTACTACTTGGGTGCGGGGTTAGCTCGCAGGTCGTCCCTGCGGCAAGTAGGCACAATTTGAAGTCGATTTCGTACTTATGCTTATGGCCCCCAGGGCCCTTAGGGCATGACTACGGTGAGTCAACTTCCTCTGTTCATGCGTGTACCACGGGGTAACCATTGTGACCGCAGCACACCCATTGGACCCCGGGAGGAACGTAACACTCGAAAGGCTCAAATTACACATTCCGTTGTCCTCTCTCCCGCGAGCCCCCAGATGGGTTTACCCGAGCTCCAATCGACAACTTCTTCTGCGTTCAACAAATTCATTATTTGGGTTCTGAGCGGGGACTATCGACGGAACCCTGTATATATCAATGGTTGGAAGACGGTGGATTTGTTATTGGGTGCCCTAGCCGAACGCAATCCCGAGTTCAGGGTCGCGTTCAGGGGGGATTGCCCGTTGTTCCATTGTGGTCCCCGGCGTGCTTACGGCACGGCCCGTTTGTTTTTCGAGACTTACCTACCAACTGTTTCGTCGAAAGATTTCGTGAAGTTTGAGTATATCCCTTGTGTAGAGAACCCATATTGCGAGTTGTATTTTCTGTAAATATACATGGGGATTGCCTGACGACATGGAAGATTCAATCGGACCACAATGGGAACGAGGGGAAGAGGGGGCCGTCAGAATGTTCAGGTGACCTGAGCCTAATATACAGAAGATACGGATGAGGCACTTTGCTTAGTGCGCTCGATAACTCGCGACCAGCATTCTCCTCCCGGTTCGCCTTTCAATCAGCGGATCGATTCCGAGCGGTCCACATTGAAGATCCGCTTAGTAGGTGACGGCGAGTTCATGTATATTATCTGTTTCCGCTATCGGGAAACCACTACATAGTAGGCTGACGCTATGGGGGAATAATTCTCCCGGTGTGGCATACATCTGGGAGTTTATTTGAGTAACTCCATTATACCATCTGGTAGCTTGAACCAGGATTTGTCCGGCAAACTGATTCGGGTTCACAATCTAGAAACAGTTTTAACCAGTCCACGGGATCTGGAGTCAAAGCCAAAACCCCTCTCCTGTATAAACGTCCATGTGTAGGACCATCACGCCATATACATAATCCCTCTCAGTCTGCTGATCCAGAAAGAATTAAGCAGATGCCCCCATCAGCTTTGTATTTGTTTGGTTTGCCATGTGTCCACATTTTCCCACAACCACTGACATAACTTGGCACAAGACGCTCGATCTACAATCTGCACCGAATTTGCATTTGTGAGTCTGCACTTCTCCCGGTGGCGCGCTTGGATGCCGTGTTGTATGACGAAATCACCTGCGCGCCACAAGGCAAACCTCCAGTATAAGTATGTGCAATCTCCCCTCTTCCCCGCTTACACCCGCCGCATGCTCACCACGCACCATGGCGCCGCCTTCCTCCTGCCACATCTCTGGTTTTTTTGCCCTTTCCGAAGGGTCGCGCAACACTGAACCGAGCTATTATGCAACATATCTCTCCGCCCTCGAGTTCGCCGATGACGATATGTTCATCAACGCCTCCATCCGAAAGTTTACCACGTCTGCCGACATCCTCTATGCAGAAGGTACCTTTGTCTTCCTGGTTGCGAAGGCCACATTCCCAGCCGGGGAGGATGCGATGCTCGATTCCATCTATTGCACTCCCTTTGTATCCCCTCCAGAGGGTTTCAAAATGTGCTATCCCCCTGGCCCTACCCACACAGTATCCGTTACTGGGACGGTCAGCGACGTCAACACTACCGGGTCCATTCGATCCTTCGCTCTTACCACCTCGGAGTATGTACGCGATGAGCGGCGTACTTTCATTGTCCGGTTTGTCTCCTCTCAAGTATCCTGCTCCGACTCTCGCTCACCAACTCGCATTCCAGCTTTGAATACAACGGAGCCTCAAGCTGTTGGAAGAATGTTCGGTTGCCGGTCACCGGATCCACGATTCTGGCCGTTGGCACTTTCCAAGACTTCTCGAACAAACGGCAGGGCGAGCCAGTTCTCAGCTTGCTTGACATAAGCTATGGGATTCCGGAAACCGTGTCTGGGTCACCAACACACACTGTTGGCCATCGCAAGGCAATAAAGTGGGCTTTCGTCTTTCCCCTCCTCCGTTTGATATGTGGTCTAATCCGTACAACAAAGAACTCCCACTACATCCCAAGCATCTTCGTCGCTTCCCACTTCGCAACCTCCTGCCAATCTCGATGGTGATGTCACAGGAGAAGCAAGTGCTGGGAAGACCAGTGGCAAGCGATCCATCAAGGAGGTAGAGGATGTTGAGGGAGACGCGCCGAAACCTCTGCGCACCCGGAAGGCGAAGAAAGCTAAATGTTCCGCCAATTGATCCCAACGTCCTACATAGTTGTAACACAAATCTTGAAATGCATTGTAATTATCATTCGATTCGAACAAGTTCTCCGACTTTGTCTGGGGTGTGGTCAGAGAAGCAGGCGGTCAACCCAGAACCGTGCAGGGACCAATACCCCGTAGCTCTTCGTAACCATGGTGTAAGGTGGGGCTCGCGAAGTTCTAGACCTGAACGTTTGCCGCTCCACAATTTCGATGACGAATGGGCCGCCCGCCTGTGAATGCCAACAGCGGACTGCCTCCCGACGTGATCCGACTCCATTGTGGCGCCGGCCTGAAACTGCAGCTTGCATCCCCTCCCCCACTCCACATCCTCGAAACCGCAGCCGCTCCACTGTTGGCCATGGGTCAGATCCCGGTACCCGGGGGTTGGTCCTAATGATCTACAAGTTTCGTCTAACGCGAAGGGTTATCACTACCTATCTCACCCTCTCCTCACACAACGATGAGCCTTCCACAACACTCATACTTTCTCTCGCCTCTGAATGATCAAATCAATGACAGTAGGTACTCTCACCTATTAGCGACCGCACTAGCTTATGTGCCTTTAGAACTTCAGAATCACGACCAGCTGTTGAATATTTACAACGTTGAAGTCCAGCCAGCACGGATTTTCGACATCATGACGACTTTTCGTATCGCCCTCCACGACCAGACTAGGTCTTCGCTGCTTTTGCTGGCAGAATCCCTTCGGGTACGTGAACGTCCACTGCCTGCCGCAACAGATTTCTTATCAGCTTGATATAGTCCAACACGAGGCAGTTTCCATTGAACTATGCAACCAACATGGACATTGAACACCTTTCAACGCTCTACACGATTAGCTTCACAAATCCCCACCTTGATCCCACCAGGAACGGAGATTTTTGTGTTTACTTTACACTGGAGACCACTGGGGCAGAAATGTTTGTCTCCGACCTTGCTTTATTCATTCGGGGTCTCGGGCGGGACTTGATACGTTGGTCTGTCCTTGGGGACCCTCACCGGCTCAATCCCGATAATCCCGCCCATCCTGTCCTGCGGGATCTCACGTATTGCTGGGATGGAGTAGCCTGCGTGCACGGTGTCCTCCAGTTTGGTGCTCCCCCTGTTTCGGTGATGAACATCCGTCGAGTTTTTCACCGAACATCACGAATCTGCGGGGCCTGTTGTCAGGCCCACCGTTACGAGTATTTTGCAAGTGGGGTCTTCTCAGACTTGGAGCGGGTGGATATCCCGCCCGTGTTTGCCGAGATGGAGGTGGCAGCGCAGTACGTACACTCCTACCAATTTCTCCCGATTTTCAAATCATTCACTTGCCATTGCATGTCAGGGAACTGTGCAGTAACCACACCATCTTTGTCGACCCCACAGACAGCACCAAACACCTTCCGTACTAAAGCAGAAATTTGATTTTTTCCTTTTATCCCTGAAACCCGTATCCCACACCCACAACCAGCTAAATCGAAATTCTTTCTTTACACCCATAATTCTACTCCACGCTCGCTAAGCAAGAAGTAAGGCAGATGCCGATATTGCTGCGGAATGTTACCGAGGATCAATATTTAAACACTCTTGGTCTGTCTTGATATTGGAACAAACCACTCTTTGGTTACAATGCAGCGTCAGTTTCCTGGTCTGTTTACTTCAAACCTCAAGTGCCTTGGTCTCACACCTGGTTTTAGGATATCAAGACTCTCCATGATTAATTTGCGTGGAATATCAAGCCCGTGGTATGACCCACTTGCATGTGTTTAGTCCCCGATTCACCAGGACCATGGTATGTTCCAGTTCCGTTCCGCTTCTGCTGCCAATGATGGTTGTTTACGTGCACTTTTGCAGCTACACGCATCAGGAGAAGCGCAGCCCACCCCTAGCACCGATCCCCACCCATCGGAGCCCACTGTGAGGGTGGATGGAAATAGAGGGGGCGGTGCCGATTCTCCAAATTATTAGGTTTGTAACAATTTGTCATACCTACGGAGACCTTTCACCAAACGCTCCTCCCACACCCAGTGGGACTTTCTACACAAACCTCTACATCGTGCTCCGTACCTAGCCTCCCAATAACACGTCCTTTCCTATCACTTCTCCATGTCCAATACCTGGGTTATTGCACCAATCTCAACCCCACAACTTACTTGGGGCTCATCTTCAAACAACCGCGCTACGGACAGACGATGTCGCACATGTGGAATTACACTTCTCACTGGCGAGAAGGCGGGATTCTGCTGCGGCCCAAACGGCAATCGTTTCTCTGCTATCCAGCCCCTCCCCCCCCCTTCCCGATGAGTTTAACGTGTTTTTGGACTCACCCGATATCTCGAGATTGTCTCGAAAATTAAACCTCATCTTCTCCTTTGCTGCGATGGAATCTACACACACATTTCCCACCCCCGGAAACCCCAGCTTTGTCGCCGTCGCAGGGCGAGTATATCATCACGTCCGCCTGCAACCACAAGACGATACAGCGATTCGATGGATGCTTTACGACGGATTCGATGATTCATCGGTTCCTCATCATACACATGCACGAGATATTCCTTTCCCATGGATCCATGCCCTTCAGATATCCCTCTCTCAACATAACCCCTTCGCGTCCACTGTCCTATCATTGCGAACTCTTCAGCTTCAACAACCCCATCAGTTCAGTTCTGCATCCATTATTGTACAGGATTCTGGCTGTGCCGAGATCGCCGCGGTGATGTGCTATGAGAATACCCTTCGGTCACAAATCAGCCCTCGAAATCTCCTCATCTCAACATCTGATAATCACACTCAATCAATTCCCACTGTCAGCCGACTCTGGGAGCCAATGGCCTACCCCCTTCTTTTTCCTCATGGAACTCTTGGGTGGGGTCTACGACCTTCATCACAGGATCCTTTTTCAATCGCACTTGGGGGTGCCAACTCCGATACCCCCACAACACAAATCTGGCATTACCGAGCACGGCTCCTTCGTGAACCCAGGTTTTCGATCTTTGGGCGGTTAACGAACGAATACATCATCGACATGTTCAGCCGTGAACTCGATGCACGCCTGAGTTACATTCGCTCCAACCAGGAACGTCTCCGTGCACAAGAGCAAGACGCTGCGCTCATGGGCCATGGCGAGGAGCTCCCAGACTCCGAAAACATCTATCTCCCAGCGTCATTCCTTGGCTCTGGCCGTTGGTCTTCAAACCAAATTGCAGACTCACTCACGATTGCTGCCACATATGGGCCGCCAACATTCTTCGTCACATTCACCTGCAATGGCGAATGGCCTGAGATTCGTTCGTGCCTTCGACCCGGGCAGACATATACAGACATACCTATCGTTGTCTGCCGGGTTTTTAAACAAAAACTCTCGCGCCTCATGACTATCTTTCGAACGATGTTCCCCAATGCTGGACGCCTACTCTACAGCATCCAACGGGTCGAATTTCAGAAGCGGGGTCTCCCACACGCCCACATCCTTTTGAAATATCCAAAAGATTGCGTATCTCCAGACGATATCGATCACATCATCTCAGCCCATATCCCAGAAGCAGCAAACAATGCCGAAATTGTTCGGCGATTCATGATCCACCCTACCCACAATTCAAACATTATCAATCACATCCCTCCCTCCCCCGAAAACCCCCTCAAGTACTGCGAGAAATGGAAGGATGGTGCAAGGGTGTGCCGGTTTGGGTACCCTAAAGCCACCCGAGAACAAACTTCTTCAGACTCTTCAGATCAGGTGCACTATCGAAGAGGAGAAGGAGACGCATTTGTCGTGCCGCACTGTCTCCCTCTTATTCGGAAATTCAAGTGCCACATGAACATGGAGGTTGCTGGGTGTGGACAGTTATTCCAATACCTCTTCAAATATATCCACAAAGGTAGCGTCGGCTATGTGTTTGTGGCGGTGTTGACTCGACTCACCACGGTTGTAGGTCCCGACCGAGCGAAATTCCGTGTTCAGACGGGGGGTGATAGCGGTGCCAACGATGGGCCCATTGATGAGATTGAAGAGTACTGGAGTGGCCGCTATTTGGCTGCGACTGAAGGCGCTTGGCGAATCCTCGGATACAACATCACACAGAAGACTCCTGGAGTGACCGCATTGCCCGTTCATCTCCCTAACTCTGCCCGTCACCAACGCTACCACCGTTCAGATTCAACCCCGACCCTCTCAAATCTCGAACATTACTTTGCGAGACCCGATGGGACATTTCTGGACGGGGCCGACCAACGTGACTTCAAGAGTTTGTGTTACACAGAATACTTTTCCCGCTTCCGGCTCCAAAAATTTAACATAGCGAATGTCGGGAAACCCGGTTACTTCCTCGAGCGACCCACTACCCAAGGGGCTCCTGTAATGCATGTCGTGCAGCGTGACCCCTTGCGGCCACACCTCTCCCGCCTCCAATCTGTCCATGTCTCCCGTGGGGAGCTCTTCTATCTCCGGAGTCTACTGTTCTCTCGGTCCGGAACTAGCTGGGAAGATCTTCGAACGATTGACGAGATGGTACACCCATCATTCCAAGCTGCCTGCATCGCCCTGGGCCTCTTTGCAGATAAGGACGAGGCTCAGGTTTGCATGCAGGAGGCCATCGATACCCTTCGTACACCTCAGCAATTACGCATCCTCTTTGTCCACTTACTTACCAACTCTTGCATCAGCACACCCCTTGAATTCTGGAACGAGTTCCAGTACAAAATTTCCGAGGATTTCATCCTAACGGCCGCCGGTGATGTCAAGCGAGGTTGTGACGAGGCCCTTACATGACTCGGATCCCTTCTCCTAAGCCACAGCAAACATTTGGGCGATTATGGGCTCCCACAACCCCTAACCCATGGCGACGAGGTTGAATGGGAGTTGCGGCGTTGGTCACGACAAGTAGGAATGCTGGAACAGCAGGTAGAGGTTGGGCTCTCTCTGTTCAATCCCGAGCAACACGATGTATTCTCGCGGGCACAGCATGCTATCTTGAACAACGAACCGCTCCTGGTGTTTGTTGATGGAAAGGCTGGCCGGGGTAAAACGTTCCTGGTAAACACCCTTTGTGCCTGGGTGCGATCCGTTGGGAAAATCGTTCTCCCAACGGCAACATCAGCGTTTGCGGCTCAACTTTACCCCGGTGGTCGAACGGCACACTCCACATTCGGTGTACGTCCGTAACAAATTGCAAGTGAACTCCCCCTGATATAACTTAGGTTCCTGTTAACGAAAACAACGAGTTGCTCGAATCTACGATCGACGCCCATCACCAACGTGCTGAATTGCTTCGAAAATGTGACCTTATCATCTGGGATGAGGCACCAATGGCAAATCGTGCAGTTCTGGCATGCGTGGAAGAGTGCTGTCGGAAGATAATGGGCAACCAAACCACCTTTGGTGGTAAGGTCGTGATACTCCTTGGGGACTTCCGGCAAACTTGCCCTGTTATCCCACGTGGCACAAGAGCAGATATTCTGAACGCGTGTATCTCACGATGCCATTTCTGGCCGCAGTTCTACATCGCCCGGCTTACCACCCCAATTCGAAACGCTGAGGACCCAGCCCTTGCTTCATTTGTTGACGAAATCGGTGACGGTGCTGGCCCCCGCGTTGACCTCTCATTCTTTACCCGCACTGCCAACGCCGAGGACGTCATCAGCTTCGTCTATGGCCAGAATATCATTAACGACCCTGCTGCCTGCCTCCGACGTTGTATATTGGCACCGACCAACGCACAAGTCGATTTGTACAACGCCGAAGTCCTTAACTTACTCCATTCTACCTCCCGCCAATACCACGCAGCAGACTCGCTCGAGGAACACACCGAAGTTGCAGAAATGGCCAACGTTGGCTCAAGCGGTGATTCCCATCTCCCTAACCCCGATGCCATCCTGGACCATGTTCGATACCGACGCCCTAATGGAATGCCGGACTACAGTCTTACCGCAAAAGTAGGAGGAGTTTACCGTCTCTTACGAAACTTTTCAATCGACATGGGCTTGGTGAAGAACGCGCGAGTCGTAGTGACCGGAATAGGGTCAAAGTTGATTACCGTCCGCATTCTCCAGGATGTGCAAACCTCCGGAACCAACCCCAGCGCCGACGTCCTGTTGCCCCGCATCACATTCAAAGAACGGTTGCAATCTGGCCACACCCTTTGCCGCCGACAATTCCCCCTTGCTCCCGCATACGCTTCCACTTTTCATAGCTGCCAAGGCCTGACCTTGGATTGCGTCGGGGTTGATTTGACGCAGGATGTATTCACACATGGACAACTATACACAGCGCTCTCAAGAATCAGACGCCGCTCAGACGCAATTGCCCGCTTACCCACACTGGAACACTTGACTACAACAAATGTAACGTACAAAGAATTGCTAATCCAATAATTGATAACTACGAGCCTCGCCGCGCATCGCCCCAGCCAGTACCAAGTGAGTTTAAAAAGACTTAGTGAACGAGAGGCGCATAGAAGTCCGACGTGATCGAGCGGTTGCGCGGGACTCACTCTCCGCTCCCCCCTGCGCGAGTAGACAGATTTGTTTTATATACGTGAAATCCAAGGTCCCGCTAATATAATTGCTTTGCGCGATGAAACCGGGAGATCTCGGATGGTGCTGGCATAGGTAATGATGGCGCCGGGGCGAAGCCCGGCAAGGCTTGTCTAACCTCATCGAACGGTGACTTGAGAAACAGGTCGGTTAGCACCGATTCCAGAGGCGATCGGGGACACCTTACCGTGAGGCGAGTGACTTGGCGGTTGATCGCCTGCTGTTGTGATATCTGCTCTCCTATTGGTATGTAATATTCGACCCCGAGGCGCAACGATCGCCAACCTGATAAGAGACGATAGCCTCCCGAAGTCGCTCAATCACTCTCACCACTGCTTTAGAATCCTCCCCCTTGTCTACCAACCGAGCGGCTGCGTCCTTGTACAATATTTTCTGTGAGAGTTCTTCGATTTTTTCGAACGTGCTACAACGGGAGTCGGGAGACGTCGGTGCTGTCATTAGTCGATGCACGTACCTGACCAACCCACTTCGCCGTTCCGTTTCCTCGTGGTCTCCGTCGACCGTCGACATGATGAGGCTTTGTTTGAGCCTGTCCAACTGGGGTATAAGATCCTCGATCTTTTCCTTGACGTCTTCGAAATTCTGCGAGTGTTGGTGTCAGCCGTTGTGAGACACCGCGTCACTCGACCAATACCTCGTAATGTTTGATGAGTGCGTTCACGCCGCCAAGGGCAGACTTGAGTGGAGGGAACCAATCGGAGGACTCTTTCGCCACATCTAGGAGAATCCTCATGCGACCTGAGGTCCTGTTCTTCTTCACTGTGGATTGTTCAGGGACCGAGCCTGCCAAAGACGTGTACACACCCACATGGATTAGAATCCGGATGGTCCCCATGGACTTCAAAATCCCCCTGACGTCGCTTTCGAGAAATGCCTCTAGTACTGTGGCATTCCATTGTAAGAAATAGATTATCAGGTAATAAATGGGCGCACTGGGTTTTCTGATGCGTTTCAAGGTGGGACTCGGTCGCAACGGATTTACCGCACTCAGGGGAGACAAGAGAGCTGGGGAACGAGGAGGTAAGTAGGGTTCACTAGAACGAAGGTAGAGATAGATGTACGGATTCTTCAAGTGGATGGTCCTAACATGTCTCTCCACCAAACTAGAGCTCGACTCGAAGCCACACTCGTTCCCCCTTGGGTCATTCCAAATACACCTGGACTTTCCCTCACCAACCGTTTGGACCAGAAGAACAAGACTAATCCCGCGGTTGGATTCGTCTGAGGTGGCCCCAGTTAGACGATCGGTGGGGTGGCTTGAAACGGGGGATGTGGTGACACTCCCATAGGTTGTCACTGTACCACTTGTCCGGGTCGGAATATCAGAAGAATCAGTTGACTGGTCCGACTCTTCACCATCCTCCATTTCATCATCCACCCCAGGAGAAGATGTTTCCGACAGACTTGATATCATCTCCAAACAATGAAGAACATCTTCAATGGTTGGACGGTCATTCGGTTCAGGCACCCAACACATCTCCAATGTCTCCCACAGACTCTCCGTGAACCTGACCCCTCGAGGAGGGCGTTTACCTTCCACCACCTTCAAGAAAACTGCCAAGTCTGTATCCTTGTGGAAAGGGAGGTTCCCACTGATGGTCTCGTATATGACCATTCCAAGGGCATAACAATCCGAAGATATCGTTGGACGGGTGTTCTTGAACCCGAACCGCTCCGGAGCAATACGCTCTGGACTCATCCACCGGACCGTACCGCCCTGTGTATGTGAGCTTGAGGACAGGAGGTGTTTGGGGTCTGTGATGATTGTCAGCAAACCAAAATCTGCTAGGCGGGCGCATCCGCTTTGGTCGATCAATATATTGGCCTTCGTAGGTAAGCTCGGTGAGATAAGAATGACTCCAACGACAGAAAACGCACCCCCTTCAGATCTCCATGGATCATCCCCCGGCTGTGGATATAGATTAAGCCCCTAGTGACGCCTCTCAGCTGGATAAATTATCGGTTGTCAATGAATGAAAACGGGGGACCTCGAACGGAAATCCTACCAGCTCCAACTGGTCCACATCAGGATGCGCCTTCACGAAGCTGTTGATACTTCCGTTCACCATCCAGTCTGATATCATCGCGAACCGAGTCTCCGACATCGTCACTCCTATCAGTGGCAGGACGTTCGGATGCTGAAGGGTTCTCCACGCGACGACCTCCTTGCAGAACTTCTGCATGGGGCGCTATCAGTGCGCAGGCGTGGGGAATAGAGGAGAACCAATAACTCACTCCAATTACCCTCTGTAGGTCGCTGTCTGAGTATGTCCTTATGATTTTTACAGCGATGTCCCGACCACAATGTTCCTCCTTCCACACGTCTGCAAACCCGCCCCTGTACGATGCGCCACCAATCCGTTCGAGGGAAACTGGAATGATCATGGTTGTTGGGAGGAGTGCGAGGCGACCACACATTCTGTACAACAATTTGAGACAATTCTCTCCTGTTTGTGGCGAAAGGTCGGGTCTATCGAGTGCCTGGTGGAAAGAATGTGCAATACGAGTTTCAATTAACACAGATCCACGGCGACAAGTGGAGATGGAGTATACTTCATCTATCACATCGATGAAGGCCTGCGCATCGTCCCCAAGGAGGCGGCGGATTGTATCGCCCTCATCCTGACTCGAGAAGATAACTTCGATCAGAGAGGGAAGCTCATGCAGTGCGAATGCACGTTTAGCTGCACGCCCGCAACCTAGGAGTTGGGAAAGCAAAGTATTTGATGTTCCGTACAAGACTGGCGAAAGCGGGACTAAGGACGTACCACTCCCGGAGACGGAGGTTGTGGCGACCGCATCGGAATCAACGGGCGCCAAGTCTGGGGAACGTTCACTCGAACTGATGGTCGCATCGAGGGGTGTGCTTGGTATGTTGAGAGTGTCGGGTGTCTCTTGGACCTTCGGTTTGGGGCCTTCAATCTTGCGCTTGATATGTTTAACGCGTGGCATGTGTACCCCCTTCCTAAGAGTTCGCTCGATTTCGCGTGTGATTCTGAAGTTGTTCAGTAGGAGCAGATGGCCCAATACTACTCGACGCACCTTTCCAAATCCTCGAGTGCCACCCTCATGGATTCGTTGAGACCATTTGCGTTCCTTCCCCGGATCACGGTCTTCAGCGCCTCACATACTTTGGAACAGTATTCGAAGAGTTGCGCGGAATCTTTATCGTCGGTCAACTTTTCCTGGTTGGTCGGGTATCAACGAGAGTCCACGGGCGGATAAATAATGGGGGTACCAACCCGAATCGGAGCTAGGATACCACCAACGGTTCTGAAGACGTGCTTTGCGGAGGAAACTTTGACTGCTTCCCCGTTCGAAGTGCTGGTTCTGTCATCAATGAACGACGCCTCGGCCATGCGTACTTGCGTTGGCGTTTCGACGACTCGGTGTAAGGGGTACCAGTAGAGCGGTGGTGGTAATGGCGGTTGAGTTCGATTGGCGCGAGTGGTCATGGGTGGGAGGTTTACACGCGGCAGCTCGCAGGCGCTGACATATCGGAGAGTCCGTCATTTCACGAAGGGGTCGGTCCCTGCGGCGAAGTTTCGAACAACGACGTCCCGACAGCCATATGGCTGTGTCCGCCACCAGGCATAGCGACCGTAGCTTCGTCGGTTATCAGGAGGTTCTAGCGGTGACGATCGTGGTTCCGGTGGGGGTGGGCGGGAGTCGGAGTTGAACTTTTCAAGTCGATGTCGGACTCAAGTCTCCTCACTCTCTAACGCGCTCTTTCACTAGGACTCACTCACTCAAGAGTCGACGCGACTATCGACTCGACGTAGGATACTTGTATTTTTACTCTCTGTCTCCGTCCTGCAGGTGCCCTGTCACGCAGGCATCTCACCCTACGAATTCAATAGATCGTTGCAACTTCCGGTGATCCTAGTGCCAATCCGCGCTGCGTGAAAAACTCACACCTTAAACCCAACAGCATGCTCGCCTCAGCATTCCACTTGACTGAGCTTCCCGTCGAAACCCTGGAACAAGTACTTCTTCATCTGCCCAGCCAGGATGTCATCAAGATGGAAATGGTGTGGCGTGTTATTGTTATCCCAGACGATTTTCCACTGACTTTCCGTTGCACGGTCTAGGTCAGCCGACGATTCCGGGAGCTGGTTCGCGGTTCGCCAACGCTCCAGTACAAACGCGATCTCTTCTCTGCTGGCCTGATCGAAAACCCCCGCGGCCCCTGCGATATCGCTCAACGTCGAAAACTGTACGAAGAGTACCGACGCAAATGGCCCAACACGGGGAGAGTGGTCAAGACGACTCACCAATTACCTGAGGAACTATCTCTCGAACGACATTTCACCGCGACCCCTGGCTGGAATCTCATTGCATACCAGAACATAGAAAATGGAAACCTCAGTTTCGTTCGCGTCCCGCCGGCCACGGGTCAAAGAATCGAGCGGTGGAGCATACCTCCCCTCCCTTT
>Ga0307516_10006138_pt1 | contig 14163 bp, 10 predicted proteins | sample 19_EM_MG_FD_203310 | JGI IMG/M metagenome (GOLD analysis project Ga0307516, IMG submission 203310) | Populus trichocarpa ectomycorrhiza microbial communities from riparian zone in the Pacific Northwest, United States - 19_EM | ecosystem: Host-associated > Plants > Roots > Unclassified | place... | reverse complement strand
TTGCGTGGGCATCGGGCCGTAGAGGAACGAGACCACGTCCATGTTGATGGACTTGTAGATCTCTTCGAGCAGCGCCTTGCCACCTGCGTGATAGTGCCAGGCCAGCAGCATGTTCGGGTCCATGCCGAAGCCGGGGCCCGAGCCCCACAGCGCGAGCGCCGAGTTCTTGCCGTAGTGATAGGCGACGACGCCGTGGCCGCCGTCGAGCGTGCCCTTGTTCACCGCCTCCAGCAACTGGAAGGCCGGCACCACCGAGCCGGAGGGCAGCACCTCGATCTTCAGCCGGCCGCCGGCCATGTCGTTGACCTTCTTCGCGAAGTCGTTGGCGTACTCGTGGAAGATGTCTTTCGCGGGCCAGGTGGACTGGAAGCGCAGGCTCACCGTTTGCGCTCGCGAGATCATCGGCGCGGCCAGCGCACCGGCGGCGACGGTTCCCGTCGCAGCGTTCTTCAGAAACTTCCGGCGGTTCGCCGGGGCCGGGTTGTTGGCACTCATGGCTGTCTCCTGGTGTTCTGAACAAGCAGGGTGCGCCTGCGCCCTCCGCGGACCTGGCGCTGTGGCCGACTGTCGAAGTACGGGCCCAACAGGGCAATGGGATCAAACCCGCGCAGCCCATGCTGGGCGCGCATAGCAGTTAGATTGCCGCGGGGGCTAGCCGGGTTTCGATTGCGCCGCCACGCCCTGCGGCAGGCTGCGCACCAGCTCGGTCAGCAGCTGCGCGGCGTGGCGCTGCAGCGGTGTCGCCCGTTTGTGGGCCGAGGTGGCCAGGCACAGCACGCTGGCCAGGCTGGGCTCGACGATCGGCTGGGCGACCAACTCGTCCGCACGGCCCGAGGCGACCACCGCGCTGGCGTTCAGCACCGCGTGGCCGTAGCCGGCGCAGACGAGGTCGATGATCGCCGCGATGCTGGAGACTTCCCAGGCGATGTTCAGCACCAGGCCGGCCAGCGTGGCCTGCGACTCGATGAGCCGGCGGATCACATGCTGGCGCTCGGGCACCACCAGCGGGTAACGCGCCAGCGACTTCAGCGCCACCGTGCCGCGCGCCTTGCCGTCGCTTGCGTTGGCGGCACTGACCAGGCACAGCGGCTCCTGCAGCAGCGGCTGGATCGTCAGGCTGCCGGCGGCTTCGGGGTTGTAGACCAGCCCCAGGTCGACACGGCCGGTGCTGAGCCATTCGGCGATGTGCGACGACAGCCCTTCGACGATCGCCAGCCGCGCCTTCGGCAACTGGCGCCGGAAGCCGTCGATCAATGGCAGGGTCAGCTGGCGGCCAATGCTGGGTGGCAGGCCGATCGTGATGCGGCCGACCGGCTCGTCGCGCTGCGCGCCCATGTCTTCACGGGCTTGCGAGACGTGGTTCAGGATCGCGGTGCTGTGCTCGAACAGGCGCTGGCCGGCTTCGGTCAAGGTGACACCGCGGCCGTTGCGCAGCAGCAAGGTGTCGCGCAGCTCGACCTCCAGCGCGCGCACCTGGCGGCTCAGTGCCGGCTGTGCAATGTCCAGCGCCAAAGCCGCCTTGCTGAAGCTGCCCAGCTCGGCGACGCTGACGAAGTATTCGAGTTGCTTGAGGTTCATGCGGGGTGCGCAGAGATGATACGGCGCCACCCCTGCCAGTCAGGGCTTCGGCGAACCCGGCTTGAAGTACAGCGCGGCCTGGCCTTCGACCGACTCGCGCGCGGCGGGCGACAGGTACCAACCGAGCGGCACGAGGTCGCCGTTGTCGAGCTGGTCGTAGAACAGCGGCGAGGGGGCGTCGGGCTGATTCGCCAGGTCGGCGGCCAAGGCGGCCGGCGCCTCGCGGCCATGCGCGCCGATGCCCGATACGTTGACCAGCGCCACCGCGGGGCCGAACAGGTCGGCCAGCAGGTCGAGGCGGTGCCTGTCGGCCGGCCGCAGCAGATCGGCCTTCAGCTCGGCGTCGCTGGCGTGGATGCGCGGGTCGAGGCAGGGCACCGGCGGGCCGTCACGCGGCGCGCGCTCGCAGTCGATGCGCGGCTGGCCGTTGCGGATCAGGATCAGCCGCGCCTTCCACGGCGGCGGCAGCCAGCCCTGCAGGCTGCGCCACAGGTCCGCCAGACTGGCAGTGCCGCTGTTGTCGTGATAGCCACCGTCGACCAGGTGGCCGCGGGTGCGGGACTGGCCAGGCTCGGGCGGCAGCGCAGCCAGCGGATTGATGAACGGGAAGCGGGCCGATGCATGGGCCGCGGTGATCAACGACGGCCAGGCGCCCAGCTCGGCCACCAGATCGTGGCTGGCCGGCATGTCCATTTCGTCCAGCGTGCCGAGCACCGCGCGGTTGCCCGATTCGACCCAGGTGCTGTTCAGCAGCATCGGTGGTACGCTCGGCGGGTTGCCTTCGCTGCTTGGCAGGTCGCCAAGCGAATCGCCGAGGTGGCCGAACTGGCGGATCCACTCGCGCTCGAAAGGTTGGGCGCGGCTCAGGTGCACGCAGCCGGGCTGACTGCAAGCCAGGTCCAGCGGGCCAAGCTTCATCGTCGTCGGCAACACGCGGGCAAAGACGTCTTCGAACATCAGCCCGCCCACCAGCGACGACAAACCGTCGAGCTGGCGGAAGCCGGTCTCGACGCAGGCACGCACCGAGTAGCTCCGGGCCACGACGGGCTTTTCGCTGCTCCCGGTTTCGCCGCTGCTCGCGGGCGCCAAGGCGGTGGGGGGCGGCGCGGCGGCGGCTTGTGATGCGGCATCGCGCGTATGCGCCAGGCAGGCGCGGTAGACCGCAATGCCGACCGAGCCGCCGGAAACGCCGCTCAGCGCGGCGATGCGTTTGTCGATGGTCGGGTCCGCGTCGTGCAGCCGCGCCAGCACCTGCGCTGTCCAGTAGGCGCTGCGGATGCCACCGCCCTCGGCCGCGATCAGCAGCACCGTCGCCTGGTCCGGCGGCGGGTTGGCAGGCAGCTGCAGCACCCAGCTGCCCAGCGCTTGGCCGGGTGGCTGGCGGGGGCCGGCCGTGCGGGTGTCCGCACGCGCCATCAACGGCGCGCTGCTGTGGTCGACAGCTTTCAACGCCAACGCGGCGAACACCGCCAGCGCGGCCGCGACCAGCCCACGCAGCAGATTGAAGCGGGGGGCGCTCAAGCGGGGGAAGAGGCGGCCCGGTCCGTCGTGGCGGTAGCAGAACAGCAGCCACTGCGCCGCGCCCATCAGCACCAGCACCAGCATCGCGTTGATGCCGTGCCAGCGCAGCGTGGCCAGGTCGGCCCAGTGCGGTGCTGTCAGCGGCAAGCGGTGGTTGTCGGCCCAGCCCAGGCCGGCAAACAGCGCGACCAGCGCCAGCAGCAACAAACTCCACGCGACCGCGCGGCGCTGCTCGGCCAGGGTCAGCAACCCGGCCACGCCCAGCCACCAGTTCAGCGACAAGGCCAGCAGTGCGATCGTGGCCGGCGCCTGCGCGGTCACGTCCGGCCGCCAGGCCATGCCGATGCGCAGCGCGGCCATCAGCAGCAAGGCGATCAGCGGCCAGATGACCGGATGCACCAGCGGCCAGAGCCAGCGCGACAACACCTGGCCAAGCGGCTTGACCCAGCCCAGCATCCGCTGCGTGCGCCGGACGCACGGAGTCGGGTCGGTCGTCGGGCCATCGAGGTCGCGCACCGCGTCGCGCCGCTTCAGCACCTCGGAGTTGCCCCACAGCAGTTTGTAGAAGTCCGGCTCGCTGTTGTAGTAGTCGGCCGGCTCGGCCAGTGACAGGCGCCGACGCAGCTGCAGCAGGAACAGCCCGAAGCCCAGCGCCACGGCACCGAAACCCAGCAGGCCCAGCAGCGTGCCGCTCAGTTGGGCGGCCACGGTGCCCGGCTTGGCAGCACGCAGGCCGGCGGTGATCGCGTCGCCCACCGTGTAGGCCACCAGGCCCGCCACCATCACCAGCGGCACCAGCGAGACGGCCCGCGCCCAGCCGCATGCGAAGGCACCCACGCGACCTGGCACCAGCGGCCCGCCGCCCAGTGCCAGGCCCGGGCGCTGAACCATGCCGGCCAGCCGAGTCCACATCCAGCACGAGTAGGCCAGCATGCCGACCGACACGGCGCACAGCCCCTGCACGAATCGGCGCCAGAGCAGCGCGCCGGGCGTGGCCGCGGGGTCGGGGTAGGCGAGGCCGAGCAGCACGTCGCGGCATTGGTCCAGCACCAGCGTGAACGCGCCGAACAGCACGAGCACCACCAGCACATAGCGGCTGCGCCCGACGACACCCGCCACGCCGGCGCGCCAGGCCGCGCGGGCGATGGCCTCGTCGCGTTGCTGGCCCTGCGCGAGGTCCAGGTCCAGCCCGAACCACCAGACCAGCGAGCCGATGGCGATCGGCAGCATGGCCAGTCCGATCATCAGGGGTTTCAGGTGATGCGCCCAGGCCCAAGGGGCGGGCAGGGCGCCCTTGGCGGCCAGGCCACAGGCCGAGCGGGCATCGGCCAGCGCGATCAGCGCGAGGACCACGACCACGCCCACCAGAAGGCTGCCCGAGCTCAGGCACAACATGCGGTCGCGCCGGGCGGCCGGTGCGCTGGCCCAGTGCCACAACACCCACATCAGGATGATGCCGACCACGAGGCTGCAGCCGGCGGCCCAGGGGCTGACGCCCAGCCGCAGCGCACCGGCAAAGTTCTCGACCAGGTCCACCAGCACCAGCGTTGCCACGCTGCCCACGCTCAGCCAAGGCAATAGCCTCGAGATGATCTGCGCCGCCAGGCCAGGCCCGGGCTGCAGCGCATGGTGCAGGCAACGAGCGGTGGCCAGGAACAGCACCGCATACAGCGGCACGAACAGGGCGCTGTCGACCAGCACGTAGGCCGCGGCGCTGCGCCAGCGCAACGCGAACTGGCACCACAGGTTGACGGCGGCCGCGACGCTGTCGCTGCGTGACCAACCCAGCAGGTCTTCGATGCCGTAGCCCGAAGGCAGCCGCAGCGCGAACTGCGTCGTCAGCAGGGCCAGCGCGACCACGCCGCTGCCGGCAGCGAGCCAGGCAAGCGGGGCGATCGAGTAGTCGGCGTCGTGGCCTTGGCCACCGGCGCTGTCGAGTGTGATTCGGTCACCGCCGTGGCCGCCACCCTCCACCGTGGCCACGGCTTCGCCAGGCCGCTGAACCGCCGTGCCGCCGTCTACGATTGCCATTGCACGCTCCTCACCGCTTGGGTGGGCGCGAGCATAGTCGGGCCGTCACGGCCTGCCATCCCCCTGATGGGCATGGCCGCCGCGGCGCGAGGGTCAGCGTGGCGTGTAGATCGGTGCTGAAGCCCCCTGAGCCGGCGGTTCGGCCGGCCGGGACGGCGAGGCCACCGGCGGCGGGAGCCGCGGCGCGGTGGCCTGATGCTCAGGCGCGCCGGCGGGGGCGCGTGCCACGCGGGTGCGGCCGCCGCCCATCACCAGCACCACCTGGTCCCCTTCGCGCAGGTCTTCGACAGACTTGGCCTGCATGATCGAGCGCCGTTCGCCATTGCGCAGCTGGACGACTATCTCCCAGCCGGGCTCGCTGGCCGCGTCGCGCTCGATCGCGTCGCCGATCAGGGAGCCCGCCACCATGCCCACCACGCCCAGCACCATCCCCTCGCGCCAGCCGCCGACATTGGAACCGGCCACGCCCCCGGCCACCGCGCCGATCGTGGCGCCCGCGCCGGTCTGGTAGCCACTCTGCACCGTGACCGGACGCAGGCTCAGCACGGTGGCGTCGACGATGCGCGAAGCGCGCTGGGTGGCATAGGGGGGAACGGCGTCGGGGCGGGCGACGACGCAGCCACTGAGGGTGATGACGGTGGCCATGGCGGCCAGCGCGGCGGCTGAGAACAGGGTGCGCTTCATGGTGAAAGCTCGGAAGGACCTTGTGAGGCGGTGGCTTGCCAACGAAAGCCGGGCCGGCCGCGTTGACACAGATTGATTCAGATTCTGAGCCGCAGCTGCGGCGGCAGTTCTTGCGCCGCGTAAAGAACTGTGGCGCCGGTCGCCACGGCTCGTGAACTCGGTCTCGCCTAGTCGTGAAGTCGACTGTTGCGCGGCACGCTGGCGAGCAGGAAGTCCATCTGGTCGACCAGGATGCGGCGGCCGCGCAGGATCATGTCCTCATGCAGGCTGGGCACGTAGGGCAGGTACATCAGGCTCATCCGCGCTTCTTCGGGCAGGCGGTTGCCCTTGTGGCCATTGCAGCCGCGGCAGGCGGTGATGCAGTTCATCCAGCTGTCCTGCCCGCCGCGCGAGACCGGTACGATGTGCTCGCGGGTCAGGTCGTCGAAAGCGAAGCGGTGGCCGCAGTAGGCGCACATGCCGCGGTCACGGACGAACAGCTTGGGGTTGGTGAGCGCCGGCGACTGGCGCCAGGCCCGCGAGGGCACCGTGCCACGCACGGCGATGATCGGGTGCACCTCGATGCGCGATTGCAGGCCGGTGGTGCGCTGGAAGCCGCCGCGCAATACGTGACAGGCATCGCCCAACGTCCAGGCAATGCTGTCGCTGGCATAGAGCACGGCCGCTTCGCGGACCGTCATCCATGCCTGCGGGCGGCCGGATACGTCGAGCTGCAAGACCTCCATGAAGGGGCACCTTTGCTGCACCCGCACTCAGCGGGTTCAGCACGCAGCATAGCTCGCTTGCGTGACAAGTCTCAACCCATGGGTTTGCACGGCTGCTGACTTTGCCGCGGTGTCGTGGCCAGCTTGGTCACGGGTAAACCCTGTCGGTACTGCATTTTGTTGCAGCATCTAGGCCACCAACCCTAGAAAAAGTCTCGGCGAGAGGCGCACACGGCCCGGCGATTTCTGCAAAATAGAACGATCGTTCGTTTCTTGCCTGGCCCGGCCTACCGGCCATCTGCCATGCCCTCGCCCGTGTCGTCACTGCCTCTCGAACCCCGCCGCAACGGCACCAGTGCCAGGTCGCTGCAAAAGGGCCAGGCCACGCGCGCCAACATCCTGGAGGCGGCACTGGCTCTGGCGTCGAACATGGGCCTGGAAGGCCTGTCGATCGGCGCGCTGGCCGAGGTAACCGGCATGAGCAAGTCGGGCGTGTTCGCCCACTTCGGCTCACGCGAGGAACTGCAGATCTCTGTGATCCGCGAGTATCACGCCAAATTCGAAGAAGAAGTGTTCTTTCCGGCGATCCGTCAGGCGCGCGGCCTGCCCCGTCTGGTTGCCCTGTTCGAGAACTGGGTCAAGCGCGTCGCGGTCGAAATCGACTCAGGGTGCATCTACATCAGCGGCGCGGTCGAGTTCGACGACCGGCCGGGCCCCGTGCGCGACGCGCTGGCCGCGATGGTGTTGGCCTGGCACCGTGCGATGGGCCGCGCGATCGAGCTGGCCGTCGAGGTCGGCGACCTGCAGCCCGACACCGACCCTGGCCAGATGCTGTTCGAGGTGCACGGCCTAATCTTGGCGCTGCACCACGACGCGCGGTTCCTGCGCAGCCCGGGCGCCGTCGAGCGCGCGCGCATTGGCTTTGCCCGCACCGTTTCCCATTACGCCATGCCGGGGGCGATCGACCGCGTGTCGCTGCCGTCCCTGCATTCCCCCACGGCCCAGGTTTCAAAAGCCAGCCGATAACTCGTCCATTTCCCGTCTCAAGGAGTCACCATGGCCCAGTACAACCCGCCCCTGCGCGACATGCAGTTCGTGCTGCACGAAGTGATCGATGTGGTCAACGAGTTCAAGGGCATTCCGGCCTATGCGGACGTGGACGCAGACACCATCAACGCGGTGCTGGAAGAGGGTGGCAAGTTCGCATCCGAAGTGCTGTTCCCGCTGAACCTCAGCGGCGACGCCGAAGGCTGCACGCTGGACAAGGCGACGCACGAGGTGAAGGCACCCAAGGGCTTCAAGGAAGCCTATGCCAAGTACGTCGAAGGCGGCTGGCCGGCGCTGAGCTGCGACCCGGCGTTCGGCGGCCAAGGCCTGCCGCATACGGTGAACCAGTGCTTCTACGAAATGCTCAACAGCGCCAACCAGGCCTGGACGATGTACCCCGGCCTGAGCCACGGCGCGTATGAAGCGCTGCAGGCCCACGGCACCGAAGAGCAGAAGAAGACCTATCTGCCCAAGCTGACCAGCGGCGAATGGACCGGCACGATGTGCCTGACCGAGCCGCATTGCGGCACCGACCTCGGCATGCTGCGCAGCAAGGCCGAACCGCAGGGCGACGGCACCTACAAGATCACCGGCCAGAAGATCTTCATCTCGGCCGGCGAGCACGACATGGCCGCCAACATCATCCATCTGGTGCTGGCTCGCCTGCCCGATGCGCCGCAGGGCTCGAAGGGCATCTCGCTGTTCATCGTGCCGAAGTTCAAGGTCAATGCCGATGGCTCGCTGGGCGAGCGCAACGGCATCCATTGCAACGCCCTCGAGCACAAGATGGGCATCCACGGCAACTCGACCGCCCAGCTGATCCTGGAAGACGCGGTCGGCACGTTGGTCGGCGAGCCGAACAAGGGCCTGATGGCGATGTTCGTGATGATGAACGCCGCCCGCCTGGGTGTCGGTAACCAGTCGCTGGGCCTGACCGAGGTGGCCTATCAGAACGCGGTGGTCTACGCGAAGGACCGCATCCAGATGCGTTCGCTGTCGGGCCCGAAGGCGCCGGACCAACCGGCCGATCCGATCATCGTGCATCCGGATGTGCGCAAGATGCTGCTGACCGCACGCGCCTTCGCCGAAGGCGGTCGCGCGCTGTGCATCCACACCGTGGTGCAGCTGGACAAGGCGCTGCATGACGAAGACGAAGATGTACGCAAGGAAGCCGACGATGAAGTCGCGCTGCTGACGCCGATCATCAAGGCTTTCATCACCGACAACGGCTGGCTCGCCACCTCGCATTGCATGCAGGTCTTCGGCGGCCACGGCTACATCCACGAGTCGGGCATGGAGCAGTACGTGCGCGACGCCCGCATCAACATGATCTACGAGGGCACGAACACCGTGCAGTCGCTGGACCTGCTGGGCCGCAAGATCCTGTCGGACAACGGCAAGAAGCTGAAGGCCTTCGGCAAGAAGATCGCCGCGTTCGTCGAGGAAGAAGGCATTCGCGAAGACATGCAGGAGTTCATCAACCCGCTGGGCGACATCGGCGACAAGGTCACCAAGCTGACCACCGAGATCGGCATGAAGGCCTTCCAGAACCCGGACGAAGTCGGCGCCGCTGCGGTGGACTACCTGCGGGTTGTCGGCCACATGACCTTCGCCTACTTCTTCGCCCGCATGGCCAAGGTGGCGCTGGACGCGCAGAAGGCCGGCAAGACCGACCCGTTCTACACCGCGAAGCTGACCACCGCGCGTTTCTATTTCGCCAAGCTGCTGCCCGAAACCGCAGGCCTGATCCGCAGCTGCCGCGCCGGCCTGCAGCCGCTGATGGCGATGGACGAAGCGCTGTTCTGAACAACAAGGCCCGGAGGAGACAAGACATGCAAAAACACACCGTCATCCGCAGCTTGCTGGCAGTTGCTCTGTTGGCCGCCGGCCCGCTGGCCTGGGCCGACACCGGCGCTTCGCCGATCGGCCTGTGGAAGACCATCGACGATGGCTCGAAGAAAGAGAAATCGCTGGTGCGCATCGTCCTCGACAGCGGCGGCGTGCTGGTCGGCAAGATCGAGAAGCTGCTCGATCCGAACGAAAAGCCCGACGTCGTCTGCGACCCGTGCAGCGATGAGCGCAAGAACCAACCGGTGGTCGGCCTGACCATCATCCGCGGCGTCAAGCAAGACGCCGACGACAAGGCCCTGTGGAACGGCGGGGACATCCTGGACCCGGCCAACGGCAAGGTCTACAAGGTGCGGTTGAAGCCGGCGCAGGACGGCAAGGCCCTCGAGGTGCGTGGCTACATCGGCATGCCGATGCTCGGCCGCTCGCAAACATGGATTCGCGTCGAATGACGCCTGAAGGAGAACACAAGATGAGTCGATTCCAGGTTCGCAAGGTTGCCGTGTTGGGCGCCGGCGTGATGGGCGCGCAGATCGCCGCCCATCTGGTCAACGTGAAGGTGCCGGTCGTGCTGTTCGACCTGCCTGCCAAAGAGGGCCCGAAGAGCGGCATTGCGCTGAAGGCCATCGACAACCTGAAGAAGCTCAAGCCGGCCCCGCTGGGCGTGCCGGAAGACGCGGCGCGCATCCAGCCGGCGAACTATGAAGAGCACCTGGAGCTGCTGAAGGACTGCGACCTGATCATCGAGGCCATCGCCGAGCGCATGGACTGGAAGCTGGACCTGTATCACAAGATCGCGCCGTTCGTCGCGCCGCACGCGATCGTTGCTTCCAACACCTCGGGCCTGTCGATCACCAAGCTGGCCGAGGCGCTGCCCGAGTCGATCAAGCCGCGCTTTTGCGGCATCCACTTCTTCAACCCGCCGCGGTACATGTACCTGGTGGAACTGATTCCGACGCCCACCACCGAAGCTGGCTACCTGGACCAGCTGGAGTCCTTTGTCACCACCACCGTGGGCAAGGGCGTGGTGCGTGCGAAGGACACGCCGAACTTCGTCGCCAACCGGGTAGGCATCGCCGGCATGCTGGCGACCATCCACGAAGCCGAGAAGTTCGGGCTGTCCTATGACGTGGTCGATGACCTGACAGGCAAGAAGCTGGGCCGCGCCAGCTCGGGCACCTTCCGCACTGCGGACGTGGTCGGCCTGGACACGATGGCGCACGTCATCAAGACGCTGCAAGACAACCTGAAAGACGATCCGTTCTACCCCAGCTATGCCACGCCGCCGGTGCTGGCCAAGCTGATCGAACAGGGCGCGTTGGGACAAAAAGCCGGCGCCGGCTTCTACAAGAAGGTGGGCAAGGACATCCTGCGCCTGGACCCCGCCAAGGCCGACTACGTGCCGGCCGGTGGCAAGGCCGACGCGATCGTCGAGCGCATCCTGAAGAAGCCCGCCGCCGAGCGTCTGAAGCTGCTGCGTGAATCGACCAACCCGCAGGCGCAGTTCCTGTGGGCGATCATGCGCGACTCGTTCCACTACGTCGCCGTGCACCTGGCCGACATCGCCGACTCGGCGCGCGAGATCGACTTCGCGATGCGCTGGGGCTTCGGCACCAAGCAAGGCCCGTTCGAGATCTGGCAAGAAGCCGGCTGGCAGCAAGTGGCCGGCTGGGTCAAGGAAGACATCGACGCCGGCAAGGCGCTGTGCAAGGCACCGCTGCCCGACTGGGTCTTCGATGGTCGCACCGGTGTGCACACGCCTGAAGGCTCGTGGTCCGCTTCGCAGAAGCGCTACATCCCGCGCTCGAACCTGCCCGTCTACAGCCGCCAGCACTTCCCCGAGAGCCTGGTCGGCAGTGGCGCGACCGACCCGCTGAAGGCCGGCACCGAAGAGTTCCGCAACGACGACATCCGCGTCTGGACGCTGGACGGCGAAGTCCTGATCGCCACCATCACCTGCAAGCTGCACCTGATCAGCCCGGCGGTGACCGAGGGCCTGCTGAAGGCCGTCGAACTGGCGGAACAGAAGTACCAGGGCCTGGTGATCTGGTCGCCGGACGACGTGTTCTCGGCCGGCGCCAACCTCGAAGCGCTGATGCCGGTGTTCATGAAGAGCGGCAGCAAGGGCATCAACCCTGAAGTGAAGAAGCTGCAGGATGCGCTGCTGCGCGTGCGCTACGCCAGCGTGCCGGTCGTGGCCGCGATGCGCGGCATTGCGCTGGGTGGCGGCTGCGAGATCGCGGTGGCTTGTGCCAAGCGCGTGGCGGCAATGGAAACCTATGTCGGCCTGGTCGAAGTAGGCGTCGGCCTGCTGCCGGGCGGTGGTGGCCTGACCTACATCGCCCGCCGTGCGGCCGAGAACGCGCAAAGCGGCCCGGGCTCGGATCTGCTGAACTTCCTGAAGGGTGGCTTCGAAGCCGCCGCGATGGCCAAGGTCGGCACCAGCGCGATCGAATCGCGCAAGCTCGGCTACCTGCTCGACAGCGACGTGATCGTGCCGAACAAGGACGAGCTGCTGCACGTCGCGATCAGCCAGGCCAAGTCGATGGCCGACGCCGGCTACCGCGCCCCTGCCAAGGCGCAGATCCCGGTCGCCGGCCGCATGGGCATCGCGACCATCAAGGCGAGTCTCGTCGGCATGCGCGACGGCAACTTCATCAGCCAGCATGACTTCCACATCGCGAGCCTGATCGCCGATGTGGTGTGCGGCGGCGAGGTCGAAGCCGGCACCGTGGTGACCGAGGAATACCTGATGACGCTCGAGCGCAAGCACTTCTGCAGCCTGCTCGACCACCCGAAATCTCAAGAGCGAATCATGGGCATGCTGCAGACCGGCAAGCCCGTGCGCAACTGATTGGAGCGACGACCATGAGCAAGCAAATCCAAGACGCCTACATCGTCGCCGCCAGCCGCACCCCGATCGGCAAGTCCGGCCGCGGCTACTTCAAGAACACCCGCTCGGACGACCTGCTGGTGCGCGCCGTGCAGGCCGCGTTGGCGCAGGTGCCCTCGCTGGACCCGAAGGCCATCGAAGACGGCATCATCGGTTGCGCGATGCCCGAGGGCGAGCAGGGCGCCAACATGGCCCGCATCGCGATGCTGCTGGCCGGCTTGCCGACGTCGGTTGGTGGCATCACCGTCAACCGCTTCTGCGCGTCGGGCCTGTCGGCGATCCAGATGGCGGCAGACCGCATCCGCGTCGGTGAAGCCGACGTGATGCTGGCCGGCGGCGCCGAGAGCATGAGCATGATCCCGATGACCGGGGTCAAACCCTCGTTCAACCCGAACGTGTTCCTGAAGGACGAGAACGTCGGCATCGCCTATGGCATGGGCCTGACCGCCGAGAAGGTCGCCCAGCAGTGGAAGGTCAGCCGCGAAGACCAGGACGCGTTCGCGCTGGCCTCGCACCAGAAGGCGCTGGCCGCACAGGCTGCCGGTGAGTTCACGAACGAGATCTGCCCGGTCGACGTGATCGAGCGCTTCCCGAACCTGGACACCGGCGACATCAACCTGTCGACCCGCACCGTGAGCCTGGACGAAGGCCCGCGCAAGGACACCTCGCTCGAGGGCCTGGGGAAGCTGAAGCCGGTGTTCGCCGCCAAGGGCAGCGTGACGGCCGGCAACAGCTCGCAGACCAGCGACGGCGCGGGCGCTCTGATCCTCGCCAGCGAAAAAGCGATCAAGCAGTACGACCTGAAGCCGCTGGCCCGCTTCGTCAGCTTCGCGTCCAAGGGCGTGCCGCCCGAGATCATGGGCATCGGCCCGATCGAGGCGATCCCCGCTGCGCTGAAAAGCGCCGGCCTGAGCCTGGCCGACATGGGCTGGATCGAGTTGAACGAAGCCTTCGCGGCGCAGGCGCTGGCGGTCATCCGCACCGTCGGCCTGAACCCGGATGTCGTCAACCCGATGGGTGGCGCCATTGCGTTGGGCCACCCGCTGGGTGCCACCGGCGCGATCCGCGCGGCCACGGTCGTGCATGCGCTGCGTCGCAAGCAGTTGAAGTACGGCATGGTCACGATGTGTGTCGGTACTGGCCAAGGCGCTGCCGGCATCTTCGAAGCGGTGTAAATGAGGCCCCGACGCCCCCTTCCGGGGGCTGCCCCCCGAGGGGGCTCGCGCAGCGGACCGGCAAAGCCGGATCCGCGCACGCCACTTGGAGGGGGCGGCTCCTGTGGAGCGCCCCGTCATCGTGGTTGCACGTAGGCGCGTGCTGATGGTGGGCGGCGCTCTTCTGGGCGCTGCCGCCGTCGGCACCGGCGCGTTCATCGCCAGCGGGTCGATGCGTTTTCGGACGCTCGACGATGCCCGCCGCGCGGTGACTCCTTTGGCCGAGCATCCACTGCGCACGACTGGCGCGTGGAACCTCGCGCAGGTGCTGAACCACGCGGGCCAAAGCGTCGAGTACTCGCTCGACGGTTTTCCTGAGGCTAAGCCGGCGCTGTTCCAGGCGACGGTGGGCCACCTCGCTTTTGCGCTGTTCGATGCGCGCGGCGCGATGCACCACCCGCTGGATCAGCCGATCCCCGGGGCACCGGCGCTGGTTGGTGACGCGCCGCTGCCGGCGGCAGTTCAACGCTTGCTGAATGCCTTCGACCGCTTCGAGCGGCACAGCGGTGCGCTGCGGGCGCACTTCGCGTACGGTGCGCTGGACAAGCCGGCCTACGCTCGCGCGCACCTGATGCACTTGGCCGATCACTGGACCGAGTTCACACCCGCCTGAGCGATCGGCTCCAGGCTTTGGAGGACGGGA
>Ga0307516_10006137_pt1 | contig 14163 bp, 15 predicted proteins | sample 19_EM_MG_FD_203310 | JGI IMG/M metagenome (GOLD analysis project Ga0307516, IMG submission 203310) | Populus trichocarpa ectomycorrhiza microbial communities from riparian zone in the Pacific Northwest, United States - 19_EM | ecosystem: Host-associated > Plants > Roots > Unclassified | place... | reverse complement strand
AAGATTAAATAAAGAGCTGTTCCATAACATCCAAACTGAAGTGTTGGATAGTTCATTTGATAAGATAGGAGAGGCATGGTTGATAAGATAAGATAAGAGACAAGAGGCTGTTCCATAACACTGAAGAGCCTTGGGATGGTCTCTTCAGGAGTCAGCTTCTGGTTTGGGTGAGCTGCCTCCATTTGTTCATGACTTATACATCTTATTGCGGAGTGAACAGGTATACAAACACATCTTCACCTCACCCAGCTCCGTTGAGAGGAAACAAAGGCAACAAGATCAGGCAACGCTCATCTACATGGTATGACTCGCATCACTATGGCTTCCCTAGTGTTATGATACATCTTTTTCTATTCTTTCATCTTTTCACATTATGTGCTCCATCATATGATCCGCAGTCAGTCTCACTCAGCATTGCTGCGCAATGCCTCATGGTTACCACATGTTGCTGTGCAATGCCTCACTTATAACACATGTAGAACATTCTGGAACTACTTACATAAGAATTCCACAGAATGCCTCATTGCTAATACATGTTCTCCAACTAGTATATATAGTCAGTAGTTTAGACTGTAACCTTAGTCATATTCTCTTAAGCTATCCACTATAACCTAGTGTGAGGGCCCTAGTCAATATAGACTTCTCTTTTCCTTTCCTCGTGTTATTCTTGTAAGCCCATGAAAGACCTATTTGGTTTTAGTGTGTCTTAACAGAAGAATACAACTTCCCCCCTCGCCCGCTTACAACTCTCAAATCATTACCAGTATTTCCTCTCACATTTGTGCCTTTTTACCCAGACCTCCCAGACTCCAGGAATAAGGAGACAGCTTGACAAATTTCTCTCATATTGAATAGACACTCTACACTCACATGTGTAACGTTGAGTCCGACGCACCAGATGAGCATCTAGGCCAACGTTATCATGGGACGTACGCTCTTATTTCACTTCTTTCTTCTTATCCCTCCATTTCCTCATACTTTCCCCGTTCCTCGTCACACTATTGCTTAAGCAACCGATATTTCATATTCATTTCCTTTGCCATTGTTTGGTCTTCCGTCCATATATACCATTGCCCTGTGCCACGCCCGTTCCCCAGCAATTATATTCTTCGTTGCTGGTGAACAGGTGCGCATTCCTATCCTACTCTACTTATGTATCTAATATATATTCTTCGTTGCTGGTGAACAGTCATCCATAAGCCTATCGAGACATCTTGCTCGGGTTTCGCGGACCTTGTCTGATTCACCCCTGATATAATATAATTGCTCAAACCCTATCTGCACATCTCGTCTTTGAGGCAGTCCCACAATGGTCCAATCGCCGGTTGACCCTGCGTGACTGTTGTCCCCCCTTACCTCAATTAATGCCGAATCAGACACACCCCATCCCCACTCACCCCCGACCGGTGGCCGTCCACTTCCCACACCCCCACAAGTCTCATCTACCCCACACGCCCCACTGCGCCCACCATCAAACACCTCGGCTCATGAATTCGTTGAAGATTATCGATATGTCCTGTCTCACAAACCCTTGGACATGGATGGAGGCAACCAGCTTTCTATCCCTGACAACATCCGTGCCTTGTGGGCGCGGATGGAGCACACTCAGCGTACTGTGGAGGACCGCGACCGTCACATCCACACTCTCGAAACCCAACTGAACGGTGTTTTACAAACCCTTGCTACCTTACAGCAGAGTCACCAAAACCTCCAAGACACTGTCTGTCTCAACAGCCAAGAAGTGGACAAGGAGATAACCACAGTACGTTCCCAGCTCGACTTCTTGCGAGGAGAACATCTGCTGGCACAAGTCACCTCTATTGCCACGATACCTGACCAACAACCTTCCACCATCTCAACTGGCCCGACTCCACAGGTCATGACAGGTCCCTACCCAAACCCAATCACTTCGAACCCTTCCGAACCCAACCTGAAACCGGCCAAACCAGACGCATGGGATGGTACCGACCACGATGCAAAACCCTTTCAGAACTGAGTACTCAATTACCTCGGGTCATTCTCAGGTACAGCGTTCTCGAAACAAGTGGTATTCGTCCTTAGCCTCACAACCCATGCCAAATCCCAATCCTGGACCAACACCCGCCAGGACTGGCTCGCAAACAGCCCAGACTGCCTACCACCCAACATCCCTGCACTACTCGAGGATTTTGTCCGGGAGTTCGGTGACAGAAATGCCGCCATCAGCACCCAACATTGGATCGACACGACATTCCAAGGCAGGCAGTCGGTTGCCCAGTTCAATAATGACTGGCTAGTGAAGGTAGATGAAGCGGGGTACACAGACACGTTGCCACTAGTGAGTCGTTACCTGGGGCACCTCAATAAAGTGGTCCAAGATGTCATCTTGGCCCTTGGTACCATGCCGCTGGGGCTAGAAGCGACCATGTCAGCAGCACTCGACCGCGAAGCCCACCTCATCTGGAAAGCAGGCCTTGTCCCTGTTATTCGCAGCTTCCAGGGTATCCCCCCATCACAATGCACGATGCCCTCAACTCCTACAACCAGTTCCACCCACCAGTCCACCTCTACACCCACCGGCTCGACCTCGCGGTTTGCAAATCTCGCCAGCCTTGCTCCTCCGAAAATCCCCAAGGAATTGATGGACTCGGACCTGATCATGGTAATGACGAAGCCCTTCACCTCCACTAAGGGTAACGACGCACTCCGAACGAAAATGTTGACGAACAAAGTCTGCCTTGTCTGTCGCTGGCACAAATCCCATGCCATGGGTTGCCCAAGGAATACGGAGCACACACGTGGGACGGACACCACTGCTGTACCACGAACGGCCTCCGTCGAAGAGGTGAAGGAAGAGGACGGATCAGATTTTCTCCTCGGGGGACTGTAGGCGCGACAGAACCCCCCCTATGTTCTGTTTGTCTACGTATGACTTCCGATTGTATGAAACCTGAAAATTTATGTTCTTCCAACAATTCGAATCCATACTCGACTACGGAGCGTCATGGCCCTACCCCATGGGTCCTTGGTACCGGAGAGAAACAATTAGACTTACACACCACAATTACTATACCCCGCAATGCCTCCTTCTCTCTGAAAATGCTCGTCAACAGCAGATCCTCTGGGTCCCTCATCGACAAGCGTTTGGTAGAGAAACTGGGCATACCCAGAATCAAACTCCCTCACCCCAAGCTCCTTGTCAATGCAGACCACTCGATGAATGAGCGTATCACACACGTCGTCTGACTGGACTTGGGCATCGGTCCTGTCAAAGACACGGTCGTCTTCGCTGTTGCCAACCTTGGGAAAGCTGGGGCGTTCCTAGGGTTTGACTGGCTCGAGAGACTTAACCCTGTGATTGACTGGAAGAAACGCCATGCCACCTTCCCCGCCAACCCCTTGGCAACCACTGCCGAGCTAGACAATGGCGACAAAGTCCTATGGATCGATCTAGAAACCCAAGCCACTTCATTACGACCAAATCCACCAGATGCGAAAGCCGATCCACTGACCCAAGTACTGCCTCACCTACATGAATTTGCTGATGTCTTCCTCAAAGAGGGCTTCGATGAGCTTCCACCCCACTGCGAATAGGACCATGCCATTGAACTGGTACCAGGTGCCAAGCTCCAAGACTGCAAGTTGTACCCCCTTTCCCCTGGTCAACAACGTGAGCTCGACACCTTCATTGAAGAAAACTTATCTTCCCAGCAGATCCGCTCCTCCAAGTCTCCCCTCGCCTCCCCGTTCTTCTTTATTAAGAAGAAAGATGGCTCCCTTCGACCAGTCCAGGACTACCGATACCTCAATTCAATCACGATAAAGAATAAGTACCCCCTACCTTTGATTTCGGACCTCATCGACAAGTTGAAGGACGTGACTATATTCACGAAGTTCGATGTCTGCTGGAGATATAATAACGTGCGTATACGACCAGGGGACGAGTGGAAGGCCGCATTCAAAATGAATCGAGGGTTATTCGAGCCGTGTGTCATATTCTTCGGGCTGACGAACTCGCCTGCAACCTTTCAAGCCATGATGAACACGATATTTGCAGACGAGATACAAGAAGGACACGTAGTCATCTACCTTGATGACATTCTGATCTTCTCCAACGATTTAGACGCCCACCGCGCACTGGTAACACGCATCCTCAACAAACTTCGACTCCACAAGCTGTACCTCAAACCGGAGAAATGCGACTTTGAGAAGACTTCGGTGGATTACTTGGGGATGGTAGAGGGCGGTGGCGAGATACGAATGGAGGAAAAGAAGGTGGAAGCAATCCGAGGATGGAAACCCCCGTCACGGAAGAAGGAGCTGCAGCATTTCCTTGGCTTTGTGAACTTCTACCGTAAGTTCGTCAAAGACTTCTCCAAAATAGCCCGTCCTTTGCACGACCTCACGGGGAACTTACCTTGGGAGTGGCTACCCCACCATCAGTCTGCCTTCGACCAACTGAAACATGCCATCTCGGACGCGACAATCCTTCATACCCCCCATGACGCTGGACGCTTTAAGATCAAGGCAGATAGTTCTGACTTCGCAGTGGGTGGCACCCTCTCCCAGCTTCAGGACGGTCGTTGGAAACTGCTAGCCTTCCTATCAAAATCCCTATCCCCTGCCGAACGTAATTATGAGATCTACGACAAGGAACTTCTGGCGATCGTCACATGCCTGGAGGAATGGCGTCACTATGTTCTGGGTGCCATGGAACAGTTTGAGGTCTGGAGCGACCACAAGAACCTGGAATACTTCCGACTACCTCAGAAAATCAACCGTCAACAGGCCCACTGGGTCTCGATGCTCGCGGACTATGATTTTTCATTACACCATCTGCCGGGTTCCCACAACTCCGCGGCCGATGCTCTATCACGGCTACCCAACCACAACGACGGTTTGGGTGATAATGCTGAAGTTGTAGTGTTGAAGGCTGACTATTTTATGACTAGAGCAACGGAGGAGGACGACTCCCTTGAACGGCGAGTCCGGAGTGCCCAGACACGAGATGCTGTGGCAATGAGGAATCTAGCCACAAAACCGGAGCATTGGAGAGTTGATGAAGAGGGTACTGTGTGGGTGAAGGATAGACTATATGTCCCAAAGGACGACCATCTCCGTGGCGAGATCCTCAAAGCTCACCACGATTCCCCTCTTGCAGGTCACCCCAGCCGTCACGGAACCCAAAACCTGGTGGAACGCACATTCTTCTGGCCTGGCCTATCTCGAGACGTCCACAAGTACGTCAACGGCTGCGCATCCTGCCAGACAAACAAGACATCACGCCTCCTGTCATCAACAGCATTACATTCGCACTCACCTCCTACGCAACCTTGGGAAGTTGTGTCTGTCAATCTAGTCGGTCCCCTCCCAAGCTCACAGGGTAACGATGCCATCCTTAACATCATGAACCATCTGTCGAAGATGGTGATAGCCATCCCGACCTCTGTGACCCTGACTTCCCCTCAACTCGCCACCCTGTACCGCAAAAAGGTCTTCCCTTTCTTCGGCATCCCAAAGAAGATCGTATCGGATCGGGGTCCCCAATTCGCAAGTGAGTTTATGCGCGACATTTGCCATGTGCTGGGAATTGAGCAGAATATCTCGACGGCTTACCACCCCGAGACGAACGCCCAGGTCGAACGCATGAACCACGAGGTTGCACAATACCTGTGGATGTACGTCAACTACCATCAGGACGACTGGGCGGAGTGGCTACCTCTCGCTCAATTCGCGCTGAACAACAGGACGAGCAGTTCGACGGGCGAATCCCCTTTTTTCCTCAACCACGGCAGACACCCGCATATGCCTCACATCCACAACATCCGAGTGAAGAAGGAGGGAGCCGCCCAGTTTGGAGAGCGAATCCGAAGAACGATGCGGGAAGCAGAGGAAGCGATGAAGCGAGCCTTGCATATCTCAGGCAAGTCATTCAACAGACACGTACGGCCAACCACCAGGTTCGCCCCCGGCAACTTGGCTTACATCGAGGGGACCAACATACGGACCACCCGCCCCTCCAACAAACTCGCCCAACGCCGCTATGGTCCCTTTGAGGTCCTCTGTCAAGTCAACAAAACCTCCTATGAACTGAAACTACTGGACACGTGGCGACTAAGGCACCCCATCTTCCACCGAAACCTCCTATCCTGACATCACAAAGGCCACTCCCCGCAACAACGCGCCCTCCCACATAATCCACCACCCTCTTTCGACGATGCCGGTGAAGAGGTCTATGACATCGAAGCCATTGCGAACTCAAGGAGAGCAAGCAAAGCAAAAGGAGGAGTGGAGTACTTGGTGAAATGGCTGGACTACGGGAGGAGGAGAATACATGGGAACAAGGCTCAAATCTCGACAATCCAGAGGTACGGAGCCTCATCGCCAAGTTCCACGCCACACATCTGAACGCGTACCGCCCCTTGGAGAACGGAGCTGGCCAATGAGGACATCGGCCTTAGATGGGGGGGTGATATCATGAGACGTATGCTCTTATTTCACTTCTTTCTTCTTATCCCTCCATTTCCTCGTACTTTCCCCGTTCCTCGTCACACTGTTGCTTAAGCAACCGATATTTCATATTCATTTCCTTTGCCATTGTTTGGTCTTCCGTCCATATATACCGTTGCCCTGTGCCACGCCCGTTCCCCAGCAATTATATTCTTCGTTGCTGGTGAACAGGTGCACATTCCTATCCTACTCTACTTATGTATCTAATATATATTCTTCATTGCTGGTGAACAGTCGTCCATAAGCCTATCGAGACATCTTGCTCGGGTTTCGCGGACCTTGTCTGATTCACCCCTGATAAACGTCTCTAATCTTTGAAAAAGAGACTGGCGATTGTACTGGGTTGGACAGAGAAGACCAGACAATTTCTACCAGCAAAAGAGAGGAATCCACAAAATGCTATCAGGCAACAAACTCAACTCCAACATCGACAGTACTCGTGTGCATATGCAATTGACCACAGAGTATCCATCTTTTCCAGGTCTTTTTTCTGCAAGGTTACTCAACTGCCGAACAGAACAGACCGCTCTTTGGGTTTTTCTTTTAGGTTTTTCATATCCAAGGTCCAGAACAGGGTTGTGCGCCCGGACCAGGATACTATTGTTCCCCCACCACGGCTCTCTCTTTCACACTACTACGCTCTACCTCCCCCACCTTTTCTGACATGTCTCAAGAATCGGGAACCACCTCTGCATCGTCGAACTTAGAAAACCAATTGGCTGATGCCATGATGGTGATCCAAACGTTAATGGCAAACGTAGGAAATCTCACTTAGCAAGTCATCCACCTGACACAAAATATGGCTCTCATGCAAGCCAACCAGAACTTCCTGCCTCCCGCACCTATCCCTCAACCCTCTCCCTGCAATTTCCCTCTTCCACCTTCACCCCAATATCAACCACTACCACCACCATCTCCACTTGAACTGGCCCAGGATCAGGCAGCACCCATGCCTTCCTCTTCATGCATCAGAGAACCAAAGATTGCAACCCCCTCCCCTTTTCTGGAAAAAGGGACGACACTGAATCTTTCATAAATGGATGCTGCTTATATATGAATGGTCAAAAATCAGAATTCCCAGATGAGGATGCCAAAATCTACTGGATCCTTTCGTACATGCAGACTGGTTCTGCCAAAACATGGCGCGACTACATCGTGGCATTAATGTACAAGAGTCAACAATCATTCTCGACAAGTGACGAACTATTAAAGGAAATTGACCGAAAGTTTGGTGACACAGACAAGAGGACTACACAGTTGCTCAAAATCAGAACTATCCAGCAAGGAGATAGATCGGCGGATGAACATGTCCAAGAATTTGAGAAAGCAGCATTGGAGGCTGGCTACGAAGGATACCCCCTGGTTGTGGAATTCAAATGTTTGCTCAACTCAGGATTAATGAGAAGACTCACGGAGCTGCAGCCCATGCCTGTAACAATACAACAATGGTATGACGAGGCCATAACGATGGATCATCAATAGAAAGTAGCAAGGACAGAGGAATCCTTCTACGGAAAAGTAAATGGAACTGTGAGGAAACCCCCGCAGCATGGCCAACAAGGACAAGGACAAGCATCGTCATCACAACAGGGATACCAGCAACAGTTCTTCAGGAACCAGACGCCGCCACAACATGGACAACGTCAGAATACTGGACAGCCGCAACATGACCCAAATGCAATGGACGTTGACAGGAATCAGGCACGAAGGCTGCCTATAAAGTGCTTCAAATGTAATGGTCTAGGACACATGGCAAAGGAATGCCAAAGGAACTTGGACATCAGAGGAATGATGTATGAAGAAATGACAGAGCATTTTGAAGCTGCTGCTGCAAAGGATTGTGAGGAACTCACAAAGAAAAAGGATTTTCCTGCCGCAACCCAGTGAGGACGCTCCCACTGAGGTTGAAGAACAAGTTTGAAGGACTAGCAATTGATGACACAGATTCAGATATATTAGACACTGGATGTACTACACCTATTAATGGGGCGACTCCTACCAAGCGCGGTGCTGCAGAGGCATGCTTAATTCTCCGTCAAATAAATTATATCATCACAATCTGCTACATCAAGAGATTCATCTCCAAACTGAAGGAGCGCATCAGCTGGCTGAAACCTAAACATTATTTTGTTCGAACAACCAGATCTCAATCCGAATTGATGATCAATGTTGGATTACGTATCATGGATACCCATTGCATGGTTGATGTAAAAGCACCACTGGATAGTGGTGCTACCGGAATGTTTATTGACGAGAAGTTTGCTGAAGGAAACGGAATTGCGATGCAACCACTGAATAAGCCAATCTGAGTATACAATGTGGATGGCACACTCAACCAAGGAGGCTCGATCACTCATGAAGTCACTTTGATGATGTCACACAAAGGACACAAGGAAAAAGCGGTATTCGAAGTATGCAATCTTGGAAAGTCAACAGTAATCATTGAATACACCTGATTACAAAAGCACAACCCAATGATTGATTGGAAGACTGGTAACATCAAGTTCACAAGATGTCCACAAGAATGCAATATCGCAATCAAAAAGCGCAAACAAAAGAAAGCATCGACTTTCAAATACAAAGCATCAGTCGAAGAAGTAGATGAAGAAGCAGAAGAGAAGGAATATGAAGATGATGAAGAAACAGAAGATGATATCTACTTACAAGAAGTTGAAAAGAAGGTCAAAAAGAAAACAGATGAAGAGATGATACCACCACAATTCCATGCATACCTCGATGTCTTCAAAAAGACTCCATCTGAATGATTACCCCTATGCAAACCATGGGATCATGCTATCGACCTAAATCCCAACTTTGTACCTCGAAAGTCAAAGTTATATCCAATGTCTCCAACAGAACAACAAGAGATCAGAGACTTCATTAACGATCAACTGAAGAAGGGATACATCCGACCAACGAAATCACCACAGACATCTCCAGTGTTTTTCATTCCCAAAAAAGATGGAAAGAAACAAATGGTACAGGATTATCGTTACCTGAACAAAGGAACGATTAAGAATAATTATCCATTACCACTCATTCCAGAGCTCATTGACCATATTGGAGATGCCAAGATGGCGCATTTGAACCTTTAGTTATGTTTTTTGGACTATGCAACTCATCTGGAATGTTCCAAACGATGATGAACGAGATTTTCCATGATATGGCAGTTGTTGTCATGATGTACATCGACGATATCCTCATATTCACAAAGACAGAGGAAGGACATGACGAAATAGTGCAAGAAGTCTTGTGCAGATTACATGCCAATGATTTATTCTTAAAACCAGAAAAATGCTTCTTTAAGCAACGAAAAATCGAGTTTCTTGGTCTAATTATTGGACCCAATGGTGTAGAAATGGACCCTTCTAAAGTCAAAGGAATTATGAATTGGCCTACGCCAACAAAAGTGAAGGATGTCCAATCATTCCTAGGACTTGCAAACTTTTATCGCCGATTTGTAAAAGACTTTTCCAAGATAGCGGCCCCTTTGCATAAGTTAACAAGAAAGGATCAGAAGTGGGAATGGGATGCAGTGCATCAAAAGGCCTTTGATGAGTTAAAGGCAAGATTCACAAAACAACCAATCTTAACAATGGTTGATACCACAAAAGAGTTACGCGTTGAATCAGATGCTTCCAATTTTGCTACTGGCACTGTATTATCCATGAAATGTGATGACGACAAGTGGCACCCATGTGCTTATTTATCAAAAGGTTTAAATGATGTCGAACGAAACTATGATACCCATGACAAGGAAATGCTTGGAATCATGAGAGCAGTGGAATCATGGTGACACTATTTAGAAGGTGTAAAAGTGCAGTTTGAGATCTGGAATGATCATAAAAACCTGCAATACTTTATGGAAGCCAAAAAACTCAACCGATGACAAGCATGCTGGGCACTCTATTTATCAAGATTCAATTTCAAGATGGTGCATAAACCAGGACCAACTATGGGGAAAGCTGATGCCTTGTTGAGGCACACGGATCATAAAGAGGAGATAGAACATGTCAATGAAGATGTTGTTCTCTTGAAACCCGAATACTTCAAGGTCCGCACATTACACCAAGGCCATTTACTTATTGAAGGACACGAAGAATCAATACTAGCAAAAATCAGAAAATCAAAGATCTTGATGAATCGGTTGTAAAGGCAGTAGAGGAGTTGAAGAAATTGTCAACCAGGCAGTTACGATCAGAAGAATGGTCCGAAGAACAGGGACTTATGTTATTCAGAGGCAAGGTCTATGTCCCAAAGAATATCAAACTTCGGCTGGAAATTATCAAGCTACACCACGATACACCGGTTGGACAATGGAAAACATTGGAATTGGTTACATGAAATTATTGGTGGCCTGGCATTACCATGCAGGTCAAAAACTATGTATCAGGATGCAATCGAGCCCAACAAATGAAATCTTTTCCAGAAAAGCCAGCAGGAAAGCTTAAGCCCAATGAAGCAACCACACAACCTTGGAAGGATATCACTACAGATTTTATTACGGGTCTCCCAGAAGCGCAAGGATATGATGCATTGTTCGTCACATGCTGCCGTCATACAAAACAAGCACATATTATCCCAACGTCCACAACCACCTCGGCCAGAGGCCTTGCCACACTCTTTAGAGACTATGTCTGGAAACTTCATAGTTTACCAGAAACTGCACTATCGGACAGAGGACCACAATTCGTGGCTGAATTCATGAAAGAACTAAACGAAATCCTTGAGATCAAAACTAAGTTATCAACAGCATATCACCCACAAACCGATGGACAGATAGAACAGGTTAATCAGGAAATCGAACAATATTTAAGGATGTTCATCAGTCATAGACAGAACGACTGGCCAGAATGGATTGCATGTGCCAAATTCGCATACAACAATAAAATCCACACGGCAACACATGTCTCACCTTTCTATGCTAATTATAGGATGAACCCAAGGATGAGGATAGAACCTCAGAGGGCTGGAAAGTCAGAACCAGCTAAGGAATTTGCAGAGTGAATGAAAACTGTTCACAAAGAAGCCCAAGCGGCATTATCCAAATCGCACTATGACATGACGCGCTATGCAGATTTCCATAGAGGAAAAGCTCCGGAATACAAAATTGGCAACAAGGTCGGGTTGTCTACCAAGAACCTCAATGTAGATCGACCATTACACAAACTCACAGAGCGACAACTCGGACCCTACAAAATCGTCAAGATTATTTCCTCAAATGCTGTCAAATTGAAATTGCCCGCTTCGTTCAAAATTCATGATGTCATTAACGTATCCCGTATTTGCCCATATCGCTCACCAGCTACTGGTCAATCCACAATCCCTCCCGAACCCATTGTCATTGAAGGAACCCCCAAATATGAAGTAGAAGAAATCACAGATTCACGACTTAAATGTGGAAAGCTCGAATTTCTAGTCAAATGGTCCAGTTATACTGATGACTACAACACTTGGGAACCAGAAGCTAACTGCACCAACTCTCATGATATCATCAATGAATTCTACAAATCCAACCCCTCCGCTCTCCGAAAGCTCAATGCACAAGCTTTCGCAGGACTCATATTTTGCCCTTATAATAATTTAACTGAGCCAAAGAACAGCACTGTCTCTCACCTGGAAGTCGAGATCTAAAGAGGGGATAGTGTTATGATACATCTTTTTCTATTCTTTCATCTTTTCACATCATGTGCTCCATCATATGATCTGCAGTCAGTCTCACTCAGCATTGCTGCGCAATGCCTCACTTACAACGCATGTAGAACATTCTGGAACTACTTACATAAGAATTCCACAGAATGCCTCATTGCTAACACATGTTCTCCAACTAGTATATATAGTCAGTAGTTTAGACTGTAACCTTAGTCATATTCTCTTAAGCTATCCACTATAACCTAGTGTGAGGGCCCTAGTCAATATAGACTTCCCTTTTCCTTTCCTTGTGTTATTCTTGTAAGCCTGCGAAAGACCTATTTGGTTTTAGTGTATCTTAACACCTAGCATACATAGCGACACAAGTGCATTTAGCAGTGACTCTGTTCCATCTTTCCACCACTGATCATCAAGCAGCTCCATTTTGCACTGTCATCCTTTTCGGTCTTCTGCAGGACTGACACTACCACTGACTCCAAAGGATTCTACAATAGCGTTTTGGCCCTCTTGGATGATCCAGATGAGAAGGATGATGTTTCCAAACTGCTGGACTGGTAGAATTGATCAGCATGCTGTTGGGTTTCGTCATTTTCAAGCTAATGCTTTGATTTTTGGATAGCCAGGTATTTCCTAGCTACATAGTTCATGAACATGCCATCACAAAAATGAGTGCACTTGCCAAGCTGAAGGAGAAGAGGGCAATGATGCAACAGAATTTGGTGGCATAATAATAATTTAGTATACGCCATTCATAATCAATCATCCTCCTCATTTAAATGGATATCTACCATTATTAAGCAAGTGAAAAGAAGTGATTAAGATCTAGCAACACACTTAGGGCTATGTACAATCTACCCCAATTCTTTTAACAACAGACAAATTGTTGGAGTTCTGTTGTTCGGAGACTGACTTGCAACAGTTCAGTATGGAAGGATCAAGTGTCATCAAGGTCTGTCATTCTGCTGCTGTTGATCTATCCTCACAACACTTACACATCTGATTATTGTTGGACAGTGCCTGCTCATCTGATGCCATTTTGCCATCTTTATCATGCCATTGTAGCAATTATAGTAATGCCCACATTCTGGTGCTCCATGGTCTGTGCTCACAATTCTTGCAAATACTTATTGCATTCAAGCTGCCAGATATCAAGTGATCACAAAACATATTACTGGTATGAGTTCACCAGCTCAACCACATCCTTGCAATCTGATAATTGCTGGACAGCTCTTGATAATCTGATGTGATTTCACCATCTCTACCATAATCTTTTATGAATTATTTTAATTCAGCATTCTGGGGCTGCATAACCTGTGTTCGACATTCTTGCAAAAATTGTCATGCCCAAACTGCCAGATACAAAGCAGTCGCCAAGAATCTTGTTGGTGCAATTTCGCCGTCTCTACCATGGGCTTTTATTAATTTTGTTGGCCTGGCATTCCAGGGCTCCATGGCCTGCATCCAAAGTTCTTGTGAATGTTGTCACATTCAAGCTGCCAGGTACCACGTGATCACCAGAAATCTGGCTGGTGTTAGGGCAACCACTTAACTATCTTCTCAAAGCATAATCCAAAGACTATGCCGAGAATCAAGCATTGTGGGCTCACACATAGATAAGCTTAGAGAGAGAGAGGATAAGGGAGGAAAGCGCCAGTTTATATTGACTTTAGATATCACCACAGTCAAGTGGGAATCCTAAGAGAATAAGACTAGAGTTACAGGCTTTGTGCTACTCTATATATACTATACTAGTCCAGGCTTATCATCCAATAGAATATCCTCCAGATATCCTCCAATGGGATATGATCCTGCTATCAGATGAGTCAGAGATACAAGCAGATAAGAAGATAAGTAGATAAGTAGATAAGTAGTCTTATCAGCCAATAGAAACAGAAATGGATATCATCCAATCAGAGTAAGGGATAAGGTGTGAAAAGGTAACCATATGGGGAAGTGTCTGATTGGTGTGGTAAACACATGTTAGACATGTGCCCACCCTTGAACTTTATAATATCGTCCACA
>Ga0307516_10006136_pt1 | contig 14164 bp, 18 predicted proteins | sample 19_EM_MG_FD_203310 | JGI IMG/M metagenome (GOLD analysis project Ga0307516, IMG submission 203310) | Populus trichocarpa ectomycorrhiza microbial communities from riparian zone in the Pacific Northwest, United States - 19_EM | ecosystem: Host-associated > Plants > Roots > Unclassified | place... | reverse complement strand
GTGCGGACGGACGTCGACAACGACGATGACAGCAAATAATATCAATTTCTGTCACGCTGTGGTCTAAATTCAACATTAGTCATCTGATAACTGGGGGTTCATGGGGGGTTCACAAATAGATTTATCCTATATAAATCCCTATGGCGACGGCACCCAAATAGATTATAGTTATCTGTATGTCAGACTTGTAACGTCTCCTGCCAGCGGTGAGGCGTGGGTTTCTGTTATTAAATATTGTGATTTGGCACTTGTTTCTCATCGCAGATGCTTAGCAGATGGTGCGGTATAATCCATGCCAGACATTCGAGACCTATGGACAAATGATATCTAGGTGTCGTACCTGACGACGATGTTTTTCTTCGTAAAGTAAGTCACCATCCCACTATAGGGAGTGATATCCACCGAGTCAACGGAGCGCGGTACATCTCTAAGGCAAGCAACATTGCGGGATGAACTAGCCGAGAAAACATGAGGTCTGCCTTCATCAGATTCCCAATTTATGAAATGCCCAGAATAAGAAAGGTCGGAACCTCTCGAGGTATCAAAGGCATCGACGATTCCCATGTCCGCCAGATAAGTCGATGGCGAAACGGGGGGAAGCCTTGACCGCGGATACTTTAGATCCAGGTCAACTTTGTAGATGGGGTATCGTGGCGCTTGGTTCCGTCGCGGATCGTGTGTTTCAAATATCAGCCATACTCGAGCAACGTCTGCACGGAGGGGTGATCGGTGGATGGAAAATGATACCAGCGACTTAAACTCCTCGTGGGGCAGGTTAGTCTCGAGTTTGAAGTTGGTACCATAATTAGGAAGGATCCCTGGGAGAGGTAGCCACCAGTCTCCACACGTCGGCTTCAAAGAAGAGCGCAAGTCGAAGAAAGAAATATTCACTTCGCGGGAAGAGAGGTCAGGTAACGTCGCGATCATATGGTCAGGAGTAAGATCGGCTCGATATCGGTTCATGGGACCCATCTATTCGGGACTTATGAGCAGACTCGAAGTTGTTTACAAGGCGGACATACCCTTATGGATCTATAAGAGCCTGTAGAGATTTGGAATAACAGGATGTTGACGCGATCGTGGACGAGAACATGATCCCCACAGATACTGCAAAACGGCATATCCGCAAAAAAGTCCAACTGCAAGTGGTCAACACAAAGGAGGCTACGTGCCGTCCCAGTGCTCAAGTCCAACCGCAGGACCTCTGCTACTCCGTCCCTAGGAGTGCCAAGGATGAGTATAGGCTTGTGATGGTGAACTCGAAACACCTACTCCATGTGGGAGCCTGCATTCATTGTTAGTGCGATAATCACAACAGCTCGCCCCTCCTCGACCATTTCATACGCAAACGTCAACCACGCTTTGTTAGAACCATTCGATTCTCTTTGATATCGCCACACAACTTTCTTTTCGACCAGGCTCCAGCATTCAAGCAAAGATTTCTCCCGGAATAAAAGGTATTGACCACCAGGAATAGGCTGAACCTCGCATTCAGCGTCACGTCGGGTATCTCGACTTAAAAGGACCTGATGGATTGTGCTTGTTTTGCGACGAGACTGGAATATCCCCTGGTGAGAAAGACGTGAAAACGCGCTTGCAGTTGGGATATAGGGGGCAGCATGGTCCCCAAGCTTCCGCCAAATCCGTTGCAGCGGCCCTAGACTGATTGGGCCTTTCCGCGATGGCGACCAGTGGCGAGGTCCCCGCACGGTGCGCCTTGCCAGCTCGATGAGCCCATCCGTGGTGAGGTCTGACATAATTTGTCCGGGTAGGAAATCAATGAACGAACGAGCGTGGAGGTCGGATACGATGAGTCGCCATATCTCTCTGGAAAGTGCAAGTTCATAAAGATGTCGGCTGGCCTTGAAACTTTAGTGAGTCTGCCATGATATCTTTAGAATAGGCTGGGGCAAACGTACTCGGCTCACGGACAGAACTGTGGGGATGTCGCACATTGACAGAATTCTCAGCAAGACGTCGTCCACGAGGATAGGTACAGAGTGCATAGTGGAATTTCAGAAAACTTGTAATGGGACGGGAATACAAGAGCCAATGCACGGTGTGAAGGTCGGTCTTTGTCGAGGTTCAACAGGGGGGAAAACACGACGCTTTGAGGTTTGAAATAGACTGAACACAGCATCGATGAAATCATCGTGACACCAGGCACTTCAGGAACTCTCCGTTACCACCTGAGTCCGCTTCTTCTATCTGGACCGGCTGTTTTGTTTAGTTCTGGGTCGTCTGCATGATGCAGAAGAGCTTTCGCCAAAAAAGTGGCGTTGAGGATGGGAGGGAGGCGATTTTTGAGTAAAATATCAGCACGATTTGATCAGCAATGTTTGGCTGTGGCTTTGGAGATCAATAAGACGTGGGTTTCTCTTAAACCTCCACGGTCGACGTCCCTGCTCTCTTTCCTTCTCAACTCCCATCCACCACAATGGTCGATATGGACGCCCAAAACATGTACCCTCCAGGAGGCTCCGACCCCATGGAACAAGATGTGGAAGAGGACCCGGAGCAGGCTGATCACCGTGCAGAGAATGATGATGGGTCCAGACCAAACGAGCGGCGAAGACATCATGATGAGGACGAGGATGAAGACGAAGAGGATGAAGACGAAGACGAGGAAGAGGAGGATGGGGCGAGTAAGGGTAAAAAGCGAGCAAAGGTTAGTCGGTTTACGCGTCTTACTTTTACCGAGTTGTTACCGAATTGTAATCGTGCCTAGCACCGTCATAAACGCTCCGCCGCAAGCCGTTTTCTTGACATTGAAGCCGAAGTCAGTGATGAGGAAGAGGAGGAGGAAGAAGAAGAAGATTACGCAGGCGGTGTGTTTCTCTTTTCCGTTCAAAACTCAAGGACTCTCCTACCCAATTTTCCCGCTTTACAGAAGGTTTTATTGAGAATGTAGACGAAGTGGACGACAACAGGGTTAGAAACCACTATGCTCGGCTGGACAATCAGCGCCCAGGAGAGGGAAAAAGTCCGGAAGAAATTGCCAAAGACCTCAGCCAGCGTTACAGACGGACGGCCGTTCATTATTCTGGAGACATGAATGAGATTCCCCAACGGCTCCTCATGCCCTCCGTCCATGATGCCAGCTTATGGCAAGTCCGAGTCAGGGTAAGTTCTCAATTGATTAGCAGAGAGGTCGGTAGACTCATTGCCTCCCAGCCCGGCCGAGAACGCGACATTGTACTCAGTCTAATGCGCAAAGCTATCGACCTTGAATACACCGCAAAACCTGTCAACATTCTCGCCGCCTTCCAACGCGACTCCCTTCCAGGAATGATCTACGTGGAAGCCCGCAGCTCAGCTCAAGTACAGCACGCGTGCAACGGCCTCGTTGGCGTGTTCCCCAGTCGCGGTATACAGCTAGTCCCCATCGAGGAAATGGCCAGTCTTCTCCAGATCAAAAAGCAAGACCTCACCATCGCACCGGGAAGCTGGGTCCGCATCAAGCGCGGAAAATATGCCGGGGATCTCGCGCAGGTCATGGACATCACGGAAAACGGAGAGGACGTTGGGCTCAAATTCATCCCCCGTATTGATCTCAATCCCAAGGATGATGGCTCACTTGACGCTACCAAGAAGAGGAAGAAGCCGGCGACGAACGCAGGGACGATGAGGCCGCCTCAGAGGTTGTTCAACTATGAGGAGATCATCAAGGTCTGGGGTCGGAAATTTGTCTCAAGGCGGAACCAGGTGTATGTCTTCCAGAACGACACGTACAAGGATGGGTTCATCGAGAAGGACTTTAAGCTGAGCGCTTTGATCCTTGAAGATGTGAACCCGACCCTGGACGAGATTCAGCAATTTTCGAAGCGGCAGGACGGTGGTGGCGAGCTGGATAGCCAAGTGGATTTGTCCATTATCGCCGAGGCGTCCCGGAAGGCTGCGATCGCTGTGTTGCAGCCGGGAGACCATGTTGAGGTGTTTGAGGGCGAGCAGGCTGGTGTGCATGGTGTTGTCGATGAGATACACCAGGATGTGGTGATTATTACTGCGGTGGGGGTGGACCTCGATGGGCAAAAGGTCGAGCTGCAGGCGAGGAGTGTGCGGAAGAGGTTCAAGCCGGGTGATCACGTCAAGGTGATGACGGGGCAGAATGCAGATGAGACGGGGTTGGTGGTGAGCGTGGCGGATAACGTGGTGACGTTTTTGTCGGATATGTCGATGCAAGAGGTCAGGTGTATACCCAAGTTTCGCTGAGGATTCTTTCTGACTTTCTTTTTTTAGGTGTCGGTGTTTTCGAAAGATCTGCGTGAAGCTGCCGAGGTCGGGTCGGGAACGAATATCGTTGGGAACTATGAACTCCACGACCTTGTTCAACTTGAGTGAGTATATACCATTTACCAGAAGTTGCCAAGCTCATGGATTTAAATACAGTGCGCAAAACGTCGGTGTTATTTTCAAGACTGACAGAGACTCTTTCCGTGTGTTGGATCAAAATGGGCAAATCCGAGTGGTGCAACCTCACCAAATCTCAATGCGACGAGATTCCACGCGAGCTATCGCTCTTGACTCTGAGGGTCATGAATTGCGTATCAACGACATGGTGAAGGAGGTTGAGGGAGAAGTAAGTGCCCCTGGACAGTTCCAAGTTCTTGAAACTCAGCTCGTCTTTTTACTTTTAGGGTCGCAAAGGCCAAGTCTTGCACATCCACCAATCCTTCTTTGCCTTCCTCCACAACCGCGACATTGTCGAAAACGGGGGTGTCTTTGTCACTCGGGCTCGCACTCTCGCCTCTCTTGCACCCAAGGGCAATCTTGCGAAAGCCGGGGCTGACCTCTCAAAAATGAACCCTTCGATTGGTGCACCCATGGGCGGGATGGTCGGATCTGGGGCGATGGGTCGTGGACCGAGAGATCGTGATATCGGTCTGACTGTATGCGTCGTGCAGGGGCAGCAGAAGGGGTATGTGGGGACTATCAAGGATGTGAACGGAACTCTTGCTCGGGTCGAGCTGCGGACTGGAAACAAGGTTATCACTATTGACAAGTCCAAGCTGCGGGAACGACTGTAAGATCTCAGGTCTTTTCTTTTCTATACGATGTTGAATATTTGATTGAACAGACCTGATGGGAAACTCCAACTCCTCACTGGCCGGGGGTCACAAGCCAGTCGTGGAGGCGGCCGGGGACGAGGGGGGTACAGCGGTATGCCTTCGGGGCGTACTCCGAACCCGTATTCGGGCGGCTCGCAGACGCCAGCGTGGAACTCTGTAGGGCGGACGCCGAATCCGTATGCGATGGAGGGAGGGGGGAAGACGCCTGCGTGGAACGCGAGTTCGAGGACGCCGAATCCGTATGCGATGGAGGGGGGGAAGACGCCTGCGTGGAACGCGAGTTCGAGGACGCCGAATCCGTATGCGGCGGAGGGGGGGAGGACGCCGGCGTGGGGTGCCGGTGCGGGTGCGAGGACGCCGAATCCGTATGCTGCTGGTGCTGGAGGGGGAGGAGGAGGGTGGGGAGATCCGCCGCAGGCACAAGGAGGGTGGGGAACTACGCCGAAGAGACCAACGGGTGGTGATTCGTGGGGGACTGGTTGGGGTGGTCCGGTTCGGATCTTTGTCTTGTCTTTCATAGAGTTTTTGGACTGATTCTCGTCTCTTTCTTTTAGCAGAGTGCGCCTACACCTGCTCCTTTTTCGGATGGGACTGGTTGGGGTGGTTTGGTGAGGATCTTATTCTTGTTTTTCTCAAGAGTTTTTGGACTGATTCCCTTTTTTCTTTCTTCTTTTAGCAGAGTGCGCCTACGCCTGCTGCGTCGGATACGCCCTATGGTGGTGCTCCGACCCCCGCTCCTGCGCCGTATGACACGCGTACACCTGCTCAGCAATATTCTGGATCGGCGCCGACTCCTGCTGCGTTCCCTGGGGTTCCGTACGCGTCTGGAGGGGGCGACGTCAACAGTCAAGGTAAACAGAGTTTATTATTATTCATGTTATGCGTTAAAGCCAAGACATGGAAATGTAGAACAAGACTGGGAATGGATATTTGACACCAAGTTCGCCAACTTTCTGCAGCGCGTCAAGATCAAGATCCACGGGACGCGCATCACGAACTACCTCGAGGGAGATTATGAGGGGAAGAAGGGGCGGATATTGGGGGCTGTGCGGTCTGGGGCGGCGTTTGAGCAGACGGCGACTGTTGCGTTTGAAGATGGGGAGCAGCGGAGTGTGCAGATGCGGTATATTGATGGGGTTCTGCCTTCGGCTGTTGGGGAGGAGGCAGTGGTGATTCGGGGGCCGGAAAAGGGGAAGTTGGTGGTGATGAGGGAAAAGGAGGGTGATGAGGAGGAGTGGTGGGGTGTTTCGTTGTCAAAAGAGTTGGTGTTTAGGAGAGTGAAGGGGTCGGATATGGTGGTGTTGTGGGGAACAGAGGCGTCCTAGTTTTTTTTTGCTTTTGCTTTCTTTTTTTGTATTGATAGTAGTGATGACAAGACGTGCAGAGATTGAACTGTCACTCGAATCTCTTCCATTGTTAGTAATGATGACAAGACGTGTGCTATCACTCGAACTTCTTCCAAGCATGCTTCTCCGGTGGTGGCGAGGGAAGGAAAAGGAGGGTGACAGTGTTGGGGAGTTTCGTTGTCAAAAGAGTTGGCGTTTAGGAGCATGAAGGGGTCGGATATGGTGGTGCTGTGGGGAACAGAGGCGTTGCTTTTGCATTCTTTTTTGTATTGATAGTAATGATGACCAGACGTGAGGTATCACTCGAACCTCTTCCAAGCATGCTTCTCGTACTCTACCGTCCTCGTCCTTCTCTTTTTCGGCCTACAGTTGGAAAAGTCAACACCAAAAGAAAGAAGAAGAGGTAGAAAGAGGACTGACAGCACAGGCACTCTGGGCTCGACCACCCCCCTCTGCTGCAACCTCCAAAAGCGCTCTCTAAAGAGATTCCCTTCCACCTTCAACGCGCGCAAGCTCTCGGTGAGATCCTCCCCGAGCTGGACGTCGACGCGTTCCTCGGGCACGCGGTGTTTCCCGAGCTTGGTGCCGGCAAGGCCAGAGTGCTGGAGGCGCTGGAGGGCCGCGGCGTGTTTGGCGGCACGTAGCTTGGCGCGGAGGAGGGTCTGTTTGGTGTGGAGCTTCCGGAGGTGGGTGGAGGATGGGATGGAGGATAGGAGCCGTTTTGTGAGGGTTGTTTGGGTGTGTGTACGTTTCTTTGTGCGAGGTTAGCAATGGTTTTTTTTTGAGGACTGGGTCATACCTCGGCGAGGAGACGAGCGGCCTTGTTCCGCTGTGCTGTGGTTTTTCGTGGTGGCATTCTTTTGACGGGTATTTCGTGTTGTTGTTGGTCTTCTTCTACGGCGTCACCTCCGATGGTGTCGATCAACATTCCTGGAGGGGTTCCCTGTTGGTGGGGTAGATTTGCAGCACGGGCAGCGGACACCTTTTGCTTGATGTCTGCGCCTTTTTCGGCTTGTCGGACGCGCTTCTCCTCGGCTGCGTGTGCGAGGTGGAGGAGGGCTTGGTGAGCGTCGACGGGTGGGTTGTAGGATGTTCCTTGGTGGGGGAGGGGTACGGATGGGAGAGAGGAGAGGATGGGTGGTGGCTGTTGGATGGTCAGTTGAAAGGAGAGATAAAATGGAAGGAGGGGCACTTTGATGCTGCGTTTGGGTTGTTCGTCTGCGGGGGAAGCCCAAGGGTCGTATGCCCCGCTGTGTTTTACGGCTTCTGTGAGCTCTCCGAGGGCGCTTCCTGATTCTGTGGGGACGATGTAAGAGTTAAGAGGGCCTTTGAGGGGACGTTTTGAGATGCGGAGGAGACGGGCTTTTTCGGAGGGGGTTATTGATTGTTTTCGTTTAGAAGAGGAGCGGGAAAAGACGGCGGGGACTGCGGAGCGGCGTGCGAGGATTCTGGTTGAGGTGAGAGAGAATTTTTTTTGGAGAGAGGAGGAGCGTGCTTGGGGAGGGGGTGAGATGAGGTTTTAGGGAGGGGAAGAGGTGTGCGTACTTTTGGTGTCGCCTTGGGTGTCGATCTGGAAGAGATCGTTGTCTGGTAATTTTTGGAGGGTTGTTCTGTGGGTGGTGAGTGATTTGTGTATTGTTGGGACGGGGACTGACCCAGTGACGCGCTCCTCTGCTCTCATTCCCTCCATGGCTTGTTCTACATCTTGAATGTCGACGTTTTTGCGCCATGCGCGTTTACCTTTGCGAGAGGGCTGGTTCTGGGCGGGTGCGCCTGTAGTGGACTTCATGATGAGGATTGAAACAAGGCCAAACAAGACATAAAACCGTGCCAACATGTGGACTATTCAGCAACGTCGGTTGAGGATGTTGATTATTTCTGGGCCGTTGATGGTTGGGTGTGGGTGTATGTGCTTTTACTTGTAGTTCTGAACAGACACTGATGGAGAAATAGACGTGCTGTACAAACGGCTTGTTCTAGGGGAGCCTCAGCGGACGATTCCGAGGGACGTAGCTACGGAAAAGACATCTACGTAGAGTTTGTGGCAGCCACAGTTTGTGAACGAGAGATGATTCGGGTGCCGGGTATTCTTGCTGGGTTGAAGGAGCGGTCGCAGTCTGCGTAGGCGGCGCCGAGGCCAAAGCCGGTAGAGAGGGCTATGGGCCAAGTGCGACCTGTGGGCGTGTGAGGGAGGCGAGAGCAAGGGCAGAAACGAACGAACGGCGGAAGAAGACGACGGACGCGACGACGCCTGCGCTAAAGCCGACACCGCTGGGGAGATGTGAGCTGGTGTGGAGACGAGGAGAGGGCGACGTACGACTTGACGAGCAAATCGGCGACTTGGACGGGTCAGAATGGTTCGAGTCGGTTCAGAAAGGACGCACGACAACGGTCATATTTTCTGGCGGTGCTGTCCTCGGACGACATGGGAGAGAAGGAGAGGGAGCACAGCCACAGACTGCGCCATGGCTCTCCCCCCGATGATCTCGATCCCCCGCAAGACGACGGACGACGTGGACTGGACGTCGCCCATCCGCTCCCTCATCGCCCACTCCTACGGCGAGAACCCCGACAACTACGCACCCGAATGCGCCGCTCTCCAGCGCTCTCGACAGGACGCGGTCCGCGGCGCTGGATCCGACATCACCGCCCGCGATCTCCTCTACAAGTACTTTGGCCAGCTCGAGCTCCTCGAGCTCCGCTTCTCCGAGATCAAGGTCACCTTTCCCTGGCACGACGCCTTTACCGCCAAGCTCACCACACAGTCCTCCATCGCCTTCGAGAAAGCCTCCGTCCTCTTCCTCATCGCAGCCACCCACTCCTCCATCGCGGCCTCACAGAGCAGATCAGACCCCGAGGGCCAGAAGCGCGCCTTCCACTACTTTCGCACAGCCGCAGGCATGCTCACCTACATCAACGAAAACTTTCTCCACGCACCCTCCACCGACCTCAGCCGCGACGTCCTCAACCTCCTCTACACCCTCATCCTCGCACAGGCAACCGAAGTCTTGTCCGAGAAATCCATAGACGAGAAACGATCCAGTTCCATCGTAGCACGAGTCGCAGCCCAGGCCGCATCCATGTACGCCTCCCTCTCCGAAGACGTCAAGGAATTCATGGGAAAAGGCATATTCGACCGCAACTGGATCACCCTCATCCAGATCAAATCAAAATACTACTCTTCCCTCTCCCAATACCACCGCTCCCTCGCAGACAACGCCGCCTCCAAACACGGCGACGCCCTCGTCCGCCTCTCCCTCGCCGACTCCCTCGCCAAAGAATCCCTCAAATCCGCCTCCTCCTTCTCCTCCTCCTTCCTCCCCACCACCTCCCCCACCCTCCCCACCGACGCAGGCTCCGCCATCCACGACCTCCTCAAAGCCCACGCTGCCCTCTGCGCTTCCCGCCGCGCAGACGCCCAGCGCGAGAACGACCTCATCTACAACGCCGTCCTCTCCCCGCCTGAAACCCTCCCCGCCATTGAAAAAGCCGTCGTGGCGACCCCCATAGGCATCCACGACGTCTATGGCACCCCAGAAGTCCAAAAGACCATTGGCCCGGATATTTTCGTGAAGCTGGTCCCGCTGAGCGTCCATGAGAGTGCGAGTGTGTATTCGGAGGAGAAAGCAAAGGTGGTCAGGGCAGAGGTGGAGAGGTGCGAGGGGGCCGAAGGGGAGAGGAGGAGTGTGGTCGAGGGCTTGGGCGTCAAGGAGGGCTTGGCGAGGTTTAGGGCTATGGCGGAGGGAGAAGTGGGGGAAGAAGAGGTCCCGGTCGGAGTGGGTGCCTGGAGAGAGGAGGTGAGAAAGTTTGAGGCGGGCCCAGAAGGCGTCGAGGCCAAGTTGGCCGAGCTGGCCCGGTTGAGGGAAGGTGTCAAAGGAAAGCTTGAAAGTGTGCATCGGGAACTCGAGATTGAGACGAGGGATTGCGAGGAGATGAGGGTCAGGTATGACCATCGATGGACCATGGAGCCCAGTGCCGGCCTGTCCAAGGTGTATAGGCAGGAGCTCAAGGACCATATGGCCGCGTTTGAGGCCGCCGCGGCGTCGGATGGCCAGGTGGCCGCGATGTGGGGTGCTGTCAAGGGTGAAGTCGCCATATTGCTTGCTGGTGCGCGGTTGGAGCAGATGTTCAGGGACCAGGCGGGTGGGGAGGAGCATTTGTTGGATGTCGATGCGGATTTGGGGGGTGACGAACAGAGGGAGGAGAGGGCCAAGATTGGGGGTTACGTCGCTGAGATTGAGGAGCGGATGGGCAAGTTGAATGTTTTGGCGAGGGAGAGGGGGGTCGTTCTCAAGGATCTCAAGGAAAAGGTGCTATCCACCCAATTTTCTTTATATGGTCGTGCTCATATTTTTTCAATCAAGGTCCAGACAGACGATGTCTCCCACCTGCTTTTGCTCAACAGGCGCAATTCGAGCGTCGAGCCGGCGTTGTTTGCGGCAGAGCTGGAGAAATTCAAGCCGTACCAGCAGCAAATAATCGGCAACATTCAGCAGCAAGGGGGTGTCCTCCGGGATCTGTCGAGTCTTTGGAAGGGGCTGAAGGAGCATACGGGACGTGGGCCTGGAGCGCGTAGGTGGGAGGAGAGGGAGAGGAGAAAGAAGGGGTTGGTGAAGCGGTTTGGGGAGGCGAGAGACGTGTATATGGAGGTTCGGGATGGGCTTGCGTGCGTTTGTTTCTTCTTCTATGCATATATATTTGAAACTATCGGATATAAACAGAAAAGGTCTACAATTCTACACGGAGCTGGCGGATTTGACGAAAAAGCTTGGGGCGGATGTGAGGACGTTTGTGGCGGGGCGGAAGGTGGAGAGTGAGGGGTTGGTGGCAAAGCTGCAGATGGAGGATAGGATGAAGGCGCAGCCTGTAAAGCCTCCGCCGGTTCCGCCGTCTGTGAAGAGTGGTGGTGTGGAGGATGTGGCGAGGGTTTTGGGGCAGATGGGGTTGAGGCCGCAAGTGCAGCCCCAGCAGCAAGGAGGGTGGAGTGCGCCGTCGTCGTTGGCGTATGGGCGCGGTACGCCACCACCACTACAACCGGAACCTCAATCACAGCTCCCGCCTCCGCCGCGTCCGATGGTGTACCCGTATGGGGCTTTGAACGCAGGGTCTCCAATGCTCCCATCTCCACCGCAGCAGCAGCAGAAGCAGGGGTATGGATTGGGAGGTTTTCAGTATACCCCATCGCCGCCGCCACCACAGCAGCAGCATCCTCCGTATAGACAGGGATCGGGAAGTGGGATGATGATGATGCCTCCGCCGCCTCCTCCGCCTCCGTCCGCGCCACAGCTACCAGGACAGGGAGGAGGCGACCCGTATTCTGCGTTGGGGACGTTTGGGTCTGCGAACAGGGGTGGGGGACAGAATGGGTATGCGGGTTCGCCGAGGGTACAGACGCAGCCGCCGCCACAGCCACAGGGGGTGATGTATCTTCCGCCGCCGCCGCCACAGCCACAGCAGCAGCAGAGGCAGATGAGTTTGGGGGTGGGACAGGGGTATGGTGGTGGCGGGTCGTTCGTGCAACAACAACAACAGCAACCGTCGCAACAGCAGAGGGGAGGGGCTGGGTATGGGGGGTATGGAGCTGGGGCTGGGACGATGTTTCCTCCGCCACCGCCACCGCCGCCGGGGCAAGGGCAAGGGCAGGGGCAGGGACAATCTGCAGCGGGAGGGTATGGGTCGGGGTATTCGTATGGGTATCCGCGGTGACCAGGAGAGAGTTTCGTATGTCATGGTCCTGCTTTTGATTAACGGTCGATATATTGTACATATGTGTTTAGATGGATGGTTTTTTTGATCTGTACATACTTTGTTAAATTCTCCGTTCACGTCTTCTGCGTAAAAAAAAAACACCAAAACGTGACTATCGTGGAAATCTATGTTCTAGAAATTCGTGATTCCTGGGAGGAAGGTCTTTGGATTCTCGGCTTGGGTCCAATTTGGATGTTGAGGCGAGCCCGGATGGACTTCCAAAAGCGGATGAGACACGTGTCCTTTCACGACAGCGTTCCAAGTTGGTGCAACGCTCGACCACCATCATCGCCCCCTACTTTCACCATGGCCTACGTTCAGGTCGAAGCTGACGACGTATGTCACGATAGCATCATTCTCATGCGTACATCTAATCCTTTCCTAGAGGCTCGAGGAAGGCCCAGAAGGCCTCCAGTTCAAATGTAAGCTCATTTCTCGCCACCGTATGAAACGATCCAACAGCTCGGCCCTTTAGCTTTTTTGGGCGCAAATTCCGGTGCAGGTGAGACCGGGAATGTGCAGGCGCCAACACGGTCTCCGGGCATTGGGCGCGCTGACCGAGGTGCGTTTGACGGAATGTCGATCAGGATCAAGTGCTGACTGCGGGGTACAAACGCAGGATATCTACAAGACGAGTCGAACCAACAAAAAGGCACGTCTGGTTTTTGGACGCTGGAGTACTACCAGCCTTATTTCGATGTGGACACCAAGACGGTAAGATTCAGCTGGTCAAAAGGAACGCGTTCAAGGTTTTCCTGAACCATTTTTTTGGTCGCCTTCAGGTGCTCAAAAGATGTTATGCGACCATGATTCCAACTTCTACAAACTACCTCTCGACACATCTCAACCCCCCTGATCTTTACGGCCCGTTTTGGACGTTGACGACGTTGATCTTTATGCTGTTCCTGTCCTCAAGTCTAGCCGCGTCGATATCTGCATACCTCTCTGCTCCGGGCGCAGAGTACGACTATGACTTTCAGCTGCTCTCTATAGCGACCTCGCTCGTGTACGCGTATGGGATAGGTCTTCCCGTCCTGTTGTGGCTCGCTCTGCGGTATTTGGGTGTTGGGGAGTGGGGCGTCGTGGAGGCGGTCGCGGTATGGGGGTATGCGCAGTTTGTGTGGGTTCCTGTTTCGGTGAGTTGTGTTTTTCGTTCAGGATTCCGGCTGAGAACTTTTTTGATGGACAGATTCTTTGCGTCATTCCGGTCCCGTTTTTGCGATGGGCACTTGTGTTTGCTGCATTCGCCTCTTCAGGGTACTTTCTTGTCATGAACGTCTATCCCGTGCTCGCTTCGGTACGTCTGCCTGGTTCTTTCCCCGAAATTCTACTAACGTAAATGATGTTTCTTAGGCTGAAGCCAAGGCCACGCGGCTGTTGATTATCGCCGTTGTGGTTTTACAGGCAGGGTTGGCGCTTACATTCAAAGTGATGTTCTTTGGATACTATGTCGTGGAGAAGATTGGGGGAGATATCTCTTTCCCAGGGAGTGATGCTCCTGCGACGAACGGGACGGGAGCGCTGGTGGAGAGATTAGGCACATTGCTATTCTAAACATCTTCCGTTGGACTGGGAACTATTCTATCATGCTACCGTTGAACGAACGATTCAAAGTGCTCGAAGGTCATTTCAGGTGCACAGTCCGTGACGTGACGACGGTTCTTTCAACATTCTCTACGTCATGTCATTATTCTTTCCGATCCATATTGTACACTCACCAGGATCGAGACTGTTAAGGTAATCAATATGGCCGAGGGGAGGAAATCAGACACTCCGGGGCTCGTGGCGGCTGTTTGAGTCAGCCACAGGCCCCGGAGTGCGAGTATATTGAAGAACGACGTACATAGTGGAGGCACAATAGGCTATAAAAGAGGTGGATGAGGGAACCGATGAAACAATGTACGTGTATGGTCCGTGAGCCTCGATTTCTTCGTACAATGGGTCCATGAGCCATGAGGCAGAATTTCGTAGATAAAAAGAAAAGAAAAAGGGAGAGAGGGT
>Ga0307516_10006135_pt1 | contig 14165 bp, 23 predicted proteins | sample 19_EM_MG_FD_203310 | JGI IMG/M metagenome (GOLD analysis project Ga0307516, IMG submission 203310) | Populus trichocarpa ectomycorrhiza microbial communities from riparian zone in the Pacific Northwest, United States - 19_EM | ecosystem: Host-associated > Plants > Roots > Unclassified | place... | reverse complement strand
TCAACACCGTAGTCAGTACCATTGCAAATGTACTGTATCATATTTTACTTGGAGTGACAAGCAGGATGACATGTATACACAGGTCCACCCTTACACTCAGATGGCACTGGGGCTTCTCACCGGTGCCTCTCAGGTGCGCCCTTCTAGTTGGCTGAGACATGCATCTCACATCCCTGCCAGGTGATCATTGCACAAGCAAACCTAGACCACTCAGTCTCTAGCCTACTTTCAAAGATTCAAAGTGTCTATGAGTTGCTTCTCAAAGAGGATGCCGAGGTCCTGGACATGATGAAGGATACACTGACGTGCATCGCCCAAGTGGTCAGTAGCTGTGCCCAGTTTATCGCAAACTATTCCAAAACCGAGAACTTCTGTACGCCCCGCTGAATACTTTTATCACGCCCTTCTAACTAGCTATTATTCAGTGAAACGGGCTGCAAAGAACATCTTTTCCAACGCACAGTCCGTTGTCGATGAATACAACAACGCTCTGGATGAATTGATGCAAGAATTCCGTGATCGCGCAGTACACGACACGCACATCAACGTCCACCGTGTGCTTGATATCATGGAGGACCTGAGCCTAGATAGTATGGCGTATGCAGGTGGCGCGGGACTCAATACGACAAAGCAATGCCTGGATGGAACGAGGGTGGACATTCTGAAAGAAATCGTGGATTGGATTAACGACCCCGCCGTTAACGTGCCGCGGATCTTCTGGCAGGGGAAAATCCGCCATCGCTCACACCATTGCGCTGCAGTACAAGGATGCAGGGGGCCTTTGTTCATGCTTCTGCTTCGCGCGCGATCGGCAGTCGGAGCGTCGAGAGGAAAAGATGCTGTCAAACATTGTTTGTGACCTGGCTAACTGTGACCCTGCTTTTCAACGGGCGGTGGTTGGAGCTCTCAAGGAGGACAACACACTCAAGACCACACACGACGTGATGCTACAGTGGGAAAAGCTCCTAAAGCCTCTGTCGAAGGTTTCGGGTGGGAGAGTCGGAAACATTGTCGTGGTCATCGATGCACTGGATGAGAGTGGACTTGGCGCATCGCGAGAGCACATCCTGGAGGTGCTCACTAAGGCTGCCTCTCTCCCTTCCAACTTCCGCATACTTCTCACGTCCCGACCATTAGCCGACATCGTGGGTGCTCTTCGCGATGCGCAGCACGTGAAAGCGGTTTCTTTGGACGAGTTCTCTGCCGAACGTGACATTCATATGTATGTATCCAAGCAACTCAAGGATCGACGAGGTATTGGTGCAACAGAGATCGACCAGATTGTGCGCAGAGCCGATGGCTTGTTCGAGTGGGCCCGACTTGCCTGCGAATGGATCAGGCCAGGCATTGCTGGTGAGACGAACAAGGAACGCTTCGACGACTTGATGGCGCGCACATCACGAGAAGGGGAAATCCTCCTAGACAAGATATACCTTGCAGTCCTCGAAAGTGCTGTAGGCAAGAGGCAAAAGTCTCTTGCACGGTTTCGGTCCTTGATGCGACAGATTCTTTATATGCTGGAGCCACTCCCAATGGGTGCATTGCATGCAATGCGCATGTACTTCCCACACGAAGATGATTGCTTCAAAATTGCCCTCATTCTTGACTACATCTGCTCATTGCTGAGTGGTGTCACTGACCACAAAGGCCCAATCCGGATCCTCCATTCTTCATTCCATGACTTCTTGATTGATCAGTCACGGAGTGGAGACTATTTTGTTGGCGAGTTGGGTATTCAGGCAGACCTAGCTGTTGCATCACTCTGTGTGCTTCATGATGGTCTATGCTTCAATATCTGTGGACTGGAGAGCTCCTTCCTGCTCAACTCAGATGTACCTGGTCTTGCTGAGAGAGTCAAAGCCAAGATTCCATCTCATTTGTCATACTCAGCTCTTTTCTGGGCAAAGCATCTAGAGGCAACCAAGTTTGATCCTACAATTGCAGGACATGTGAAGGGTATTCTGGGGAATGAAAGGATGCTGTTCTGGTTTGAGGTACTGAGTTTGCTGGGTGTACTTGGTAATGCTGTATATGCCCTTTCTAGTGCTGCAAGATGGTCTCAGGTGAGTACATAGACCACTATGATGGTGAGTTCCTGGATAACATACAATTTATCTAGGGGAAGACAGGATCTGAGGATGTTTCAGCATTGGCAAGGGATGGTGTGAAGTTCATCCATAACTTCTCCACTGCTGTTGCCACAAGCACCCCCCACTTGTACATCTCTGCACTACCATTTGCTCCTGCAAATGCTATACCATATGGGGAGTTAAGGGTCAAATTTCCCTGCATTGCCAAAATTGCAGAAGGACATGACAAAGATTGGCCAGCTGCTCAGGGTTCATTGTGGGGGCACACTGAGGGGGTCAGTTCAGTTGCATTCTCCCCTGATGGCACAAGGATTGTGTCAGGCTCATGGGACAACACAGTGAGAGTCTGGGATGCAGATGGGGGTGTGCATATTGGCAGTCCACTTCAAGGCCACACTGAGGGGATGGCACAAGGATTGTGTCAGGCTCATTTGACAAGACTGTGAGAGTCTGGGATGCTGACAGGGGTGTGGAGATTGGCAGTCCACTTCAAGGCCACACTTCTGTGGTCAGATCATTGCTTGAGTGGAGTTAGGGAGTGTTAGGCCGTTAGAGGCCAGGTATCCAATCATGGACTGCATCTGATTGATGGCAGGAGTGGGATCCTGGTTCCCTTGGATAGTCATCTGGGTAAGACATATAAACTCAACAAAGACACTGGCAGCACCAGGAGTCCCGTAAGACATGTTGAGTTGAACCCATGCAGTGTGAGGATCATTTATGTTCATCAGGTTCTGCCTGATGAGTGTGGATGTATAGTACGTGATTGTACCAAGGGCCTTGTTCCAATTGGTTTCATAAGTTGCTTGTTGCTCAGTGGTTGCACCATTTTGCCCGGCAACGACAACAGCAACTTGAGTGTGTGCATAGCGCCAAACTCCCATGACCTGTAAAAGCGACTTCATGGCAGACTTCCACTCCAAGTAATTGGAGGCGCCAGTGAGAACGGGTGTGGTTTTCTTCATGTCACCAGTGTTTCCAGACATAATGATTCTGATACATTCAAAAATCAAAGAGATTTAGTAAAATCAGTTCTGGTACATTGGTAGAAGAGATAGGTGGGAGAAAGATAAGTTCTTCTTCATCAGAAGACAAAGAAGTTTCAGACTGTGAATCCTCTTCTGTTGAAGATGAGGAGTCCGAGGAGTCTGTAGGTAGCGTAAAGGTCAAATACAACCATTGCCTAGGTAAAATGTCAAAGAAAACATCCAAATCGTAATCAGGACAGTAATGGTAGTTGGAGACAACCTGGTTGCTGTCCAAAGACCAATACTCAAAAGTAAGCATAGACCGTGAAAAAGGTTCATAAGGTGTAAAAAGAACAACTGGAGCCTTATCATACAGGATGTAAGCAGAGATGGACTTTAACAGTCCTTTATTAGATTTCCAAAGTGGCCTACCCTTCCCAGAATAGGGAATAGGGTGCCAGTAGGGACTTGGGTAGCGCCTAATCAAGGGCTCCTCCAGGAATCCCGGAATCTGACTGTTCTGCATCAACATTGATAGCTTCATCACCTTCTCATCCAGCCTCATGCCTTTCATGCAGGAGTGTGAAATTGTCACATCTATCCTGACTAGCTGGCCAGTGGGGCTGGAGTCCATGGAACAAAAAATGCCCATGGTTGTAGTCTGCCATATTGAGATGAACAAGAGTGGTGTGAGCCACCCAGAGGTCCTGTGTTCCTCGAAGAGGACACTGGGTTGCTCCATGCATGCAGGAATCAAGTACTGAGCTCATCATGTCATCTGCTTCCAGGTGTACCAGAAGTTGACTTTGTGCCAGTCATGCCAGTCCCAAAGAGACAGGATAGCTCCAGAAAATCGGTGTGCAGCATAGAGAAGATGCTGCCATCTGCTGGCTGGCTGGTAGACCTCTGGGGCTGCATCAATCCAGAACGCTGGGATGGTTGTGAGAGCAGGATCTTCATAGTGGAGCAACGGACAGTCTACTCCCATGAAGTTAGCTTGGGCATGTGGTGTTGAGTAAGCATGAAGCTTAGCAGAGGGAAGAATGTAAGATCCATGGAAGTGTCACAACCGCGTGACACCTCGTGACTCCGCAAGGCCTCTAGTCTGTTATAGACTCAAGTCCGATCATGATTGGACACCTCCAACGCTATGTATCCATCTCCGCTCCAACAATTGATGCTCCGTCTCCTTTTAGTAAATAGTTCCGCGCTTATGCCTCCGGTTATTGTATGCTTCCGTTCCGTTTCCATTCCTGCTTCCCTTGTTCCCGTTTTAGATTAGATCTGATTACTCATAGCTGTGTCCCGTTAACCTTTTGATCTGTTACGCTTATCACTGATCTCCGTTCCGTGTATGTTACTCATCCATTTGTCATCCGCAGACTCTTACCTACGTCTCTGCTATGTCTCTCCTCTGCTTCTCGGTTACTGTACATATCCGATGTAAAGTATAAGTACTCCGCACACTGAGGGGATTGTCCCTCAGTTCGAATATCATCTTGAATACTTCCTGCAAACTCCCCTCTGTTCTCCTCTGTCTCCTCTGCCTTCTGGCAACTCCGACCTTCATTGGACCTCTGTCACTCTGTCCTTAAAGTCCTCCGAAATAAGAGGATGCAGGTATCGCAAGGGCGCAGCACATATGCTGAAGCCAAGTCCTCAACTCCTCCACATCTCCTCCACTTGTCGTCGACAACCCTTCGCACTTATCTCCACTCGTGTCGGAGTTTGTTGGAGGAACCAGTTCTGACAGTATATTCAAACTCACTCTTGCACACCTGCTAATTACTCCCAATCATGACTAGTTGCTCAATAATCACAACTCGTGCTCAGTCTTGTGTGCTCGAAGAGCACCAGGAGGCGCTGAATGTGCCTTCAACCTCCAGAAATGATCTAGCCGAAGAAGGGGAATTCCTCTCCTTCTCTAACAGAAATACTCCACCTGGGGCTCCCACCCCCGATCCCACTGCTCCAACCCCCGCTCTGCGCTGCCCCAACGAGTCTGGAGTTTACTCCACACATTGTTTCGACAACGCCTTGGACATCTACAGCAATGGCTACCCTGGTGGCGATGGTGGTGGCAGCAGAGATAGCAACCCACCTTCTTCCAACCCACCAGATGTCCCGCTACCAGACTCCCCTATCCCTTCCGCCTCAACTCCAACTCTGGACCCGCTGCTCCTATTCGCACAAGCAGTCCAGGCGCTGACCAAGGTCACTACAGCATCGGCCAACCGCGACTCCTCTTCTGGTCGCACTAAAGTCCACGAACCTGACACGTTCGACGGAACTGATCCGCGCAAACTCCGCGCATTCCTTGTTCAGTGCGAACTGAACTTTCAGGATCGCCCCAAGGCTTTCGCCTCCGACCACGCTAGGGTCACCTTCGCGCAGTCATACCTAAAGGGCAATCCCCACGCCCGTCCGCTATGGATGGACAACTATGCCCAGTTTGTCTCCGAACTGAAATCCAACTTCGGCCCGCACGACCCCGTCGGAGATGCTGAACACCAGTTGGATAATCTGTCCATGAAAGAAGGACAGAAGATCAACAAATATGTGGTTGAGTTCAACCACCTCGCTGGCCAAGTCCGCGGCTATGGCGATGGCGCCCTCTGCCACATCTTCTACAGCGGTCTCCCCGACCGCATCAAGGACGAAATTTCCCACATTGGCAAACCCCGCACCCTCGATGGTTACCGCACTCTCACGCAGACCATCAACGCCAGGTACTGGGAGCACAAATCTGAAGTTGTGTGCCAAATCAAGTCCTCCACTTCCTCCTCGTCCAACTCTGCCTCCAAAGGCACCACCTCCACCTCCTCCGACTCCAAGGGTAAAACCAAGGAGAAGGACAACAAGAATAAGAGCTCCGACAAGTCAAAGAGCTCCTCTGGCGTCAAGCCTGCCTCCTCCGAAACCCCCGCCCATCTTGGAAAAGATGGAAAGTTGACCGAGGAAGAGCACCAGTGGTGCATCAAGGACAAGCTCTGCATGTTCTGTGGACAACCCAGCCATATGGCCAGGGACTGTCCAAAGTCCACCTCCAAGAGCTCTAAGGCCAAGGCCCACGCTGCCAAGGCCATGACTCCCGCTGCTGTGGAGTCAAAAAATTAGACAGCAGCTCCCAGAACTCCGCACAATCTGGGGGTTGCGTTGACTCCGACTGTGCACCTATGGAGTTACACCTCAATGCGTCTGCTCTCTCCAATCCCAACTCCCTTATGCCTTCCGTCTCAATTACGTCCCCTGTCACTATTCCTCCTGTTTCTGCTCTCGTTGACTCTGGCTCTAGCCACTGTTTCATAGATAGCAAATTTGTTAATAAACACTCCCTTGAAACCTACGTGATCACTCCGCTTGAACTCCGCCTCCTAGACGGTTCTACGAACACCTTCATTACCAAAGCCATCAAACTCAACATTCAGTTCTCCACAGGCGAAGTCAACTCCAAAACATTCTACGTAACTCTGCTGGATTCCTCCTGCATGCTGGTCCTTGGACATAGCTGGCTCACCCACTACAATCCATTGATTGACTGGGTTTTGGGTCACATCGAATTCCGTAAAGGCACACTGCGAATGCCCGCATCCCTGGTACCTCCTTCTGTCAAGTCCACCTCCATGTCTGCCTCCATGGCTCTGCCACCTGAGGACTCATCTCCGCCCTCCGACTCTGACTCGCCTCAGTTGACTGCTCCCTATGTTTCACTCATAGGCGCTGCTGCATTCGTGTGTGCTTGCAAACTCACAGGATCTACCAACTTCACGCTGTACATCCGCCCAGAGGACGCGAAGCTCCGCTCTGCCTCTGCTGCCACTCCTGTTGATTCTTCCAATCTCTCCGCTGTGCCAGAAGTCTACCATGACTTCGCTGACGTCTTCAGCAAAGCAAAAGCCACTACGCTTGCTCCGCACCGCGAGTACGACCTCTGAATCGATTTGGAGGAGGGCGCAAGCCCTCCGCTGGGTACTGTGTACTCCCTTTCACAGACTGAATTAGGGGCACTCCGCACCTTCATCGATGAGCACCTCTCCTACGGCTTCATCCAACAGTTGACCTCTGCTCATGGAGCTCCTGTCCTGTTCATCCGCAAAAAGGATGGATCACTCCGCCTTTGCGTCAATTACCGAGGACTGAACAAAATATCAAAGAAAGACTGCTATCCGCTCCCTCTCATCTCCAACCTCCTTGACTCTCCTAGCAAGGCAAAGATCTACTCCAAGATCGATCTCCGCCACGCGTACCATTTGGTCCGCATTGCTGACAGAGATGAATGGAAGACCGTGTTTCGCACGCGGTATGGTTCCTTCGAGTGGAATGTCATGCCTTTCAGCTTGACCAATGCTCCTGCGGCTTTCCAGCGATTTGTTAACAGCATCCTCTCCGACATGCTTGATGTCTGTGTTGTTGTCTACCTAGACGACATTCTTATCTACTCCAAAGACATTGAATTGCATCAAAAGCATGTCCATGAAGTCCTCCAACGCCTCCGCAAGCATAACCTCTTTGCTAAACCAGAAAAATGCGAATTCCATACCACCTCTACCGAATACCTGGGCTTCTGCCTCTCCCCCGATGGCCTTTCCATGTCCGCCGACAAAGTCAAAGCCATCTCTGACTGGCCAGAACCCTGCAAGGTGAAGGACATCCAGTCCTTCCTCGGTTTTGCGAACTTCTACCGTTGTTTCATCTTCAACTACTCTGATATCATCGTGCCTCTCACACGGCTTACCCACAAAAACATTCCTTGGAATTTTGGTGAGGACTGTCGCTCTGCCTTTAACCTCCTGAAGAAGGCCTTCACCTCTGCTCCTATCCTTACCCACTGGGTCCCTGATGCTCCACTAACTGTGGAGACCAATGCTTCGGACTACGCCATCGCTGGAATCCTTTCCATCACTGGCTCTGACGAGGTCCTCTGCCCTGTCGTGTACTATTTGTGCACTCTGTCTGCTCCAGAGCTAAATTATGACACCCACAACAAGGAGCTTTTGGCCATCTTTGAGGCCTTCAAGCACTGGCGACATTACCTTGAGGGCTCCGCCACTCCGGTCGATGTGGTTACCGACCACAAAAACTTGGAATACTTCTCCAGCTCCAAGGTCTTGACTTGCCATCAAGCCCACTGGTTGGAGTACCTCTCCCAGTTCAACCTCGCCATCTGCTTCCGCCCTGGACGCCTCAGAGCTAAACCTGATGCCCTCACTAGACGTTGGGACGTCTACCCAAAAGAGGGGGATAGGGACTACGCTCGGGTCAACCCACACAATCTCCGACCCATGTTCACTCAAGAACAACTCGTGTCCTCCCTTAGGGCAACCATTCTCCTGGCTCCGGCAATCCACGCTGCCATCCTCATCGATGTGGAACAACTCCACAAAGACATTCTTGCAGCGCTCCCCTCCAATCCTGTCGCGCTCAGCCACAAGTCCGACTCATCCAATTCTCAGTGGTCAATGGACTCCGCTGGCCTGCTCCGCCTTGATGATAGGATCTATGTGCCGGATACCAATGATCTCTGCCTCAGAGTCCTCCGCTACAAGCATGACCATCCGCTCTCCAGCCACTTCGGCCAAAACCGCACTTTGGAACTAGTCTGCCGGGAATATACCTGGCCAGGTGTCTGCACCTTCGTAAAAGACTATGTAAGTTCCTGCACATCCTGCGGACGTGCTAAGGTCCCTAGGCACAGGCCCTACGGCCTATTAAAACAACTTCTGATCCCCGCTCGCCCATGGCATTCCATATCCATGGACTTCATCGAGCAACTACCTTCCTCCGATGGATTCACCTCCATCCTAGTCATCGTGGACCACCTGTCGAAGCAAGGAATATTCATTCTGACCTACGACACCATCACTTCCCCTGAGCTTGCCAAGCTCTTCGTTGTGCATGTGTTTTCCAAACACAGAGTACCCACCCATGTCACCTCCGACAGAGGTTCAGAGTTCATCTCCCACTTCTTCCACTCGCTCGGAAAAGCACTCGGAATGACCCTGCATTTCACCTCTGGGTATCACCCAGAAGGAGATGGTCAAACCAAGTGGACAAACCAAACTCTCAAACAATACCTCTGAATCTACTGTAACTACCAACAAGACAATTGGGCTGAACTCCTCCCACTTGCAGAGTTCGCTTTTAACAACTCCCCTAGCACAACCACTGGTGTCTCCCCCTTCTTCGCCAACAAAGGCTACCACCCCAACATCGCAATCAACTCCGACTTGGGCCTCAGTTCCTCCTGCGCTCAAGAATATACCTCCGACCTCAAGGAACTCCATGAGTTCCTCCGCTCTGAGATGGCCCTTGCACAACAGTGCTACCAAGGCCCCACAGATGCGAAAAGATCAACTCCGCCGGATTTTAAAATAGGTGATCAAGTCTATGTGAAAGCGAAATACTTCAGGTCTATGCGCCCCTCCAAGAAGCTCTCCGACAAGAATTTCGGACCCTTCGAAATAATAGCCAAACCTGGATCGCTCTCCTTCATGCTCTGACTCCCCAACACCATGAAGTCCGTGCACCCCGTATTCCATGTGTCTCAACTCGAGACCTCTCTCCTAAGCAGTATTCCCAACCACGTCCAATCTCCGCCACCTCCGATCGAAGTCGACGGAGAAGTCAAATACGAAGTCGAAGAAATTCTAGACTCAAAGATCGATCGCAGAAGACGCCACTGCCAACTCCTCTACCTAGTCCGCTGGGCTGGCTACGCCGGTACAGATGAAGAAACATCGTGGCTTCTCGCCACTGAGCTTGACCACGCATCGGAGCTCGTCGAAGATTTCCATCACAAGTACCCAGGCAAACCTGGTCCACACAAATCCGCCTAAGTCACTCCGCCACCTCCGAACTCACTCCAGTATCTTTCAAGTCCGCAAAACATTCCATTCAAATAAAATTGTAGTACACAAAAAATAAAACAAACAAACAAAAAAATATGTATGTAGTCCATCAGTCATCCTCTCCCTCCACATCCACCATCCCATCTTCATTGTCCGCCTCCGCTCCCTTCTCGACATTGGTCGCCTTCGCCGCTTCCAACTCCCTCTGCGTCGACCCCGTCGACGACCCTTGGACAAAGGGCGCCCGCACCAACATGCCAAGGCGCCACATGTCCTCCACCCACTGTTGCTCGATCTCTAATCGAGCCCTCTCCATCTCCACCCTCTTGTCCTCCCTCGCTGACCGCCTCCTTTCGAGCGCCAAGTGCTCTTGCTCAATCTCGAGCCTCTCGACCTCCCGTGCCTCGGAGGCTGCCAACTGCTCTGACAGCTGTGCTAGTGACTGGGTAAGCATACCCAGCGCGTCATGCTGCTCCTCCGCCATCGCCTTCGGGACCCCAAATATCTCCTCCTCCTCCTCACCCTCCTCCGTCGTCGTGTGCGTTTTCTTGTGCTTTTCTCCGCCCCTTGGTGACATGTTCATCACGGTCCTTGTTCTCCTCTTCGTCGTGCGCTTCTCCACTGGCTTTCCACTCCCCTCCGTTGCGCTCCCCACTGGTGTTGAAACCTCTGCCACCTTCCCTGCCGTGCTCCACGAGCACAATTTGTGTGCCACTTGGCATCTTGCGCACGCCGTTGCCTTCGAGCTCACCTGGGCCACACAGCCCACTGGGTTGTTGAGGTGTTCTCAGCACCTCACGCAGGCCGATCATCTCCTGCCTGTCGCTGCTGCTGGTACTGCCGTCGCCTCTCCGCTACCTTGTGTGGCCGTGATGGCCTCCGCTCACACTTGCGACCTCCGCTGTTGCTCCTGCGCCTTCCTCGCCTCGAACTCCTGCCTCTGGTGCTCTATATGTGCCTCCTGTACTGCTTCGACCCTCGCCCGCCTCTCAGCCTCTGCGCGATCCCACGCCAACTCCGCCTGATGCTCCTCCTCTGCTTTGTGGGCTGCCTCCACTTTCGCTTCCTCCGCCTTACGAGCCTCTTTAGCTCTGCGTGCCTGTCGTGAAGTCCTCGCATCAGCACCGTAAAGCGAACAGAATGTTCACTACTCACCTCTTTCCTCTTCTGCACTTCCGCTCGCGCCTCCTCTACCTTCCGTTGCTGCTCCGCTTCCGCCGCCTTTCTCACTACTTCCCTCAGCTCACGCTCCACGAACTTCGCTGTTGCATCGGCCTCATCGTCTTCAGAGTCGGTGACCAGCTCATGGTCTTCCACTTCCTTCCAGTCGCGCTGCTGCTGCTCGCCAGGGACGGGTGTGTTGCATTGAGAAGTCATGTCGAGGTAGAAGGACAAGTTGTTTGAACAATGCGGACAACATGCAGCGCACTCTTATACGCACCCACGGTAACTTCCGAACTCCGATCAAAATGCTTATCTCAGCAGAACAATGCCAAAATCGTGAAGTCCACATGCACAAAGGCCCTCAAGGGTTCAGGCCCTAAAGGGGGGATACTGTCACGACCGCGTGATGCCTCGTGACTCCGCAAGGCCTCTAGTCTGTTATAGACTCAAGTCCAATCGTGATCGGACACCTCCGATGCTACATATCCATCTCCGCTCTGACAATTGACGCTCCGTCTCCTTTTAGTAAATAGTTCCGCGCTTACACCTCCAGTTATTGTATGCTTCCGTTCCGCTTCTGTTCCTGCTTCCCTTGTTCCCGTTTTAGATTAGATCTGATTACTCATAGCTGTGTCCCGTTAACCTTTTGATCTGTTACGCTTATCACTGATCTCCGTTCCATGTATGTTACTCATCCATTTGTCATCCACAGACTCTTACCTACGTCTCCACTATGTCTCTCCTCCGCTTCTCGGTTACTGTACATATCCGATGTAAAGTATAAGTACTCCGCACACTGAGGGGATTGTCCCTCAGTTCGAATATCATCTTGAATACTTCCTGCAAACTCCCCTCTGTTCTCCTCCGTCTCCTCTGCCTTCTGGCAACTCCGACCTTCATCGGACCTCTGTCACGCTGTCCTTAAAGTCCTCCAAAATAAGAGGACGCAGGTATCGCAAGGGCACAGCACATACGCTGAAGCCAAGTCCTCAACTCCTCCGCATCTCCTCTGCTTGTCATTGACAACCCTTCGCACTTATCTCCGCTCGTGTCAGAGTTCGTCGGAGGAACCAGTTCTGACAGGAAGGCCCAATGGACCCATGGATTCTCTGGGTATACAATGGTGTTCTCTTCGCCAACTTGTCCTCTGACCTGGCCTTCTTCTGGAGCAAGGAAGGGGTTTGCAGCAAGAGGAAAAGGGGTGTTGTCAAGGCATCTCTGGTAAGCCGGAATGACTCCCTGCAGTGTTTGACCACCAAACTTCTTGGATGGATTAGCATCCAAGTGGGCAGCACGACCCACACCTCACTGAAGCTCGGTTAGGAAGGAGGGGGAGTTGGACCTCGTCACAGTTGTACCACTCGACGATTACCAACCCTAACAATCCTTCTTCCCTGTTCTGTTTGACCTCTTTCCTGCATCCAAAGTTTGCTCTTCCTCCTGGCTAGAGGTGCTGGAATGTAAACAGGCGAGCTGTCTCGAGATGAGTTCTGCCTGGAGATTGGCCTGGGCCTGTTCTCGGGCAAATTCCTTGAGTCGGAGCTGGATGTCTGTTCAAAGGTAATCGGCATCTGAAATGTTATCAATGAGAATCTCTTCATCATATGGAAGGGACTCGATGATAACAGATTGCCAATGCCTGAACAAGATGCGAAACTGGTAGGGCAAAGCCCACTGAAGGTCAGGAACATTAATGTGACTCTCAATATAACCGTAAAAACAGTCATGACTAATGAAGGCAAGCTGGTCTTCCATACCAAAAGGCAAAGGCCTTCTAATGTGTCCCATATTTCCAGAAAGCTCATTGGCTCTGAAATTGGTCCTTGGTGTATACCCTCAGTAATTCCAAAGGGCTTCCCTCCAATAGAAATCCACTGTTTGATGGACACTAGGAGGTACTGTGGTATCAACGGTAACAACTTTGTTGTTATCACCAAGGGGATTGCCAGTGTTGGGGAATAATCCCACATTGCCAGTAATGGGAGGAGGAGCAGGACGTGGCTGTGAGGTAACAATGAGACGAACTGCATAGCACACAAAAAGTGTGGCAATGTGGTTGTATCTCCAGCGTTCAAACCAAAACACATACAAAGAATATATCATAAGAGAAATCATGGCAAAAACAAATGGTAACTCATGAAGAACTTCAGCTACAAGCTGTTCAAGATTCATAACAGAAGACAGTGACGAAGACAGTACTGCTGTATGTTTCCTGCTATGGCCTTAAACAGGGCTCATAACCTGTAGCAACAAAACTGGGGCAACAGCAATGGAGGGATGCAAGTGTACCTTTGATAGCTAGTAGCTGATTCTTGAAGTTGAGTGTTTGTTGAGTAGCGAGCAATGAGAGAACAGTTAGACTGTATTTGACTAAGGAACTACAGGGAATCCAACAGGGTATATATACCTGTGGCACATGGTCTGTGCATAGATAAGTATTATTCTCGCCTCTATTTCACCATATTCCCATATGTAGTAGGTGCACTTTCCATAAATGTAGTTATCTGGAAACATGCCTGCAACATGTATCAGCATGTGTTAAACATGTGCCTTGCTTGTGACAGTTCCAGCTTTCTTGTGGAGCTGCTCATGTGATCTACCGGTAATCTGGTTGACACTACTCCAAGTCACATGTAACTGTGATCTCTGGAAATCTCCAAGATTAGATATAATCATACTTTCTTGTCGACAAGGTGGTGGTGGTGGTTGCATTGTTGTCAATGCTGGTGGTGGTAGCTGTCGGGTGGTGGTCGACATGTGGTGTGGTGATGGAGAGAACAAGGATGAAGGACTTAAGTTGAGAAAGTTTTGAAGTGTGTGTGTGTGCATATGTTTGTGTACATGATTATATCAGCATATTCAACTACCAATATTGCCAAATCATATTTACTACATTACTACATGCCTCCTCACCACCAGCATTGTCGATGCAACCACCATCTAGGGCTGGTAAAGTTCAGTTTGGTTTGGTTCAGAGCCTATTTTTCCTGAACCTGAACCTGAAATACATATTGATGTAAAAAGTGTATTTAAGTGTTTACATGAGGTCACTAGGTTTCCAAGGTCTTGGCTCCCACTTTAAAGCCTCACTAGCT
>Ga0307516_10006133_pt1 | contig 14171 bp, 16 predicted proteins | sample 19_EM_MG_FD_203310 | JGI IMG/M metagenome (GOLD analysis project Ga0307516, IMG submission 203310) | Populus trichocarpa ectomycorrhiza microbial communities from riparian zone in the Pacific Northwest, United States - 19_EM | ecosystem: Host-associated > Plants > Roots > Unclassified | place... | reverse complement strand
GGCACGTCGGTGGAGGAGATCGCGGCGAAGGCCGGGGTGTCCAAACCGGTGGTCTACGAGCACTTCGGCGGCAAGGAGGGCCTGTACGCGGTGGTGGTGGACCGCGAGATGCGCCGCCTGCTGGACATGGTGACGAGTTCCCTCACGGCCGGTCATCCCCGGGAGCTCTGCGAGCAGGCCGCCTTCGCGCTCCTCGACTACATCGAGGAGTACACGGACGGCTTCCGCATCCTGGTCCGCGACTCCCCCATCCCGCAGTCGACGGGCACCTTCGCCTCGCTGATCTCGGACATCGCCACCCAGGTGGAGGACATCCTGGGCCGCGAGTTCAAGAGCCGCGGCTTCGACCCCAAGCTGGCCCCCGTGTACGCCCAGGCCCTGGTCGGCATGGTCGCCCTGACCGGCCAGTGGTGGCTGGACGTCCGCCGCCCGAAGAAGGCGGAGGTGGCGGCCCACCTGGTGAACCTGGCGTGGCACGGGCTGGACGGGCTGGAGGCGAAGCCGCGGTTGATAGGTCACCGGAAGAGCTGAACCGAGCTGAATCGCCGGCTCGCGGGGGACGGCCCCGTGGCACCGTGGCGCCATGAAGTTGTCGATCAGCGAGGCCGGCCCCCGGCTCGACGACCTGGTCAGGCGCGTCGCCCGCGACCGGGAGACCATCGCCCTCACCGAGGGCGGTCAGGTGACCGCCCTACTGGTCTCACCTCAGGTCGTGGAGGACCTGGAAGACGCCTTGGCTTTCGCCGAACACCGGCGGCGCAAGGCCGAGGGCACGCTCGGGGAGGGCATCCCGCACGAGGAGGTCAGACGGCTGCTGGGCCTGCCTCACCCCGGCGCCTTGGCCCCCGATCCGACACCGTGATCACCGGTTCCAGGAACTCCAGCCGGTTTCCCACCGGGTCCTCGGAGTGGAAGCGCCGGTGACCTGGCAGGGAATCGTCCCAGGTGACCGTCGCTCCCCGTGCCTCCAGCCGGGCCGCGTAGGTCTCGATGTCCGTCACCCGCAGCCCCGGGTGGGCCTTCTGTGCCGGACGGAAGTCCGCCTCGATGCCCAGGTGCAGTTGTACCGGGCCCGCCTGGAACCAGCAGCCGCCCCGCGCCGCGAGCGCCGGCGGCTTGGGGATCTCCGTCATGCCGAGGGTGTCGGCGTAGTACGCCCGCAGCAGGTCCTCGGAGCCGGGCGGGGCCGCGAGCTGGACGTGGTCGACGGCCGTGATCATCACGCCGCCCTGCGGGCGACCGCGAACACCCGGCGGAACGGGAACGGGGTGCCGTGGGCGCCGGCCGGGTACGCCTCTCGCAGGGCGGCGCGGTATGCGTCCACGTACTCCTCCCGCGCCCGCGGGTCGTCCGCGAGGGCGGTGAGGACGGGGCGCAGGCCCGTTCCCTCGACCCAGTCCAGGACCGGGTCCTCGCCCTGCAGCAGATGGACGTACGTCGTCTCCCAGGCGTCCACCTCGCAGCCGAGGTCGGCCAGCCTCTCCAGGTAGAACCGCGGGGTGTGGACGGCGTCGTCGTGCCGGAGGGTGTCGGCCAGGCGGCCCTTCCAGCGGGCGGAGTGGGCGAGTTCGCGCATCAGCCGGTGGCTCGGCGAGTCGAAGTTCCCGGGTACCTGGAAGGCGAGGGTGCCGCCGGGCGCCAGCCCCGCCACCCAGTCCGCGAACCGCTCCACGTGCCCGGGGACCCACTGCAGGGTGGCGTTGCTGACGATCAGGTCGTACGGCCGGGTGGGCGCCCAGGTCCGTACGTCGGCGTGGGCGAAGTCGAGCCGACCGCCCCCCGGGGTCGGACCCTCGTACTCCACATGCGCCCGGTCGAGCATCTCGGGCGAGTTGTCGTACCCGGTGACGTGGGCGGCGGGCCAGCGGGCGGCGAGCAGGGCGGTCACGTTGCCGGGGCCGCAGCCGAGGTCGGCGACGCGGGGCGGATCGGTCGGCAGGTCGGGGATCCGGGCGAGGAGGTCGGTGAAGGGGCGGGCTCGATGGTCGGCGTGACGCAGGTACTGGGCGGGGTCCCAGGTGGGGGCGGGCATGAGGCAGCCTCCTGGATAGAGCCGTACGCGAACGAGGTTCAGCCTTCACCGAATTTAACTTGAGGTCAAGAAAGTTGACATCAAGAGACTTCACATCGACACAACCACTACACTGATCGTCATGGAGGACGAGGTCGATCGGCTGGTCGCAGCGTGGCGCCGGGAGCGCCCGGACCTCGACGTGGAGCCGCTTGAGGTACTCAGCCGGGTGAGCAGGCTGGCCCGGCACCTGGACCGTGCCCGCCGGCTGGCCTTCGCCGAGCACGCGCTGGAGCCCTGGGAGTTCGACGTGCTGACCGCGCTCAGACGGGCGGGGACGCCGTACCAGCTCTCGCCGGGGCAACTGCTGACACAGACCCTGGTCACCTCGGGCACGATGACGAACCGCATCGACCGGCTGGCGAAGAAGCGCCTGGTGGAGCGGCTGCCCGACCCGAGCGACCGGCGTGGTGTGCTGGTCCGCCTCACGGAGGATGGCCAGGACCGCGCGGACCAGGCCCTGGCCGGGCTGCTGGACCAGGAACGCGCGATCCTCGCCGAGCTCTCCCGCGCCCAGCGCGGCGAACTGGCGGGACTGCTACGCCAGCTGACCGCCCCGTTCGACAACATCCCCGGCTAGGTCCACCGGGCCCACGCCCGCTCGCCGCGCCAGTGCGACGGCGGCCAGGGTGCTGTGCACGCCGAGCTTGCCGAGCACGTTCTGCATATGGGTGCGGACGGTGTGCGGGGAGAGGAACAGCCGCTCGGCGACCGCCTTGCGGCCGAGCCCCGCGACCATGCAGCGCAGTACCTCCCGCTCGCGCGGGGTGAGGGACTCCACCAGGCGTTCGCTCTCGGTGCGGTGCTTGCGGGCGGCCGTCAGCTCCCGCAGCACACCGGTGAGCAGCGCGGGCGGCAGATGGGTCTCGTCGCGCAGCACGCCCCGGATGACCGTGAGCAACCGGGACAGCGAGCAGTCCTTGGCCACCCAGCCACAGGCCCCGGCCTGCAGGGCCAGCGCGGCCCGCCGGGGGTCGTCCTTCTCGGCCAGCACGACGATCCGTACGGCGGGCTGCGCGGAACGCACCCCGACCACCAGCGAGATACCGTCGACGAGGCCGTCCTCGCCCACCTCCTGGACGGCCACCGCGGGCCGTATGCCCGGCACGGTGCCGCCCAGGTCGGCGTCGACGAGCAGCACGTCGTAGCGACGTCCCTCGGCTGCCGCGCGCTCCAGACTGCGCAGCGCTGCCGGGCCGCTGCCCGCCGCGGAGACGTCCACGTCGGGCTCGGCGGCCAGGGCGGCTGCGAGCGACTCTGCGAAGATGCGATGGTCGTCGACGACCAGCACACGGATGCGAACCACGAAACCCCCTTCCCCAAGCTCCTGAAGAGCAGGGGATACCCCAAAGGCCCGGAGAACGGTGACGGAGCGCGGGTACGACGCCTGGGGATGACGTCACCGCACGGCCGCCGCCGTGCAGAGACCGTTACCCCCCATTCGGGCGTCGTACCCGACTGTCTCGCCCCCTGATCAGCACCGGCCCCCACCGGTGCTGTTCATCAGAGTACGGGCGGGGGGCCAGAGCGGAAGGTAATTTGCAGAACTGGCTGACCGACGCGTTTATGGTGAGCCGCATGTTTCGTATCGAGACAGAAGTCGACAAGGAACGGCGCGATCTGCTCCGGAATCGGCTGCGGGAGACGAACACGGCCGCCTCCCCCGTCCTGCGTGCCCTGCGCGGGACACCCGGCGCACGCGAGGTCCCGCTCCACGTCTGGGCGCTGGACGAGACGGGTGCCCTGGCCGGCGGCCTCGTCGGTCACACCTGGGCGAGCTGGCTGCATGTGACGTATCTGTGGGTCGACGAACGCCACCGGGGCGCCGGGATCGGCTCCCGGCTGCTCGCCCGGGCCGAACGGACGGCCCGCGACAAGCGGGACTGTGCCGCCGTACGCCTGGAGACCTGGGACTTCCAGGCGCCGCGGTTCTATCAGAGGCGGGGCTACGAGGTGGTGTCCGTGATCCCCGACTATCCGCCGGGAATCACGGAGTACACGCTGGTCAAGCGGTGGGGGTGAGTCAGCGGCCGACGCCTCCTCGCCCGTTCTCGGCGACGACCGCCGCCATCAGTTCGGCGTCGAGGGCGGCGAGATCGGCCAGCCGTGTGGCGGCCGTGAAGGAGTTGAGCAGTGTTTTGGTGACGCGCAGAGCGGCGGGCGGCCGTCTGGCGATCGGCTTGGCCCATGCTGTGACAGCCGCGTCGAGTTCTTCGGCGGGAACGGCCCTGTGCAGGATCGAGAGGGACAGAGCTTCTTGAGCGTCGAAGGCACGGCCCGTGAGGACCAGTTCACGGGCGCGGGCGGCGCCGACCTCGTTGAGCAGACGGGGCAGCAGACCGCCCCAGGCCATGGGCAGACCGAAGGTGAGTTCGGGCAGCCGGAAGCTCGCGTCCTCGGTGCCGACGCGCAGGTCGCAGGCGAGCGCCAGGGCGAACCCGGCACCTATCACCTTGCCGTGCACCCGGGCGACGGTGACCGCGGGGTTGGACGTGAGCGCCTCGCTCACGCGTCTGGCCTTGGTCCCCGAGACCCGGACGCTCCTGCCCGCGGGGTCGTCAACCAGATGCTCGGCGAACTCGGTGCGGTCGCCGCCGACGCAGAAGTCGTCCCCGGCACCGGACAGGACGAGCACGCGCACGTCCGGTTCCTGGTGGGCGAGGACGGCCCACAGGTCGTCCAGCATCGCGTCGGTGACGACGTTGCCCGGCTCAGGGGTGTTGAGCTCGATGAAAAGGGCACTCTCCTGCCGGTGGACCCGCAGGGTCTTCAGCGAGAGGCGGGGGCGCAGGACCGGCGGGGTCGTCATCGGTGGTCACTTTCAGGGAGGTCACGCGGCGGAACACCATCCGGGGCGCGTAAGCGGGGGCGGACACCGGGCGCAGAGTCCGGAAACGATTCAGCAGCTCGGTCAGGAGGGTACGGCCTTCGAGCCTGGCCAGCGCGGCTCCCAGGCAGTAGTGGATGCCTCCGCCGAAGGTCATGTGACTGCCGCCGCGCAGGACGTCGAAGCGTTCCGGATGCTCGTTGCGCCGTGGGTCGTGCGAGGCAGCGCCGTACATCACGTGGACCATCTGGTCCCGGGCGATCGGGGTGCCGGCCAGGACGGTGTCGTCTGCGGCGATACGGGTGTTGATGTGCACCGGGGGGTCGTAGCGCAACGCCTCCTCGACCGCTCCCTCGACGTGTTCGGGGTGTTGGCGCAGCCACTCCCACTGGTCGCCGTCCCTGGTCAGTAACCAGACGGCGGTGGCCATCAGGGTCGCCGAGGTCTCCAGCGAGGCGATGGTGATGAACATGACCAGGTCATAGACGGTCCGGTCGGCGGCGGCGGGATCGTCGGGGAACTGCTCGTCCCAGTGCCGGATCCAGCCGGAGACGGCGTCGTCGCCGGGATGGGCGCGACGTTCCGCGATGAGCTCCGTGAAGAACCGCCGCATCTCCGCGGTCGCCTGTTCGGAGACGGCCAACTCGCTCTTGGTCGGCAGGAGTTCCTGGGAGTGGACCTGGCGGTGGGTGAAGTCGAGGATGTGCGCGTGGTGTCGCGCGGGGATGTCGAGCCACTCTCCGACGGTGAGGACAGGGAGCTGGTCACCGACGACGGTGACGAAGTCGGCCTCACCGCCGTCGCGTATTCGCTCGGCCAGTTCGTCCACGATCCGCCGGGCGTGGTCCGCGATGCGGGGTGCCAGGGAATCGAGGGTGTGACGGTCGAAGAGATTGCCCAGGCTGCGTCGTTGACGCGTGTGGCTCGGCGCGTTGAGCCGGAACAGGGCACGGCTCATCGCCTGAACGGATGAATCCTGCCAGCGTTCGGGGTGGGGTTGCCGTTCCTGCCAGGCGAGGTCCGGCACCAACCAGTTCCTGCCGCGCAGGATCTGGTTGCAGGCGTCGTAGCCGGTGACCAGGTAGCCACCCCATGGAGCGGGAACGACGTCGCCGAGGGCGCGAAGTCGGTCCCACACGGGCAACGGGTTGCTCTGACCTTCGGCGGAACGCAGGCGCCGGAGAAGGGAGATGACAGCTCGACGGTCAGTGGTGGTTCCGCTTATGTCGCCAACGGCGGTCACGCGGAGCTCCTTTATAGCTGGGCGTTTCCGTTACTAACGGAACCTACCCTTCCTCTATCCCACGTCATGCGCCGCTCCGTGTTGCTCCCGTCACATGCGGTGCACCGGACTCTCGGTGCACCGCACGTCAGTTGGTGCGACGTCAGACGCGGAACACGTCGACCAGGGTGCTCCAGAAGCCCCTCTTCTTCTGAGGCTGCGGCTGCCGCACGGGCTCGGCAGCGGCAGGTACACCCGGCTGTTCTGCCGCGGGCGGGGGCGAAGCCGCCCGCAGGGCCGAGACCATGCGGGTGGCCGGGGTCGGGCTGAACCGCACCGGCAGCGCGGCCAGCGCGTGCTGGAACGGCCCCGGACGGAACTGCAGATCCTCGTCCGGCACCGCCAGGGTGAGGTCGGGCAGCGCGTTGAGGAGCCGCTCGATCGCGGCGATGGCGATCACCAGGGCCGGGTCCTTGGCCGGGCAGGAGTGCGGGCCCGCCCCCCACGCCAGGTGCGCGCCCTTGTTGTGGGACTCGCGGGCCACCTTGAGGGCCGGATCGCTGTTGGCACCGGCGAAGCTGATGACGACCGGCGAGTTCGCCTCGACGACCACCCCGCCGAGGTCGACGTCCTGCACCGGGAAGTGCGCGGCGTAGTTGGCGATGGGCGGGTTGTTCCACAGGACGTGGTCGATGGCCTCCTCGATCAGCATGCCGGAGCCGCCCGAGCCCGCCTTCGACAGGAGCAGGTGCAGGGCGTGGCCGATGAGGTTGCGCTGGGGCTCGAAGCCGCCGCCCATCAGCATGACGAGCTGGTCCTTGAGCTCCTCGTCGGTCAGGCCCGCGGGGTGCTGGATGAGCCAGGAGGTGACGTCCTCGGCGGGCTGCCGGCGCTTGAGGGAGATCAACTGCATCAGACTGGCGGTGAGTTCCTCGTTGGCGCGCTGCACGTCGATGCCGTCGAAGAGGGCGCCCAGCGAGCTGGTGAGCGTGTCGCCGATGTCGGCGGGGCAGCCGAAGAGCTTGTTGAACAGCAGCAGCGGCAGCATCTTGGCGTACTCGTTGATCAGGTCGGCGCGGCCGCGCTCACTGAACTGGTCGATGAGGAAGTCGGCGATCGGCTCGACGTCCCGGCGCAGCCGCGTCATGTTCAGCCGGTCGAAGCTCGCGGTGACCGCCTGACGCAGCCTGAGATGCACGGCGCCGTCGGTGAACAGGCAGTTGGGCCGGTAGGCCATCATCGCCAGGATGGGGCTGTCGAGGGGGACGCGGCCCTCGTTCAGCGCCTTCCAGCGGCGGGAGTCACGGGCGAACAGGGAGGGGTTCTGCAGCACCCTGAGGGCCATCTCGTGCTCGACGACCAGGGTGGCGTCCACGCCGGGCGCGAGTTCCACGGGTCCCGCGGGACCGTGGGCGCGGACCCGGTCGTAGATCTGCTCCGGGTCGGCGGTGAACGTGCCGTCGAACATGGGGCATCTGGCGCCGGCGGGGCCGCCGGGCGAGTGGTGAGTGTCCACGGGGGGAGTCCTTTGCGGGCCTGGGCCTCACGGCCCGGCCGGGGAGGGGGTGGATCAGGCCGCGCGGTCGAGCAGATGGCGGACCAGGGCGATCAACGCGTTCGCGGACGACCGCTGGTCGCGGGCGTCGCAGTAGACGACAGGGGTGTCCGGCAGCAGGTCGAGGGCCTCGCGGATCTCCGTCTCGTCGAAGAACCGCGCGTCGAAACTGTTGACGGCGATGGCGTACTCGAGCCCGTACTCGTCGATCAGGTCGATGACGGGGAACGTCTCCTCCAGCCGGGCGGGGTCGACCAGCAGCAGCGCGCCGAGCGCGCCGCGGGCCATGTCCTCCCACAGCTGCATGAAACGCTGCTGTCCGGGCGTGCCGAACAGATAGAGCACGAGTTCGTCGGTCAGGGTCAGACGCCCGAAGTCCAGGGCCACGGTGGTGGTCACCTTGTCCGGTACGCCCCGCAGGTCGTCCACATGGAGGGACGCCTGCGTCATCTTCTCCTCCGTCCGCAGCGGCGTGATCTCCGACAGCGAACCGATGAAGGTCGTCTTGCCGACCGCGAAATGCCCCACGACCAGGATCTTCGCGGCGGTGGTGACCGCGTCGGAGACATAGATCGTGCCGTTCGCGGTCGTCTCAGACGATGAGGGTTTCGAGTCCATGCAGAACCTTCTCGAGGGTCTCTCGGTCAGCAAGCTGCGCGCGGGTGGGTTCGGAGCGGCGCAGAAGGTGGCCCTGTTCGAATAAATCGGTCAGCAGCAGCCGGGCCACCCCTACCGGCAGCGCCAGATGGCCGGCCACCTCCGCCACGGAAAGGAAGCCGCCCCCGCACAGCTCCCAGATGGCACGGACCTCGGGACCGGCGCCGGGCGGCAGTTCACGGTCGGGAGCCAGGGTGACCAGGCTGTGCAGCGCCAGGTCGTCCGCCGACGGCAGTCGCCGGCCGCCGGTGATGACGTAGGAACGGACGAAGTCGCTGGTGACCGGAGCTTCTTCGCCGGGACCGGTCATGCGTCCGCACCGGCGTTCAGTCGCGGCGCCGCACTCATCGCCTCGCGCAGCGCGCTCACGGTCTTCTGCATCCGGAAGGACATGGCCTCCATGTCGACGTCCAGGGCAGCCGATACGGCCAGGTAGGCGCCGCTGCCCGCGGCCACGAGGAAGATCCATCCGCCGTCGTACTCGACGAGCGTCTGCTTCCAGGTCCCGTGACCCCCGCCCACGAAACCGGACACGGCCCGGCACAGGGACTGGATGGAGCTCATCGCGGCCGCGTTCTTCTCGGCCTCGTCACGGCTGATGTCGTCCGAGCGCTGCATCAGCAGGCCGTCCGCGGAGACCAGGATCGCATGGCGGGCCCCACGAACCTCGAGTACACCGTTCAGTACCCACGACAGGTCGGGATTCACTGGTTCTGGGATCCTTCCGTGTTGTTCGAGACCCGGCCGAGGTGCGTCCCGCGGGCGAACGCACCGATACGTGACGCCGTCACTTCGCTGGTGTTCTCCCCGTCGGAGGCCGGCCTGGCGGGTGCCGCCTGGTCGGGCTGGGGAACCACCGAGACGGGCCTGTTGCGCCGCCTGCGCCGGGGCAGACCCCCCTGTGTGGTGCCCACGACGAGTGTCGGACCGGGGGCAGGCACCGCGGCACGGGGCCGCTCGCGCTGCTCGGCTCGCTCGTCCTCGACCTCACGGTCGTCCTGCGAAGCGGCGGGTTGAGGTGCGTCAGTGGTCAAGAGGCCCTCCGGCACACGGATCACGGCGCGCACTCCGCCGTAGGGGGAGACCGAGTCGACGGACACCGAGAAGCCGTAGCGGACGGCGAGCATCCCGCACACGGCGAAGCCGAACTTGGGCGGGTCACCGAGGCCGGTGATGTCGACCGTGCTGTCGGGCGACAGCAGGGCCGCGGCACGGTCCTTGGTCTCCTGGCTCATGCCCACACCGGCGTCGTCGACCACCAGACACACCCCGGTCGGCACGGCCTGGATGTTGATCTCCACCGGCGACTGGGGCGCGCTGTACTTGGTCGCGTTGTCCAGGAGCTCGGCGAGGACCACGGCGACCGGCTCGACGGCCTTGCCGGTGATGGAGATGCTGACCTGGGCGTTGACCCGGACCCGGCAGAAGTCCTTGATCCGCCCCTGGGCGCTGCGGGCCACGTCGTACACGGAGGCGCTCTCGTCGCGCCGCCCGAGCCAGCCGCCGCACAGCACCGAGATGCCCTTGGTACGGCGGCTGAACTGGCTGCTGGTGTGGTCGATCAGCATCAGGTCGGCCAGCACGCCGGAGTCGTCGCCGTACTCCTTCTGCAGGTTGTCCAGGAGCACCTGCTGTTCCTCGGCGAGGGACTGGAGCGTGCCCATCGCCGACTTGAGGACGGCCTTGGTGTCGGACTCCGCGTCCGCCCGGACCTCCCCGAGGTCCTCCACATGCCGTGCGGTGAGGGTCTCGTAGCCGGTCTGCACCTGGCGCAGTTGTCCTTGTACGGCCACCAGGTTGTTCTGAAGGTTGTCGTTGTTACGGCGGAGAGCCATGTTGGTTCTCCGCGCGCGCATCACTGCGAAGGCCGCAGCGGTGATCACGATGAGCAGGATCCACAGCATCGGATCCTGGATGAATGACGTCATGAGACTCTCTTCAAGTCGCCTCGCGCCGGGGGCCAGAGCAACCAGCCACTCCTTCGCGATGGGGCCCTAGAGACTGTCCCCCCGTACGCGTTTCATGACGCGCCGTCAGCCTACTGAAAAGTAGAGTGATCATATCAGTGGCAACATGGTCAACAGGCGTACCAGACAGTACATTTGAGGACCTTCACGAACTCCACCCGCCAGGTCTATCTTCCGTTGCCACTCCTGAACATGCGTCAGCCCCGCGCTCGCTCGGGAGCACGGGGCCGCGCGGGGAAACGGGGATCAGCTCAGGCGTCGCGCTCCCGCCGAGGGCACCGCCTCGAACACCCGCGGCGTGGTGAACTCGGCTGCGGCGAAGGCCTCCTGGACCGCCTTGGTGATCGTCTCGACCTCGGCGGCCTCCGCCAGCACGATCGCCGAGCCGCCGAACCCGCCGCCCGTCATCCGCGCGCCGAGCGCGCCGGAGGCCAGGGCCGTGTCGACGACCAGGTCCAACTCCGGGCAGGAGATACGGAAGTCGTCGCGCAGGGAGGCGTGGCCCGCGACCAGGACCGGCCCGATCGCACGGGTGTCGCCGGACTCCAGCAGCGCCACGACCCGCTCGACCCGCTCGTCCTCGGTGACGACATGGCGCACCAGCCGGCGCACCTCCTCCTCGTCCCCGAGCCGCTCCAACTCCGCGTCCAGGTCGGCGTAGGGGATGTCCCGCAGCGCGTCGACGCCCAGCAGGGCCGCGCCCTTCTCGCAGCCGGCCCGGCGCTTGCCGTACTCGCCGTCGCTGTGCGCGTGCTTGACCTGGGTGTCGACGACCAGCAGGCGCATGCCCTCGGCGGCCAGGTCGAAGGGGATCTGCTTCTGGGACAGGTCACGGGTGTCGAGGAACAGGGCGTGGCCCGCCTCGCAGCAGGCGGACGCGGTCTGGTCCATGATCCCGGTGGGGGCACCGACGTACACGTTCTCGGCGCGCTGGCACAGCCGGGCCAACTGCCAGCCCTTGAGCCCCAGTTCGTACAGGTCGTTCAGGGCGAGCGCGACCACGACCTCCAGCGCCGCCGAGGAGGACAGGCCCGCGCCTGACGGCACCGTGGACGACAGGTGGATGTCCGCGCCGGTGACCGGATGGCCCGCCTCGCGCAGCGCCCAGACCACACCCGCCGGGTACGCCGTCCACTTCCGGTCCGACTCCGGGACCAGGTCGTCGAGCCGCAGTTCGACGACTGGGGCCTCGATGTCCGCCGAGTGCAGCCGCAGCACGCCGTCGGTGCGCCGGGACACGGCCGCGACGGCGATGTGCGGAAGGGCGAACGGCATCACGAAACCGTCGTTGTAGTCGGTGTGTTCGCCGATGAGGTTGACCCGGCCCGGCGCCGCCCACACCCCCTGCGGACCCGCGCCGTACAGCTCCTCGAACCGCTCGGCGACAGCCCCTGCGACAGCCTCGCTCATTGTCCTGTCCCTGACCTTCCGTACGTACCGGCTACTGATTTCCGCGCCGCTGCGCGAAGTCCCACGCGTCCGCGACGATCCCCGCGAGGTCCGCGCGGGACGGGTTCCAGCCCAGCTTCTCGCGCGCGCTGTCGGCCGATGCCACCAGGACCGCCGGGTCGCCGCCCCGACGGGGGGCCACGATCTCGGGGATCGGGTGGCCGGTGACCCGGCGGACCGTCTCGATGACCTCGCGGACGGAGAAGCCGTTGCCGTTGCCGAGGTTGCAGATCAGGTGCTCGCCGGGGGTGGCGGCCTCGACCGCCAGCAGGTGCGCCTCGGCCAGGTCGGCGACGTGGATGTAGTCGCGGACACAGGTGCCGTCCGGCGTCGGGTAGTCGTCACCGAAGACGGAGATCGCCTCGCGCCTGCCCTGGGCGACCTGGAGGACCAGCGGGATCAGATGCGACTCGGGGTCGTGCCGCTCGCCGTAGGCCCCGTAGGCACCCGCCACGTTGAAGTACCGCAGCGACACCGCGCCCAGCCCGTGGGCCGCCGCCTCACCGGTGATCATGTGGTCGACGGCGAGCTTCGTGGCGCCGTACGGGTTGGTGGGCTGGGTCGGCGTCGACTCGACGATCGGGCTCTCGGCCGGCTCGCCGTAGGTCGCGGCCGTGGAGGAGAAGACCAGCCGGCGTACACCCGCTTCCCGCATGGCCCCGAGCAGCGCGATGGTGCCGCCCACGTTGTTGTCCCAGTACTTCTCGGGCTTCACGACCGACTCGCCGACCTGGGAGAAGGCGGCGAAGTGCAGAACGGCGTCGAACGAGGAATCCAGCCACTTGGCGGCATCGCGGATGTCACCCTCGACGAAGGAGGCGCCCTCCGGCACCCCTTCGCGGAAGCCGGTGGAGAGGTTGTCGAGGACGACGACCTCGTGCCCCGCCTCCAGCAGATGCTGGGCGACCACGCTGCCGACGTATCCCGCACCGCCCGTGACCAGGTACTTACCGCTCATGAACTCGCTACCTCCCGCAGTCGCTGTGCCGCGGCCTCCGGCCGGATGTCGTTGATGAACACGTTCATTCCGGATTCGGAGCCCGCGAGGAACTTCAGCTTGCCGGACGTACGACGAATGGTGAAAAGCTCGAGGTGCATCGCGAAGTCGTCACGGCTGACACCCTCGAACTCCTCCAGCGCGCCGAACGGCGCCTGGTGCCAGGCGGCGATGTACGGCGTCGCGGGCTCCCCCGCCCCCTCCTTCTCTCCACCGGGTCCGTCGAAGATCCGGTCGAAGCGCCTCAAGAGTTCCAGATAGACCTGGGGGAACTCTGTGCGCGCGTCCTCGTCGAGGCCGAGCAGATCGGGCACCCGGCGCTTCGGGTACAGGTGCACCTCGTACGGCCAGTGCGCGGCGTACGGCACGAAGGCGACCCAGTGTTCGCCCTCCAGGACGATCCGCTCGTCGGCGAGTTCCCGCTCCAGGACGGCGTCGAAGAGGTTCTCCCCGCCGGTCGCCTCCTTGTGGGCCGCGACCGACCGCAGCATGAGCGCGGTGCGCGGGGTGGTGAACGGGTAGGCGTAGATCTGCCCGTGCGGGTGCCCGAGAGTCACGCCGATCTCGGGGCCCCGGTTCTCGAAACAGAACACCTGCTCGACGGACGGCAGATGAGACAGCTCCGACGTCCGGTCGGTCCACGCCTCCAGGACCAGCCGCGCCTGCTCCTCCGTCAGGTCGGCGAAGGACGCGTCGTGGTCGGAGGTGAAGCAGACGACCTCACAGCGGCCGGAGTCGCCGGCCAGCGAGGGGAAACGATTCTCGAAGACCACGACGTCGTACGACGAGTCCGGGATCTCACTCAGCCGCTCACCCTGCGAGGGGCACAGGGGACACTCGTCGGCCGGCGGGTGATACGTCCGCCCCTGCCGGTGCGAGGCGATGGCCACCGCGTCCCCGAGCAGCGGATCCCGCCGCACCTCGGACGTGGTCACGGTCCGCTCCAGCGGCCGCCGGTCGACCGCGTCCCGGACGACATCGTCCCGCAGGTCGTAGTAGATGAGCTCGCGACCGTCCGCCAGCCGGGTCGAGGTCTTCTTCACTGCGGACTCCCTATTCGAGCCACTCAATCACCAAACAGAAACAAACACATGGGAACACAACCCACCACACCAGTCAACGTCACAATCAAACAAAGAGCGTCAACAAAAGTGTTCGACACTACCGCCGGCCGCCGCCGACGACGCCGCGACCGACAGCCCAGGGCGTGAACATCAACCTCTGGACCGGACCCGGCCATATTGGCCCGCCGCCGCGAGTGGATGCGCGGGGGATGGAGATGTGGACGACGGGCCCGGTGTCGCATGAGTGGCCGCGCACAGCCGCGCACGGCGGCAAGGGGACGGGACGGGGGTGTCCGCCCGCAGCGTCTGGCGCGTCAACACCGCCCACTCACCAAGAAACCGATTCCGCGCCAGACCGAGGA
>Ga0307516_10006132_pt1 | contig 14171 bp, 11 predicted proteins | sample 19_EM_MG_FD_203310 | JGI IMG/M metagenome (GOLD analysis project Ga0307516, IMG submission 203310) | Populus trichocarpa ectomycorrhiza microbial communities from riparian zone in the Pacific Northwest, United States - 19_EM | ecosystem: Host-associated > Plants > Roots > Unclassified | place... | reverse complement strand
TCCTGTTCGACTGGCAGCAGGCAGGCGCCGGCCACCAGGTAGAAGGCCCCGAGGCGCTGCCGGCCGTGCTGGCCTCGCTGGAGGGGTATGAGGCGCCCGCCGGCCAGTGGGAGGCCGAGATCCTGCCCGCCCGCGTGCGCGACTACGCAAGCACCTGGCTGGATGACCTGTGCACCGCCGGGCGCATGACCTGGACCCGCCTGCGCCCCGCCACGGGCGGCGGTGGCGCCTCGTTGCGGACCACGCCGGTGCTGCTGCTGCCGCGCCGCAGTGCGGCCGTCTGGGCGCGCGTGGCCCCGGCGCCGGCCGACGACACGGAGCTGGGCTCCCGCGCCAAGCGGCTGCTGGACTTTCTGTCCACGCACGGGGCCTCGTTCTTTGACGACATGCAGCAGGGCACGCGTCTGTTGAAGACGGAGCTGGAAGAGGCGCTGGCCGAACTGGTGGTGCGTGGCCGCGCCGGTTGCGACAGCTTTGCTGGCCTGCGGGCGCTGATGCTGCCGGCGTCCAAGCGCTCGCCCAGTTCGGCCAGGGCCCGGCACCGCCCGCACCGGCCGCTGTCCGGCATCGAGGACGCCGGCCGCTGGTCGCTGGTGCGCCCTGCCCCGGCGGCGGATGTTTCCGCGCAGGAGGACGTCGAGCACGTGGTGAAGGCGCTGCTGCGCCGCTACGGCGTGATCTGCTGGCGCCTGCTGGAGCGCGAAGCGGCGTGGCTACCGCGCTGGCGCGACCTGGTGCGGGTGTGCCGCCGGTTGGAGGCGCGCGGTGAGCTGCGCGGCGGGCGCTTCATCGCCGGGGTGTCGGGCGAGCAGTTCGCGCTGCCGGAGGCAGTGGCGCGCATGCGCGAGGTCCGCCGCCAGCCGCCCCAGCCTGCGCTGGTGTGCCTGGCCGCCGCCGACCCCGCCAACCTGCTGGGCACCTTGCTGCCCGGTCCCAAGCTGCCGCGCACCGCCGGGTCACGCGTGCTGGTCCGCGACGGCCTGCCCGTGGCCACGCTGGTGGCCGGTGAGGTGGTGATGCTGGTGCCGATGGAAGCGCAGGAAAGGGTCGAGGCAGAGCGCACACTGCGGCTCGATCCGGAGCTGCGGGTCGTGGCCCATCGACCCTCTGAACCGAGCCCGCGGTGAGACCCGCATCTCAGGCGATCTGCAGGTACACGCGCCCCCCGTCGATCCTGATGGGGTAGCTGCGCAGCGCGTCGGTGACCGGCTCGCACGTGGGCTGGCCGTTGCGCACGTCGAACTTGCCTTGGTGCAGCGGGCACTCGATCTCGTGGCCGTCGAGGAAGCCGTCGCACAGCCGGGCGTGGCCGTGCGTGCAGGCGTTGTCGGTGGCGTAGACGGCATCCCCCACGGCATAGATGGCGATGTCCCGCTCGCCCACGCGGACGCCGATCACGTCGTCCGTGGGCAGGTCGTCGGCCGCCAGCGCGTCGACCCAGTTCGATTCGGTGTGGGTCATGTCGGTCAGATGGGATAGATGATGGAGTTCGGGATCATTTCGCTGTCGTAGATGCATTCACGCGACGCGAACTTCAGGCCCGCCGGCGTGCGCCGCACCGTGTCCAGGTAGCGGCCCACGTTGAAGACGGTGGTGGCGTCCGACAGCTTGGTGCGGAACACCGCGTAGTTGGCCTCGCACACGAAGCGATCCCCCTCCGCACTGCGCACCACCGGCGTACCCACCACATGGCGCTGGTAGTACGGGTCGTGGAACAGTGTCTCCTTGATGCCGTAGACACGGTCCTTGAGCATGCCCTTGCTGGTGAAGGCCAGCGTGGCCAGGGGGAACCCCCGTTCGTGGTTCTCGCGCGGCTGCAGCCGGTAGACACACGGGTCGGTGAAGAACTCGGGCCACAAGTCCCAGTGGCCGGAATCGACCGCGCTCGCGTAGTCGGCGTAAAGCTGGGTCAGCGCCAGCCAGTCCTCGAAGTTGATGTGTGCAGCCATGGGTCATGCCTCCATCACTTGCCGCCAGTAGCGGTACATGCCGCGGATCAGCGTCTCGGTGACCATGTGCTCGGTGTCCTCCACGCCGTGGCCGCCCAGTTCGGCCAGCGTGCGGTGAAAGGGCTTGCTCTCAAAGGCCTGCTGCGAGAACTCGATCACCTCGCCATCGTCGGCCGAGACGAAGCCGGCCGGACCGAACAGGTTGGCCTGGCGCAGCCGGCGCTGCGTCATGGCGGGGTCGTCGTCCTCGAAGCCGAAGTGCGTCCAGACGAAGTCGAAGCTGCCATGGCCATTGGGCTGGATGTGCCGCGTCGACACGCTGTTGACCTGCTGCTGCAGGATCACGCTCGGGAAGATCGTCATCATCACCGCGGTGGGGCCGCCCCACCAGGGCTCGGGCACGATGTCGAGGAAGCTGGGATCGTGAAGCTGCATGCCCGCCTTGAAGCTGGACACCTGCGTCACCTGCTCAGCCTGGCCGGCACTGCCGCGCGTGGAGATCATCGCGGCGTGGCGGTACCGCTCGTCCATGCGCAACTGCGACTTGTTGTCGGCGCGCCAGAGCCCGAAGGTCACGAACCAGGTGTGCAGCAGGCCCGGGTGGTATGGGTCCTTGATGTTCTCCTGCATGAGCTTCCAGTTGCCCGGGATGCGCTGGCGATTGTGGCCCAGGATCTTCAGCGTGCGGCCATTGAAGAGGCGGTCGAAGTAGCCCAGCATGGTGGGGCCCAGGTAGTCCTCGAAGGGCTCCACGTCCACGTCGAACGACGCAAACACCACACCGCCGCGCGTGGCCACTTTCAGTTTTGTGAGCCCGTGCTCGGCGGAGTTGAAGTCCGCCGGCATGCCGCCGTGCATCTGGCCGTCCTGCTTGACGCCGCGGCGCAGGGGCACGCCCTGCAGGTCGCCCTTGAGCGTGTAGCTCCACTGGTGGTAGGGGCAGACGAAGTCCTTGCGGTTGCCGTGGCGTTCGCGGCAGAAGCGCATGCCGCGGTGGGCGCAGACGTTTTCGACCACGTGGATCGCGCCTTGCGCGTCGCGCACCAGGATCACCGAGCGCTCGCCCACCACGGTGCGCTTGAAGTCGCCCGGGTTGGGAATCTCGGCCTCCAGGCCAACATAGCACCAGTGGCCCTTGTAGAAGAAACGCTCCAGTTCACGCTTGTAGAGATCTTCGCTGGTGTAGGCCAGGAACGGGATCCGGTGGGTGCCGTCGCCCTCCCAGCGGGCCTCGGTCGGGAAGACGGTCGATGGGTCGCTCATCCTTGAGTTTTCAGGTGGGTTGGGGGTAAAACGCATCGGCGTGGATGTGCTCGGGGGCCATGCCCTTCTGGCGCACCAGCAGCGTCGTCGCCTCCACCAGCGGCGGCGAACCGCACAGGTAGGCACGCCAGCCCGCCAGGCGGCCGAGGTCCTGCTTGATGGCTTCGGTCACCGGGCCCAGACGCTGCTCGCGCGGATCGCCGCCGGACGTGACGACCACGTTCAGCTTCAGGGCCGGATGGCAGCGCTGGAGGTTGACGAGTTGGTCGAGGCCGTAGACGTCGCGGTGCGACCGCACGCCGAAATACAGGTGAATGGGATTGGGCATGCCCGCGGCAATGGCACCGCGCAGGATCGACAGGATGGGCGCCAGCCCCGTGCCGCCGGCCACGCAGAGCATCGGCCCCTCGTGCTTGCGGCGCAGGTAGGCGCTGCCCAGCGGCCCGCTCACGCGCACGGTGTCGCCGGGCTGGAGCTGGCGGGCAATGTAGCCCGAAACCCGCCCCTCCGGCACGAGGCGGACATGGAACTCGAGCATGCCATCTCCGGCCAGCCCGGCCATCGAGTACGGGCGCACGTGGCCGGGCTTGAACTGCAGCTGGACATACTGGCCCGGCGAAAACTCCATGGGCTTGGCCAGCCGGAGCATGACGCGCCGGATGTCATGCGTCAGCGTCTCGACAGACTGGACGGTGGCCTTCAGGGTGCGCGCCGGGTGCACGACGATCTCGCCGGGCTCCAGGATCTCGATCGTGCAGGGCCCGGTGATGACGGTCTGGCACGCCAGCACGTACGAGTCCTTGCCGTCCAGCGGGTTCTGCTCCGCGCCTCCGCCGTCGAGCACCTCGCCCTGGAGCACACGGCACTTGCAGGTGCCGCAGCGGCCGGCCATGCAGCTGTAGGACACCGGCACCTGCGCGTGGCGCAATGTCTCCAGCAAGTTGGCGCCGGGCGCGGCCTCGATGACCTTCTGCAGTGGCTGGATCAGCAGTTCCATGGCGCGCATGATGGTGGCCGGCGGGCAATCAGCCAATGGGATCCGGCGTATACGATGTATCACTGCCCGTGATGTCGGGCCGACCGGACGCCTTGCGATGGACCTGCACGAAATCGACCTGAACCTGCTCGTGGTCTTCAACCAGCTGCTGGTGGAGCGGCGCGTCTCCAAGGTGGCCGACAACCTGGGCATCTCGCAGCCCGGCGTGAGCAACGCGCTGGCCAAGCTGCGCCGACTGTTCGGCGACGAGCTGTTCGTGCGCACGCCCAAGGGCATGGAGCCCACGCCGTTTGCCGACCAGCTGGCCGAGTCGGTGAGCTACGCGCTGGCGATGATCCACAGCGGCCTGAACCAGCGCACCAGCTTTGAACCGGCCAGCGCCGAGCGCGCCTTCACGATCGGCATGACCGACATCGGCGAAATCTACTTCCTGCCGGCGCTCACCGGGCGGCTGCGCCAGGAGGCGCCCGGCGTCAGGCTGAGCACCGTGCGCAATGCCGCGGTGAACCTGCGCGACGACCTGGAATCAGGCCGGGTCGACCTGGCGATGGGCCTGCTGCCGCAGCTGAAGGCGGGCTTTTTTCGGCGGCGACTGTTCTCGCAAAGCTACGTGTGCCTGATGCGCCGCGGCCACCCGCTCGACAAGCGCCGCATTTCGCTGGCCGAGTTCAGCGCCGCGGAGCACCTGCTGGTGATCTCCACCGGCACGGGGCATGGCAAGGTCGACGAGCTGTTGCAGCGCAGCGGCATCGAGCGGACCGTGCGGCTGACGGTGCCGCACTATGTGAGCGTCGGCCACATCGTGCAAGGGTCGGACCTCATCACCACCGTGCCGGAGCGCCTGGCCGACCGGCTGATCGAGCCGTTCGGTTTGGTCAAGCTGCCTCATCCCGCCAAGCTCCCGGACGTGGCGATCGACGCGTTCTGGCACGCCAAGTACCACCGGTCGCCCGCCAACCGCTGGCTGCGCGGGATCGTGTTCGACCTCTTCGGCGATGGGGGCCAGGGGGCCCGCAAACCCCCGGGCTGAGCGCTTGCCTAGGAGGCAGTTCAGTGGCCGACCGGGTGCGGCGTGTAGCGGTACACGTCGGTGTTCCAGACCTGGCCACCGACCTCGGTGTCACAGGCAAAGTCGAACCCCGAGAACACGTACATCCGGCCGCCCACCTCGGCGCCATTGACCCGCTTCAAGCGCGGCAGCACGTCGCCGCCGGGCGTGAGCTGCTGCCAGGCGTGCCGGTGCAGGTTGAAGCGCCACAGCTCGCGCGTGGGGTTCTGCTCGAAGGGACTGCCGCAGCCCGCGGAGCCGCCGGGCATGTCGCCGCCGGCCAGCAGCATCTCGCCGCCCAGCACCACCGCCGCGCCGTAGTTGCGCGCGGGGTCGATGTTGCGCGGTGCGGCGGGGGTCACGTCTTGCCAGCCCCACGTGCGCAGGTCAAAGCTCCAGGTGTCGTTGAGGAACGCGAAGCCCTGTTCGGTGACCGTCTCACCGCCGTAGAGCGTGAGCCGGCCCGCGACAACGCCTGGCGCCACGGCCGCCACATGGCGCGGGGGCGGGGAGCCGGCAGCGCCGTTCGGCACGAGCAAGGTCCAGGCACGCTGGTGCAGGTCGTAGCGCCACAGGTCGTTGAGGGGCTGGAAGCCCGCATCGATGCCGCCGAACACGAAGAGCTGGTCACCCACCAGCCACATGGCCGGCCCCGACCGGCCCACCGGCCCCGGCGTCACCGAACGAAGCTGCCGCCAGGCCCGCGTGCCCAGGTCGTAGGCCCACAGGTCATCGTAGGCCGTGAAACCGGAGAAGTCCGGCTCATACCGGCTGCCGCCGAACACCACCACCCAGCGGCGCGGCGGCACCGCCACGCCGGCGGCAAAGGCCCGGGCGGGCGGCAGCGCGCCGGCAGGGGCCAGCGGCGCCCAGGTGTTGGAGCGCACGTCGTAGCGGTGCAAGTCGTTGAAGAACGTGTTCTGGAACGCGGCGAAGTCGTCCTTCACGCCACCGAACAGGAACACGTCACCCTCCAGCGCCACGGTGACCGGGGTGGAGCGGGCCGAGGGCGCGGCACCGGCCTCGAAGGGCAGGCGCGTCCAGCGGCCCTGCCCCGCGGCCGCGCCGGTTGCCAGCAGCCCCAGGCACAGGGCCCACACGCGCCAGGCCCGCAGGCCCCGCCGCCACACACCGCCATTGCTTGCATTCGTCATTGATCGTCCTTCCTGGGGAGACAAGAAAATGATCCATCAACCATGGAGCCCGCGGCATGCAGCCGCCTTCCTATTTCACCTTGAAGTTCAGGTTGAACATCAGTGCCGCAAACCCCAAAGTGGCGACCTCGAACGACACGTCGGGGTTCATCTGGTAGCCCACGCGGGGGATGAGCCCGGGCGCAAAGCCGGCCAGGTTGGGCTTGATCTCATCCTTGTGCTCACCCTTGTAGCCATAGATCAGGCCGGCGGTCCAGGCGTAGTAGAAGCTCCTCACGCCCCAGGGCTCGGCGTATTCGTGCCCGACGAAGGCATACGCGCTGGGCTGGCCAAACGAATTGCGGAACAGGGAGCCCCCCGCCAGCCAGCCCTCGCTGTCGACGCGGCTGGCCCCGACCAGGAAGACATTGGTGTGGCCTTCGCGGCCGCTGAAGTGATACGTGAAGGGGCTGAGCACGAACTCGGTGTGGCTCAGGTCCTCATCCCGGCGCCCGTCCCAGCCGGCTTCCTGGGCCTGGGCCTGGCATGAGCCGGTGAGCAGGGCCATGAACAGCGCTGTCACACACCCCTTCCATCCACAAGGCATCATCAGGGCATCGTGCATCCCGTACATCTCCCAACAAGGTGGTGGTGGATCCTGGTCGCGCTCGCGATGAGCGGCTGCGCCTGGATGGATGCCAAGCAGCGCGAACTGATCTACCGTCCCACACCGGGTGTCCTGGCCCAATGGGAGGCTATCACGCCCGCGGATCTGCCCTTGTGGCTACCCGTGGGCAGCGGCAGCCAGCGGCTGCGGGCCATGTGGGTGCCGCACGCCGACGCCACGGCACCGGCCGTGCTGTACCTGCATGGCACCTATCGCAACCTGTTCCAGAACCGCGCCAAGATCGCCGCCATCCATGCGGCCGGCTTTGCCGTGCTGGCGGTGGACTACCGCGGCTGGGGCGAGAGCAGCCCGGACCTGCCCTCGGAGGTCACCATCGTGCAGGATGCGGAGATTGCCTGGGCGGAATTCATGCAGCGGGTGCCGCGGGCCGGGTCGCGCGTGATCTACGGCCACTCCATGGGCAGCGCCGCGGCGGTGCAGCTGGCCTGGCGCCACCGCAGCGGCGGCGAGTACGGCGCGCTGGTGCTCGAATCGGCGTTCACCTCCATGCCCGACATCGCCCGCGACCGCGGCGGCATTGCGGTGCTGCTGGCCGCCTTGAGCACGCAGCAGTTCAACTCGCTGGCCCGCATGGCCGACATTGCCGGGCCCAAGTGGTTCATCACCGGCACGGCCGATCGCACCGTGCCGTCGGCGCACAGCCAGCGCCTGTACGACGCGGCCTCCGAGCCGCGCCGGCTGGTGGTGATCGAAGGCGGTGGCCACAGCCGCCTGCAGGAGCAGGATGCGCGGCGCTACCAGGCCACGTGGCACGAGGTGGCCCATGCCCTGGCGGCTGCGAGCCCCCGTTCGCCCTGAGCTTGTCGAAGGGCCTGTGCGCATGTCACCAAGCTTCGGCAAGCTCAGCCCGAACGGGGCGGAGAACGGTGGCCCTCACCTCACCGCACAGAACCCACCCTGCGTGAACGAAGCCCCCGGCGCCAGCGTGGCGCCCCAGGCCGGGCCAGAGATCGACAAGGTGCTGCCACTCTGGGTCCAGACCACGTTCCAGGCATTGTTCACCTTGCCCTGGATCGGCAGGCTGGTGCTCCAGGTCACCGTGGACGCGCCGCTGTGGGTCACGGTGAGGTTGGCACAGTAGCCCGCGGTCCAGTCGGTGTAGATGCTGTAGCTGGCCGTCACCCCGCCGGTGCCGGTGTCCGCCGGCGTCACCTGCAGGTAGGCGCTGGCGATGCCGGAGCCGCTGGCCGCGTACAAGCGGTTGGACGTGGCGTCCTGCACCGGCACCACCTGCCCGGAGGCGGTGTTCAGCACCCCCACGCGCAGCGTGGGGCCGGCCTGGTTCACAGCCTCGGCCAGCGCACTGGGCCATGCGGCGGTGCCGGCATTGGCGGCGGTCAGGGTCAGCGGCGTGGCGGGCAGGTACTGGTCCTGGCCACTGCTGAGCACCGTGCGCACCTGCACCTTGTCGCCCGCCTGCAGGGTGCGGGCCTGGGCCGTGAGGGGGCCCAGGTCGGTCCACGCCGCCTGCTGCGAGGCCGGCTGGTGCGTGAAGCTGGCCGACGCGCTGCTGGAGCCTTGCGCGTTGGTCACCAGCAGCGACACCATCACCGTGGCGGCGGCACTCGGGTTGCCCATGCTGAGCTGGGTGGTGGCCGCCGTGGGGCTGGACAAGGTGTAGAGCGCCGGGCTGGGTGCGTTCACGCTCCACTGGTAGCTCAACCCGGTACCGGTGGACGTGGCCGCGCTCAGCATCACGGTGCCCGGGCCGGTGAACGTGGGGGTGGCGGGCTGCAGGGTGATGTGCGCCACCGGGGCCGGGTCGGGGTTGGTGCCGCCGGCGAACTGCAGGTCCAGGCAGCCGTGGAAGCGTTCCAGCGTCCAGGGGTTGCGGCCCCACTCGCCATAGATCACGTGGCGGCCCTGCCGCGCCGGCACCGTGCAGTACGTGTCGAACCGGGCCGCGGCCGTGTCGGGCACCACGTCCGGGTTGGCGGTGGGCGTCGCGTCGGCGTAGTTCAGCACGCAGAACGGCGCCGCCTCAAAGTCGTCCCAGGCCAGCGCGCGGGTGGGCGAAAACACGAAGCCCGGCTGGGTGATCCAGTAGCGGAACTCCTCCGTGTCGCTGAAGTGCGGCCCCCAGGAGATGTTCCAGGTGATCTTCTGCCGGCCGGCGCTCATGGCCGTGGTGGGCCAGTCGATGGCCTTGTCCCAGGGCGTGGCGCCGCCCTGCCAGGTTTCGCTGCCAAAGCCGCACACATGGGCCGGCAGCGGCTGCACCACCGAGCGCCCGCGTGCGTGCGTCAGCACGCTCATGAACTGGTAGCCGCCGTTCTGGTCGCCTGCAAAGGCCTGCGCACACACGGGGTACTGGCCGGTGCCGTTGGCGGCCTGGTCGGGTTTGGTCACCGCGCCGCAGAACCAGTTGCGCGCCGGCGGGTCCTGCATCAGGCCGTGGCCCAGGGCCTGGCTGGCCAGGCCCAGCGTCCAGGCCAGTACCAGAAGCATCTTCCACAAGGATCTGAACATGGTCTGTCTCCTCGTTCACGGGTTCGAATGGCGGCCCACCGCACACGTGCGGAGGCCGCCGCCTTTGCCTGGCCCCTACTTCACGACGATCGTGCAACTGCGCCCTTGCCATGTCAGGCTGGTGGGCAGCGGCTTGGCGCCGCTGTAGCTCAGTTGCATGCCGAACTCCACGCTGCTGTTGGCCGGTATCGTGGCGTTCCATCCCAGCGGGGTGGCGGTCACGTTGCGGCCGGACTGCGCGATGGTGGCGCTCCAGGAGTTGGTGATCTGGAAGTCGTTCGAGCCGGTCCAGGTGAGGGACCACCCCGTGATCGCCGCCGCGCTGGTGTTCTGCAGCACGATGCGCGGCACCTGCCCGCTGCCCCAGTCGTTGCTGGTGTCGAAGTTGACGCTGCAACCGGCCACCACCACGTCGTTGTCCACCTCGGTGGCGGTGACCTTGGCCGCGGTGAGGCCCGCCGCCGTGAGGTCGAACGATGCGGCGCCGTTGGCCTGGTCAGCGTCTTCAGCGGCCGTGATCACCAGCGCCTGCGTCACGTTGTAGTTGGCCGGCGTGAAGGTCAGCGAGGCGCTCGCCGCGGCCAGGTCGGCGTCGCCGCCGGCCGCCTTGGCCACGGCCACCGCGACGTTGGCGGCCGGTGCCGTGGCCAGCGTGACGCCCACGCTGGCCGACGCGCCCTCCGGCACGCTCAGGCTGGCCGCACTCACCACGATGGCTGGCGTGGGTTCGGCCACCAGGTTGGCGTAGTCGTTCAAGGCCATGGCGATGTCGGCCTGGGCCCAGAAGCGGTGGTACACCCAGTCGGGCGAGGCGCCGCCGTTCAGGTAGGCCTGCACCTTGGGCCACTGCGGGTCCTGCGGGTACTTGGGCCGCAGGCTCAGGAAGGTGGCGTTGGCATCGACCACGCCGCCCTGGGCATTGACGCCCGTCCAGCCCGAGGGCACGTAGATGCCCGAGCCGGTGGCGGGGTCGAACTTGTCGTCGAAGCGCAGGTAGTCGCTGCGCTTCTCGGCCACGGCCACGCCCTGGGGGTCCTGGTACCGGGTCCACATGCGGTCGAGCAGCTGCTTGGCCAGGCTCTTGGCGGCGGCGTGGTTAGCCTTGGCGCCGTAGTAGATGAGCGTGCGGGCAAACGCGGCGGTGGTGCCTACGTCATTGGTGGTGTCGGCCACCGTGACATGCAGGCTCGCGTTGGTGCCCGGCGTGGCTGCGTTCCACGTGTCGGGCTGGCCGCTCCACAGCAGCGTGCTGGGGATGGCATAGCTGCCGTCGGCGCCGAGCGTGGTGTTGCCCGAGGCCCAGGCCACCCACTTGTCGAGCAACGCCTTGGCCTTGGCATCACCGCTGGCGTAGTAGTACTCGGCCACGCGCTGCATGGACCACACCTGCATGCCGAACCACTGGTTGGACCCCGGGTCGTGGTAGACCGGGTGCTCGGTGTAGACCATGCCATAAAAAGTACTCGTGCCCGCAGGCGGGGTGCCATAGCTACCGCCCCAGCTGTTGGTGGCACCGCCGGCAATGGCCCCCTCGGCCGATTGCAGCCAGCGGTAGAACTCCAGTTGTCGCGTCAGGCTCTTGCCCCAGTCGCCCGAGGCACTGGGCGAGCCCGGCTTGAACGCCGCCACCGACGACAGCACCCAGGCGGCCAGGGGATTCTGGTAGCCGAAGTGGTTGTGGCTGGAGCCCACGCGCCAGGCCCAGCCGGCGCTGGCGTCCAGGGCCCCGCCCCAGGCGTAGTACCAGCTCATCAGGTAGGTCTGGTTGTCGCGCAGGCCGTTGGCACCAGGCAGGCCGGTGCCGGGCTGGCACACCGTGGGACCCACGCAGTTGCCGATCTTCTTGAAGTACTTGTCGAACATGGAGTAGCGCAGGTAGTCGCCCATCTTGGCGGCCTTGCCCACCAGCTCGGCCACGTCCGCGCTCTTGCCCTGGGCGTCGGCCCACACCGAGGCCCAGTAGACGGCCTGGATGGCGCGTGCATCGGCATCCGGCGCATTGGTGTAGCGCCATTGTTTGGCGTAGCTGGCATCGCCGATGAAGAGGCTCAGGAAGCCCTGCGTGCCGCCGCTGCGGCCCCACTTGAAGGTCTCGCACGAGGGATGCGGCACGGTCTCCCACACCGACTCCTGCTCGCCGCGCTGGAAGGTGTTGATATAGGCCGGCCTGGTGGTGCCGTCGCCGCAGCGGCCGTAGCCGTACCAGTTGTCCACGTCCAGCAGCCAGTGCATGCCGTAGATGTCGCGGGTGCCGTAGGTGGACACCAGTTCGGTGGCGATGGGGTCCTGCCCCACCGGCACGGAGCTGTCGATGGGCGCCGGGTAGAACTGCGGCAGCGCGAACTCGCCGGCATAGGTGGCCGGCTTGGCCGGGTTGTAGAAGCTGTTGGTGGGCTGGTCGGCCTGTGCCGGGATGATGTACCTCTCCATGTTGGCCCAGGCGGCCTTGAGCGGGGCCCAGTCGCCGGTGACGCGGCCGTACTGCGCCTCCAGCCAGATCCAGAAGCTGTAGGCCTCGGAGGTGGTCTCGTGGCCGTAGTCGGGGGCCTCGACCATGATCGTCTCGATCGAGTGGTAGGGCACGCCTTCGGCACTGAAGTAGCCGTTGGCCGGGTTCTTGATCTTGTTGTACTGGGTCAGGAAGCGTTGCGTGTACTCGGCGTCTGCCGCTTGCGCCGCGAGCGGCAGGCTCAGCAGCGCGGCGGACGCCAGCAGGGCGGGGAGCGTGGGTGCCGCACGCGTGATGCGGCGGGCCCAGCGCCGCAGCTTGCGGCTCGTGTGGGTCTTGAAGGTCGAGGTCGAGGTCGATGCCATGTGAATGTCTCCTGGTAGGTCACCTGCATGCAGCGGCTCGCCTGGGGCCGCGGCTGCAGGCGTTTGGGGGAAAGGACTCTCAGGCGATCAGGGATCGATCAACGGTTGGCGCAGAAGCCGAATTGCGCCGTACCTCCGGGGGTGAGGGTCTGGTTCCAGCTCACGCCGTGCGCGCTGAGCTGCGTGCCCGACAGGCTGTAGACCGCGTTCCACACGCTGTAGGGTGTGCCCTCGAGGGTGAGGGTCACGTTCCAGGCCAGCGGCGTGGTGCCGCCGTTGGTGACGTTCACGTTGGAGCAGTAGCCGGAGCCCCAGTCGGACACCTTCACGACCGTGACGCCGGCTGCCGGAGGCGGTGGGGGCGGAGGCGGGGGCGGGGGCGGGGGCGGTGGGGGCGGGTTGGTGGTGCCGCTCCAGTAGCTTTGCAGCAAGGCCATCTTGTCCTGCCGCACGCTGGTCCAGTCGTCGTTCAGGATGCCGCCGGTGTCGCCGCTGTTGGGGTTCCACGACCAGTAGAACAAGTCGCGAATGCCTTTCTGCTTGAGGTAGGCAAAGAGCGCGTCCTGCAGCGGCTTGTCGCGCGCATCGCCGCTGCCATACTTGCCGCCGGTTTCGCCGATCACGACCGAGTAGCCCTGGGTGGCGATGCTGCCGAAATGCCCGTCCCAGATGGCGGGCATGTTGGCCGGGAAGTTGGCCGCCGCGAAGTACGACTGGGCAAACACGTCGGGCCCATACACATGGGGCGACAGCACCAGCCGGTTGGCCGCGATGCCGAGCGGCGCGCAAGCCTGCGGCGCAATGATGCCGCCCCACCAGCCGCCGGAGGTGTTGGCAGTGCAGTAGCTGCTCTTGTCGATGCCCTCCACCACGATCAACGATTGCGGCGCGATCGCCAGGATGGCCTGGGCCGCCCGCTCCGCGGCGCGGTTCCAGTCGGTGGCGGCATTGCCGCTGCCCCAGGTGGCCGCGCCGTGCGGCTCGTTCTTCAGGTCCAGACCCAGGTAGCTGCTCATGCCGCCGTAGCGCCGGGCCATGAACTCCAGGTCGGCGATCCACTGCGCCTCGCTGTAATCGGAGGTGGTCCAGAGCTCGGAGATGGCGGCGCAGTCGGGCCGGTGGTGGTCGAGCAGGAACATCATGCCGCGGCTCTGCAGGGCGTTCAGGAACGCGTCCAGCACCTGCAGGCTGTTGAGGCCTTGCAGCCCCGGGTTCAGCGTGAAATCGATGCCACCAGGGACCACGCCGCGCAAGGTGGCGGGGCACACCGGCACCCTCACGGCGTTGAAGCCCAGCGCCTTCATCTGGTCCAGCATGTCGCCCATGTTGCGGGCCCACAGGCCGTGCACGGCGTAGATGTCTGTCTCGAAGCCGAACCAGTTCACGCCCTGGAGCGTGACCGGCGTGCCGGCTTCGTTGTAGATGCGGCCACCGGACACGTAGTAGGCCTGGGCCGTGGAGCAGGCGGCAAACAAGGCCGCCAGGGCTGCGCGGCGCAGGGTCAAGGATGACTTCTTCATGTTTGTGTCTCCTCCGGTCAATGAGACGTGACGACGCTGACGGTGCAGGCCTGCCCTGGCACCAGCGCATTGGTAGGCAGGGGCTTGCTGCCCTGGTAGGCCATCTGCATGCCCATCTCCACGGCGGTGTTGGGTGCGATGCTCGCGTTCCACGCCATGGGCAGCACCGTCACCACGCGGCCGGCCACGCTGAACGTGCCGCTCCAGCTGTTGGAGAGCGTGAAGTCGTTCGACTCGGTCCACGACAACTGCCAGTTCACCAGCGGCTGCGTGCCGGTGTTGGCCAGGCG
>Ga0307516_10006131_pt1 | contig 14172 bp, 24 predicted proteins | sample 19_EM_MG_FD_203310 | JGI IMG/M metagenome (GOLD analysis project Ga0307516, IMG submission 203310) | Populus trichocarpa ectomycorrhiza microbial communities from riparian zone in the Pacific Northwest, United States - 19_EM | ecosystem: Host-associated > Plants > Roots > Unclassified | place... | reverse complement strand
TCTCCTGCGGGTACCTTGATACCTTTCATCCCGTCCAAATTCAGCCATGCATGTCCAACCCGTGCACCCGGTGAGACAACCAAGATGTTTTCGGTCCTCTCTACGTTCTTCCAAGTCTCTGTGACTGGGGAAGAGAGGAAACGGAGGCAACTGGAGAGGGTGAATTGTAGGTGTTTCATCACATTGCTTCATGGGAACTACTGCAGTAGCTAAAGCGCACCTCGCGTAGCAGAAAAATCACAAGAAAAGTCGGCACTCCGTTATCTCCTCACGCTGGAACAGATGGTCGAGCACGACTACCCCATCCCGTCGTACATGGCCGATATTTTTCAAGCACCTGAAGATTGGGTAGAGATACCCTTGATTGAGGAGGGGGGGTTCCCCGATATCTATGGTATCGACTGTGAGATGGTGGGTTTTGACACAAAGCTTGCTCGTTCCTTGGTTGACAAGATCTTCCAGTGCCTGACAGAAGACGGAAAATCGCTTGCCAGAGTCTGCCTCATAAACTACATCTCTGGGAAGGTTGTCTACGATCAACTCGTTCAGCCGGAGAAACCAATCACAGACTATCTCACCCGGTGGTCGGGGATAACTGAAGAATCGATGGCTACGGCGACAACCACGTTCGCGGAAGTTCGGGCCAAGATGCGCGAAATCCTTTCCGCAAAGCCGACCCCTGTGCTCGCTGGGCATTCTCTGGAATCTGACTTGCGGGTCCTAAAGATGTCTCACCCCCGATGCATCGATACCGCGGTGATATATCATCACCCTCGCGGGCGTCCCCTGAAACCTGGTCTTGCGTGGCTAACCAAGAAGTGGTGTCGCCGAGAGATCCAGAATCGCGGGGAGGGTGGGCACGATCCCGAAGAGGACGCTAGGGCGTGTCTGGAGCTCCTGAAAAAGAAGGTGGAGAACGGGCCGGGGTACGGGGAGTTCAAGACCGACCAGGAGTCGATTTTTGAGAGGATCGGGAGAAGTACTCGCAGTGGGGGGGTGAAGACTGCAGTGGTCGACCACGGTACTCCTGGCAACTGGCACGGGGCAAAGGCGACTGCATCTGTGGCCTGCAAAACAGACGAAGACGTTGTGAACGGCGTTATCGAAATGCTCCCTAACAACCAATTTGTCTTTGGAAGGTTACTGGAACTTTCGGACGCTTGCGGATGTGCGCCTCAGAGTGTTAACCCTTTCGTGGCGAACCTATGCTTACACATAATACAGGGATAACAGGTAAAGCGCAGAGCGATGCCATCGTGACTGAATTCGTCGACTCTGGTGCCGAAATAACGACCGATCCAGCGAAAGAAAGTGCTGCCGCCGCCGAACTCAATCCGAGGTTATCCCGCATCTACGACGCCTTACCACCACGAACGGCCTTCATCGTGTTTACTGGACACTCTGACCCTAGGAAGATGGCGAAGCTGAACAGCCGGAAGGCCGCTTTCGAGATTGCATTGCGGATGGGAATGCCTCCCACCTCCGGTCCCACCATGTGGACCACGCAGGACGGACGTGATTTGGAGAGTGAGGTTGAACTGGCGAAGAGGGGCTTTTTGTTCTTGTGCATTAAAGATGCGTAGTAGATTGCACACTTCGATCTTCGCGTTGCTCTGTGAGGTTTCCTGGTGGTGTGGTTGGACATCTAATCGCTTGCCGGCGATGAATCGATGAGGCTCGGAAGCATTTTGCAAAAGTTAGATCAGTGATTTCCGTCACCCGAAGCGCCAGCTGTGCTTGGACCTGGGGGAGTGAATGAGCGAGAGATCCGACGACAGGTATCCAGACGGTTGGGTGCGCCAGACAATAAGGTTCTGGTGGACGTGGGTGATCTCCATTTCACTCAGACAATAATCTCCGGTACCAATTGTCGGCTGGAAATGTATCAAAGGCGGGCACGACGTCCTTGCGCGCACTTGCGGCCTCAGCTGATTCGCTTTCGACGGCTATATCACCGTCTCTGGCAGCCCGGGTCAGGCGCTCGCACCCACCTCCCCGTCTTCCCCTGATGTCCACTCGTCACTAGCCTCTGAACCTTGAACCTTATATCACAGATACAGTTCGCAGTCCGAGCTCATGGTCGCTCTCTCAAACATCTTACCCCTCGTCTCCCTCGGCTCCTGCTGCTTCCTCCTCCTCTTCCTGTTCGGATATCACTGCTGGAGGCGAACCTCCCGCCAGCAGCCGGATGCTGTGTTAGACAACCCAGACTACGAGGTCGAAGAGATCCCAGGTACAACTGATTTCGTGATGGTGGGCAGGAGAGGCCACAGGAAGAAGAAGGTCAAGAAGCCAAAGTTGTGGGATATTTGGGTTCCAAACACCGGGAGACGTGCTGCGCATGAGAGGAAAATGAGCTCGGGAAGCTCGTTCAGCGACCTCTCGTTGGCCGAAGAGGTTGGACACTGGGCTGAATTCAAGGTACGCATCCCCAGTCCGCAGGGTACGGCGAGCTGATTTCCGCGTGTGTAGCCGATATGTGTCACATATGTCAAAAACAAAAACAAGACCCAGCCACCTCCCATTCCCACACCCATCACAAATCCGTGGGTAGGCCAGCTTTATGGGCACAGAACGGTGGTAGTGGACGGGGACGCGCTGATGGAGGGCCCATCGAACGTGTCACAATCCTCGCTCTCACACCTCCCTTCTCGAGATATCCCGCCAAACCCTATCCCAGGGCTCCCATCGGCCGAGAACCTTTTCGGGGAGATCACAGCCAGCACGTCCAGGCCCGACAAACGCGAGAGCGTGAGCGGATACGACAAATCTGCAATCGAAGCGGTCCAGGTGTCCGTCTTTATCTCCATGCCGCAACGACCGACCCCCACCAGTAGTCATACCCCCGAGTCCGCCGGCCCATTAGAATTGGGCGTCGTCCACATCCCTCTGGGACACTCTGCACCCAGATGGGCAGCCAGACAAAGCATCCGTCCTCCACCCCCATGATCCCGTCTTTCGGGTATTCTCCTCGGTCCGATACCTATTTTCCTAGAGGGTTAATGTCTTTCTCGAAGGTGCTTGACGCATCCTCAACGTTGCGCCCCACGTTAACGTTTTTCATGTAGCTTCTACTCCGCCCGGCCTGCGTCTACTGTATCTCTTGACTTTCTTAATGTGTAGTTTTAGCTTGTTTGCTTGCTATCGTGCTCTTGTTTTCCTTCCTATTTGGACTCTTTCTGCTCACTACGTCTCATGTATGTTATGAAATACGATCTTATGGGTTCGATTTTCCTCCCTCGTGACGTATACAACTACAAGCGCAAAACCTTATCGCCCCGCCGTTTGCTGTGCCTCTTTGATCCTAAAGTCCCAGTATCTTGGCGAGGCGGGCAGATCAGTCGGCTGAACCTTAGATTAGAGTTCAGGCAAAGTAACTCACCGCTTCCGAATCGTGTCAAGTTCATCCCCCAGTTGTTTGAACAGCTGTGACGATAGAGGTGGCGATGAGGTCGATCAACAGAACCGTTCGCGGGAGGTCGTACCTCTGTAGCCTCCGGAACTCTGCCCTCGCTTTCTCGGATGTCCGCGAGGAACTCCACCGCCGGGACTGCGGGGAGTTGTGCACCCTGACTTGGCGGTGGGTTATCCAGGTCGACAACAGAGTTGGGACTCTCCTCCGGCTTGGTGTATGGGAGGACAAATTCCTCCATCGACTCGTAGGGCGTCTTCGTGCGATCGAGGATACCCCTCACGTAGTTCCACGGGGAGAGGTTGTTCGGTGCAAGGGATATCTTCCCCTTGGTGTACCTGGCGTCGGTTTGTCAGTCAGGATACCAGTATGAGGAGGAGCACGAACAAAATTTCGCGCCGCATGACTTCTTCCCTGTTTTCGTCTCCCTGCCTAACTCCAGAATCAAACACGACAAAGAACCGGTGATGCCAAGCGGAGTTGTTCCTAACATCCTCATCTATCAACCTCTCTATGAAAGGGATCTCCACCGCCCAGAGCTCCTCTCGGTTAAAGTTGGAAAGGATCCACTGACGATAAGACCAGGTGTGGTAATTCTTGGAATCTTCCTCGAACACCCTCTCGATAAATTTTAGTTCCTTGAGAAGCAAGTCAGGAGTTTTAGTGGCAGGGTCTTTGGAGTAGATGTGCGTTAGCAGGAGGCGGCGATGGTGCCAGACTTGGTAGTTCTTCATGTACGTCGTCGCGATCTCATCCATGAGCAACAACTCAAGATCAAGGGGGGAGTTTATGGCAATAAGGGTCTTGTACCGATACTGCCTGCTCTGCGGTCAGATTCGGTCACTTTCCTGCAACGAAGTAACCGTACTCACCATGCAGAATAGTGTGCTGGGTTAAGCCTGATTATATCTTCCGTCAATTCTAAGACTCGGCTGCTCATTTCCCCCTTCTTGACTATCCCGCGGAAATAGTCGGTGAAATCCCTATCTGCGGGGTGGAATCTAGCCTCAATTGGGCACTACGATGTGCATAGAACGGGCCATACACTCATCGGTGTAGAATATTGGTGCCAGAGGGCTCAGCGACTCGTGCTGTGGCAGCGGCGTGATATCTTGCCACTCTGGACGTTGAGAGTACAGTAGAGCACCGCCCGGGAAGGACATGGAGGAGAGTGAGACAATAGCAGCTTTAACTCAGACCAATCCAGAGCACGGATGCCAGTGGACAGCGGCAGTCACCGAAGCACGTGAGACAGGTGATCTTCCCTCCGGCCGTGAGATCTGTTTCTCGTGCGAGGCCGTCGGACTCCCTTCCAAACTCCCATCTCCCTTGCAGAGGGTGCGAGCGTCGTTCCTTCGCACACATCTCACATAGAGGCGGGATGGCGACCATCGAGCGACCGAGGGAAGTCACCCAGTCATCAGATCCTCTACTCACCACCGCGATTCCCACACCTTTTCCGCGAGAACTTCTCCAGTCAGCGCCCACCCAGCAGGAGAACATCGTAACACCTGCGACCGCACAAGCGATATCTACCATCGACTTAACAGTCGAGCAACCCACTCAAGATATACAGCATGAACCCACCAGGGAGGATACGGTGAGTGGTTAGCTCGTCTTGCGATTAGATTTTCCTGAGGCTTATGTGCGTTAGCAAGATCTCGTTCCATCTATCTACAACATCCAGAGCTCGTGTCTTATGATTCTCGATGACCTTCTCTCTTCACAATTCTTCCCTGGGGTTATGGTACCCCAAATCCATGATGCCACCTCGAGCCAGTCCTCCGCCTCTGTTCTCTACGCGCTCATATTCAAACTGCGACAACTCGACTCGGGAGAGTCGATGGTCGAAATTGCATCCTCGCGCGACGATGCGGCACTATTGCGGGAACTCCAGGGCCGCGTCGGTCGACTGTTTGAATCGAACGATGAATCGTCCTCCGTTGATGCTCAACTCGCCAAAACATTGGTGTCCCTGTTGAGCCGTTTGCAACAACTCTTATCAGCCCACACGCAAGATCCCGCCCCGACACCTCCGTCCACAGCCCCCCAAACCCCAACCCCAGCGAGCCCGAACGCCTTCGACACGTTCAAACGTTCCTTCACGGAATTACAGAACGATCGAAATATGCACCCTCCCCCTCCCTCTAACCCTGCCTCCGCGGTGGAGAACGTATTACTGTGGTCACAGATAGACATCGCGTTGGAGCAGGTGATGACACTGTGTCGACAACGACAACAGGGCCTAGAACCACTCCTCCTTCCGAGCAATTCTGATGTTCTCCCGCCAGAGTACGACCTCGCTGGTTCCCCTACCGACGACGTCCTTCCCGCATACGATGGTCATCGGTCCTCGTTTGCCCACGAGGCCAAGGATGCAAAGAGGCCATCCTTCTCCCAGGAGCGATTCGCCTCCGCAACAATCCGGAATGAGAAAATGCGGTTGGATTTAGAAGCCGTTACTATCGCCATCGACAGACTCTACCTCGTTGCGCCACAGCTGCTTGACCAACGAGTTGAGCTGAAGGCGTCCAAGAGGGCGCAGCTGGAAAAGGCGAGGCAGGCCGGAAATAGCAAGGGCAAAGAGAAACACAGGGAGCTGGAACACATGGTAGAGATGATTGGGAAGGCCTCAGAAAGGAAGATCACCGAACAGACATACGTCATGGACAGCAACACCAAAGGGAGACAGGAGAGAGCACGGCGGAGGGAAAGTGAACAGGTCAGTGGGTCTCACTCGCAACACTGTCAGCCACTGAACCCTTTGTGACACAGCGACAAGCTTTTGTCGAACAGTTGGCTGGACATTCCAATTCGGGCAGGTTACACGATCAGGAAGCCGCTCCCACCAATAGGGTGAAAAACCCAGAAGCCCTCCTCACACTTCCGGAATTCATACGCGAGTCGGTCCCACGTGAAGTTGTGGAGGCAGATCCATACGCAGTTCTCACACTGCCAGAGTTCATGAAGGAGCCCATCCCTCCAGTCATTGACCCACCAAAGGGGCTGACGAAAAAAAGATCCTTCAAGGGACTTCGAAGTAGGAGCCTTTCTGCACCATCGTTGGGTTGGATCTTTCCTTCCGGTACGAAGACACCTCCAGAACGCAAGGTACACAAACGTGCCAAGAGCCCATCTCAATCAATCTCTGGTGCAGGTGCGGCCCTGAGTTGTCTTTTCCTACGCCGTTCCTTTCTCAATGCAATACCGAATAGGTTCGCTTGAGCTTACCTATGTCGCTGAGCATCACGAAAGCCTCCAGCATGTGATGGTTTTCTTCAACGTCGCTGGCGTTACCCAGGGGATCGACCTGGAAGTCAACGTCCATTCCGGTGCGGACAATGTGGAGCGATTTCTTGTGATTTCTGGCGCGAAGGCCACTCTGCCATCCCCCCTTCCTGCCCGCGTCTCCCCCGGAAAGCCAGCGATCAATGTCCAGAGTGGGCATTTCGAGCTCAAACTTCCGACGGTCGGTACACCCGAACCTCCTCCCCCGCCTGCCGTGGAGATGTATGATGCCACAGCTCTATCGAAATCCATGCCCACGACCTTTATCTGTTCCTCGTGTTCTTTGCCTCTGGTACAATCAACGAAGGTCAAAGAGTATAAAGACCTTCCCTCAGAACACTGGGAGGAGTTCGTGGATGCGTGGATGTGTCACTCGGATCAAAAGTTGAACAAAGAGGTGATGGAGAACGCAAAACGTGGATTCTGGCCAAAGGAGGGGGAAGCCCTCGTTGGAGGGAGCTACATTGTGTTCGAAGATAGTAGCGTTGTAAAGGCTCACATTTGTCAACTCGAAGCTCGAGAGGTGAGTACCGTGACTAGTTTCCTAATTATTCTGGATGCATAGAAGGCCATCGTCGGGGTATTACCACCCGTGGCTCGATACGAGCAGGGTCCCTCCCGCCCTCGGGTCCGCCGAAGCCCCCGATGGTTTTCGCGGGCTCTGAAGGCCTGAGTGGACTCTGTCGCGTTGACGGCAGGTACAACGTACCTTTGGCTGATACAAGACATCCGAGATAAACGCCAACCTTGCTAAACAACTCTTGGACGACGAGACCACTGTCCTTGGAGCTACTCGCGAGGGCACATCTTCTACCTTTACCCCCTCACTCGTGTGTTGACTGGTATTGATGGCTATTTATTTGTAGCGGGAGGAATGGTCCAGTGTCAAGTGTATATGTGGTGCAACTGTAGGGCGGACGCGTAGGGAGCCTTTGCCCGATGGGGACGGGCCTGTATGCTACCGACTGGTCAAATACGCGATCAAACCCGTCAGTCCAACAGCAGAGTGCGTGTTTGTGCAGCTCGGTGGGAGATGGGTGACTAACACAGCACAGGCCTTTGCGCATACCGTTGTCCTCGTTCATTGTTGAGGACATGATGGAGTACGTCCATGCCCACGCGACGTACAGATTTGTCTTGCACGATGACGAAGAGGAGCGACCGAGGATTTTGGTGCGCCGTCGCTCATCCCGATCCCACTGCCAGGGTCTCACTCCGGTTGCAGATTTGGTTATTCAAGCCGAGCATGCGGATTGCATACGCCACCCCAACCCAGTACCTCTTGTCGAAGGTGGGGAGCATCCACGGGGCGAAAATACTTTATCGCATCCTGGGTCCGGAGACCGCCTCAACAGATCTAGCCAGGTGGGTTTTGCACTTGGAGCGCCATCAGCTTAGGTGCTGACCCCCAACAGCATTGTGTCCAGATATCCAGGTTTCCCACAAGCAGAACATTTATCCTACCCACTAGATATTTGCCGTAGGTTGGCCGGACTATTGAAGGAGAGCAATTCGGCCTACCCTGAAAGCATGAAGGTCATGACCGGTCTGGACGTCGGGTTCCTCCAACGGTCATAATCCTTGACTATTGTACACCCCCACTAATTTCTTTCACTCTTTTGGCTCTGAAGTGTGCCGTGCACCTTTCCCCCAGGTCATCCCCCCCTTGCGTAACCCGTTCCCCGTTGTTCTTGTCTTGGCTCTCCATGGCTGTGATATATCGTATAAATGCTTATTATTGGATTGCTACCGGGTTAAGTAAACGGTACTGGAAGGAGGAAGAGTCCAGAGATGGACGGTACGAATTATTCGGACCACGACCTCAAACAAACGAACGGTCGAACGGCATACGCGTACAACCTCCGGAAAATCAACCCAAATCCTTGCCTTTACCCTTATCAAGTGAAGGTATTGGCGGGACGGGGTTCGTGTGGAGGTTTGGCGAACTCATCGAAGCTCCGAAGGAGGCTAATCGGCGCATTCCACCTGCAACGATCCTGGGGGAACTGGCGCTCGAGGGTGATGCGAGGTTGCTGGGAGAGTGTGTCGGAGTCCCAGGTAGGGATGAGTCGGATTTGGAGGGAGATTCACCCGAGGCCGCTTCCGTTAGAAGGAACTCAACCCACAGGCGGGAGAACGACTAGAGGAGGGAAGTGGCGTGCGTCAAGTGCGTCTACGTCTGAATTGTGAGGGGCAACCACGCACCTCCGTTTCGTCCGTTTTCTCAAGTTCCAAAGCCTTGGATTTTGAGGCGGGCGACAGGGTCGAGAGTATGGATGATTTGGTAGCTGGTGGACCCGAGCGTTGCAGGCCAGCCTTCTCACGCTCGTCGTCCGTCCACTGTAAGATCGAGGACAGTAAAGTGAGCATCTCGAATCGTTTGGTATCCCCTCTAGGTGTGCCCAGGAATTGCAGGAGAACATTCGTCACGAGCCTGCGGTCGACATTGGTGTTATTCGACGTCCTGCGCAGTCGACGTAGCGCTTCAACAAGATGTTCATTCATGATGACAGCTTAGGGAATGGATAAGGGACGGCGTGTAGATCATAGGGCCACCAACCTACCTTCGTGCCTGAGTTTGCCGATCAGGAGGTTCTTCTCCTTCAATTCCTTCTCCAAATCCAGGGTTTTGGATGAAGTAGACCGGTTCTCCTCGAGTCGTAGCTGTGTGGACTCAGTACGAACGCAGCTTGGCCAGTGGTCAGCGCACGTACTTCGGCCGTCAAAGCTCTGTGCTTGAACTCTGCTAATGACACCGTCACATCGTTGTACCGGGTTTCAAGGTCTGAGACCGCCTGGCGAATCTCGTGGTCCTTTGCTGCGTATGCATCAGAAAGAGAGGTATGCCTTGGAGGGCGAATAACTCACCAGCCTGGAAATCTTCCAGCACAGACTGAAGGTTACTGGCCCTTTCCCGCTCCACTTCCAGTGCCATCACCTCCCTCCGCCTCACTTCCTGCTCCATCTCAAGATCGCGAGAGAGAGCATCGATGGAAACGCGGGCTTCATTTACTACGACCCGTTCTTGCATCAACGCTCGCTCCCATTCATCCCGCTCCATCCGGCACCGCTCAAGTTCAGATTGAGTTTCCTGGAGTTCTCGTTCCCTGAGCATGGATTCTTGTGCATTTTCGTGAAGGGTCCGGGTACGGAGAGCTTCAAGCTCTCTTGTCGCTTTCTCAGCCTCGTCGTTGGAGCAAATGAATTCCGCTCTGAGGGTCTCGACGGTTGATCGGAGGTCTTCACCCTCCGCTGTCAACTGCTGAATTACTTGTTCACGTCGGTCGAGCTCTTCCTAAACCGTAACCGGTTGAGTGCGGAACGAATAGTGATGTGTGCCGGGGGAGACTCACAGCGTCCTGTTGTAACTTGTTGCCCAATGATGTACGCATCGCCGTCAGCTTTGAGAGCAATGTCCTATACTGAGAAGCGAGAACATCCTTCTCCTCCTTTGTCCGCTCGAGTTCTCTCTGCAACCTCTCGACGGGATCGAGGTCAGCGTCGTCCGGGTCCTCACAACCGTTCGCGGCGTGGCCATTTGGCTTCCCGTTTGTCAAAGGTGGATCCAGGGAGTCGCGGTCGCTGTCGACTGATAAACGAAGGGCGGCCGTCGCATGGTCTATACTGGTGACGGAAGGGGAGGATTGAAGGGACTGTGCATTGGAATGCCCATCCATCTCATGAGTAGATCCAAAGCTTGGCTCGGAACAAGCCGATCGCCTCCTGACAACCCCCGTCGCTCACTGTGAAAGAATTTGCCGTCCTGCGGTTTTGCGTTCTGCGAGATTCTACGACGACATCCAACAACTTGAACTATTTGTGTTCTGTTCCAGTGAACGATAAGGTTACGCCCGCAGTGAAACGCCATCAGAAGCAGCCACGGCTTCCCCCAGAAACGGAGAGGCAGCCCGTGCTCGTGGTTCCTCACCTCGCCATTGCCTTCCGTACTGGGTCAGTAAGGTGCCCCTGGTGGGTGCTGCCGTGAGCTTTGGCCAGTGGCCACGCGCCCGCCACAGACCGTGGTGGGGATGTGACCCGATGGTCCTTTATAAACCCAAAAGATAAAAGCCTGCGGCAACCAGTCGCCGGCCACCCTCCCCTCGCAGCGAAACTATCTACCAACTGCTACAGAATGGAATCCACGGGCGAAAATGAGGCCAGATTGAAGACGCCATTCAAACACTACATCGGGACGGCTCACACCCCTCCACTTCTGTTCGTTCGTTCCCTCCCTCAACCCCGAACGCGAGTGGCTAACACGTCCTGCGTCTAGGTATGGCGTGCGTGCACCTCGCCTCCCCGGCCCAGAACAATATGCACCTGCTTGGGAAGTTCCAGAGGAACTAGCTACCCCCGGAACCCCTCGAGCACTCAGGCAGATACATCACTTCAAGGACTTGGGCCAGGATTTACAACTCAGCTGCTACAAGTGTCAGTAGGGAACCCCTCGAGAATCACAGACCCTCATTCATTGTTCCATTAGATTTCATGAGCGTGAGTCCGGAACTCGCGATTGATTGGAGGATGGGGGAATCGAGTAACATCAGGCTCCCAGCTCATGAAGTTCCGGGACAGCCACAGGGCAGAGATGTGGACGACACGCGGTCATTCCTCGGGGCCATTTACCAATCCATCATCGTGACCGCCATGGAAATGGCCCGCCTTATCTACGGTGGACCCTACCAAGGGTCTTACCGGTATTCAAGAGAATCCACAGTAAACCTGGTCCGCGGCGCCCGCTGGGACGTCCTCCCGTACGCCAAAACCGAGGCTGGGCCAGACGGGACCCATACATCCCAAGACCCCAAGCAGCCTGAGGAGTCCAGGATGGTCGCCATTTGCATCCCACCCTGGGACTTATCTAGACTCGATCTCCAAGATTTTGCCACCCAGAGGACTGTAAGCACGGGACAAACGACCTGGATACATTCCGCTAACGACCATGGTTACAGCTCGACGCTGGACAGCTGGACCTTACTCCTGGTGAAATGAGGATCTCCAAGGCGCATATTCTGTGGACGATCGTGAGTGGGAACCCTCAGACGGTCGATGCTCCCTACTGACCGACTCCCGCCAGGTCTATGAGGCCTGCAAGAGAGCTCACTGTTCGTACTTCATGGTCACTACTTACGACTATTGGGTCTTTGGCAACATGAGCAAAAACTACACCGTAGCCTCTGCGTCCTCGGTGCTCGATTTCTCGGAGAGAAGTGGCGTGTACCGGAGGCCCAACATCCTACAGCTCGTAACCTATTGGGAATTGCTATCCATTGGCGCGGTGAACTGGGACATCCCACTCGTACGATATTTTCATTCTACAACTTTGACCTGGAACTAACTTAGGCTCGTGCAGGATGATGAAGCTATCGAAGATCAGGGTTGACACTGAGCTGTATACCCAATTTCTGTACTGGGACATCGCGTACATTCTTATTTATTATGCAAATATGTGAGATTCCTCCCTGGTACCGATCATTTGAGATGGCGCACTATTTCACGATGGGGTTCACACCCCGCGCCGTCAGGTAATCTCGCGCTGCGGCCATGTTCTAATCCGTAGCGAGAGTTAGCATTGCGGTGACGTGGGTTGTCTTGGAACCCACCAAGCCCTTGATCAACTGGTACACGTTCTTGTCGTGATAACGCAACCCGGTTGCAGGGTCAGTGTAGTGTGCCTTCACCCTGTTTTAACACGGCAGAGACAACGTGCGGGGAGAATACGTGCCTCGAGACCGGTGATATCGCAATACTTCCGCGCAGGGAGCAGCGAAGGAGGCGCCTCAATGGAGGTGTCTGTACCATTATCACCGTAGGAAACAACCGCGAACATCATATGCAACTCGACTTACACGTAGGGGTGTCCTCCTCGAACGGGATATCCGAAGTGCCCGCAGGTGGTACACCATCGACATCCATGGCTTCCTCCTTGACCAATCTCCGCCGTTCACGGTCTTGTTTCTCGCGTTCACGTTCCTGGGTGAGCACGGTCTTCAGGTTTTTCGCCCTTCTGTTATGATTCTTGGTGTAATTTGGATTCTTGAACGGTTTAGGGACGTGGAGGTACGAGAACTGTTCGACGAGAGTCTTTGGGCGCGCTCCCAATCAGTTAGGACTTGAGGCTGCGTAGAACGAAAGTGAGGCGCACAGGAGTTGAAGCCTCGGACCCTTCAGCTTTCTTCCTGGAACCACCCTTTGGAGGCCTTTCGATAATTAAGGGTCGATACGCGGGTCGAGCGAACGACTTACATGATCGTCGTGCGGAGGACCAGGATGGAGTTCCGGCCCGAACTATCCGGAGCTCATCCCGTCTGACATGCCGGTACTCGTATGCAACTGCGGTAACAGAAAGCACTCTACTCAAAATCGTATAGGTTTGCAGGGGAAATCCTCACGACCCCATCGCAGAGGGCCTGAATTCAGGTTTATTGCCTCGCCAGCGGTGAAACCTCTGCGCAGGGTGGGGGAGGGTGATCTTAAGCCGCTTGCAGTCGCGGGCGAGATCAACATTTCAAGGATTCGCTAGGGATTCCATATGCCCGCGGCCGCCGGGCCAAGGGTGGTTATTCTTGACCGTGTACTCAGTAACTATAACCAATTACACCGCCTCGAGCGGGCGGGTCTCTCGCTTCAGCCACTCCAACGCTCGAGTATCGTGAGCCAATAACGGGGACACCTTCTCAAAGACCTCTTGATGGTATGAGTTTACCCAAGCCTTTTCCGAAGCCTCTAGCAGGTCAACGTCGATTAGGCGTTTATGTATTGGGCACTTGTCGGGTGTCAGCATGAGCGGTGCACAAGATACACAGGTATAGACGGACCATGGTCACGTTCTCGAACTTCAAGTATCCCTTCTGGCCAAAGTTGTTCGGTGTGTCCGCCTCGCGTACAATCACGATGTCCTCAATCCTAGAAGATAAATTCAGATACTGTCGGACACAATACTTCCTTGAACCGAGGACCAACCTGATACCGTACTTGCCATCTTCATAATATCCCGGTTCTGTAGGGCGGGACCAAGATCACAGTTAACGATCCACTTGAACTCACTGAAGTCGGAAAGGCGAATACCGTTTGAAAGCGTCATTCCGGAACGCAGGGGGATATGAGACGCTACGGTGGGAAGTCAGGACCTGACTGGAATAGTATTATCAGTGAGTAACCCGTACTGAGTCTGTAGCTTATTCCCTGAGGTCCCTCGTGAACATTCAGAAAAGAGCCAACACCATGCCCTGGTTCCCAAACGTGGGTGAGCATCCTGGCCGTGGAACAGTGAGCGATCCACTACACTTGCCTGTTCCGTGACTTTCAAGGGCCAGCGTATCAGTAAGAACCTACGATCGTATGATAGAGTGCGTTACCGATAATCTGGTTGCGAGCCGAGATCTCTGTGAGTCTGGTGTCGTGTAACGACGAGGGAAAAACTCACCGAGCCCATCTTTCCATAGTGGTCTGCGAGCCCACGAGTCGCTGGT
>Ga0307516_10006130_pt1 | contig 14173 bp, 10 predicted proteins | sample 19_EM_MG_FD_203310 | JGI IMG/M metagenome (GOLD analysis project Ga0307516, IMG submission 203310) | Populus trichocarpa ectomycorrhiza microbial communities from riparian zone in the Pacific Northwest, United States - 19_EM | ecosystem: Host-associated > Plants > Roots > Unclassified | place... | reverse complement strand
GGCAACATCGTCGCCATGGGTAAGGTCCGGCATGTTCTTTAGCGTAACTCATTACTCTCGCTAAAGACCAACTGAATACCGATGGACACGCCGAGATGCCCGTGACCCTGGCCACTGAACCCTTCCGTCACCCATATGAGTGATCCGGGAGCGGAACGTGACACGGTGTCCGGAGCCGCCCCGGACCCTCGTCTCTATGGGGACCAGCGTGCTCAGCCTGCGGATAGACGGGGAGCTGCTCGATCGGCTCCGGCACCATGCGGCGAAAAGGGGAATGAGCGTCCAAGACTATGTGGTCCAGACGCTCATCCGGGACGACTTCGACGAGCGGTTCCAGACCGCCGTCGAGGAGACCGAGAAGTTCTACGGGGTCAACGGGGTCACGTGACCCATCGGGTCACGTGAGGCCCAGGGCCGGCATCAGGTAGTAGAAGCCGAACACCGCCGCCACGACGTACATCGGCACCGGGACCTCCCGGCCCCGGCCCGCCACCAGGCGCAGCACCACGAAGGTGATGAAGCCCATGCCGATGCCGTTGGTGATCGAGTAGGTGAACGGCATCATCACCATCGTGATGAAGGCCGGGATCGCGATCGTGTAGTCGGCCCAGTCGATCTCCTTGATGGAGCCCGCCAGGATCAGGAAGCCCACCGCGAGCAGGGCCGGGGTGGCCGCCTGGGAGGGAACCATCGTGGCGATCGGCGTGAGGAACAGCGCTACGGCGAAGAGGGCGCCCGTGACGACGTTCGCGAAACCGGTGCGGGCGCCCTCGCCGACGCCGGCCGTGGACTCCACGAAGCAGGTGGTCGCCGACGAGGAGCTGGCGCCGCCGGCCGCGACCGCGATGCCGTCGACGAAGAGGACCTTGTTGATGCCGGGCATGTTGCCCTCGCCGTCGGTCAGCTTCGCCTCGTCGCTGATGCCCATGATCGTGCCCATCGCGTCGAAGAAGCACGACAGCAGGACCGTGAAGACGAAGAGCACGCCGGTCAGCACGCCGACCTTCGAGAAGCCGCCGAAGAGACTGAACTTGCCGATCAGGCCGAAGTCCGGGGTGGCGACCGGGTTTCCGGGCCACTTCGGGGTGGTCAGGCCCCAGGAGGGGATCGTCGCGACCGCGTTCACGATCACCGCGAGGACGGTCATCGTGACGATGGAGATCAGGATCGCGCCGGACACCTTGCGGACGATCAGCCCGAGCGTGAGCAGCACACCGAGGATGAAGATCAGCACCGGCCAGCCGTTGAGGTGACCGTCGGCGCCGAGCTGGAGCGGGACGGTGGTCTGGGCGGCGTCCGGGATGCGGGAGATGAACCCGGAGTCCACGAGTCCGATCAGCATGATGAACAGGCCGATACCGATCGAGATCGCCTTGCGCAGGCCGTAGGGCACCGCGTTCATGACGCGCTCGCGCAGCCCGGTGGCCACCAGCAGCATCACGACCAGGCCGGCCAGGACGACCATGCCCATCGCGTCCGGCCACGTCATGCGGGGCGCGAGCTGGAGGGCGACGACGGAGTTCACGCCGAGTCCGGCGGCCAGCGCGATCGGCACGTTGCCGATGACACCCATGAGGAGGGTGGTGAACGCGGCGGTGACGGCGGTGGCGGTGACCAGCTGGCCGTTGTCGAGGTGATGCCCGTACATGTCCTTCGCGCTGCCGAGGATGATCGGGTTCAGCACGATGATGTACGCCATCGCGAAGAAGGTGGCGAACCCGCCCCGGATCTCGCGGGGGAGGCTGCTGCCCCGCTCGGAGATCTTGAAGTAGCGGTCGAGGACGGTCTGCATTGGATGTTCCTACGAGCAGAAGTGGACAGACGGAAACCGTTTCAGTATGAACATATGAAGACGTCAGGCGCTATCTCCGCGCGTAGACACGCGGAGATCTTTGGGCCTTGTGTCGCCTCGTAAGCTGGAGGCATGGCGAAGTGGACACCGACACACGAGGCACCGGAGCCCCTGGAGGGCCCGATCGTCCCGACCATCATCGGCGGCACGATCCTCTGGTTCGTCCTCTTCTTGGTACAGCTCCCCTTCTACGGCTGGTTCGACGACCACGGTCATCTGTGGTGGCTGTGGACCTGCCTGGCCGGGGGCGGGCTCGGGCTGATCGGTATCTGGTACGTCCGGGGGCGGGACGCGGCCCTCAAGCGCGCGGCGGCGGCCGAGGGACCGGAGGCTTCGGCGTCGACTGCTGCCGAGTAACGACACCCCCGTACAACCACGGCATCATTCCGCCCCGTCCGCCGTCCTCCGCTGGTCGGATCTTCCGGGCACTCGGCGGGTGAAGCCGTAAATCCGCACGTACCGTCGAATGCATGACGCACACCGACGCGGGCGCCGAACTCGACCCGGTGCACCCCGTGCCCATCCCGGCACGGCGGGCCCATGGACTCAGCACCGCCGAGGTCGCCGAGCGGGTGGCGCGCGGGGAGGTCAACGACGTCCCGGTACGCAGCAGCCGGTCCCTCGGCGAGATCGTGCGCGCCAACGTCTTCACCCGGTTCAACGCGATCATCGGCGTGCTCTGGCTGATCATGCTGTTCGTGGCGCCGTTCCAGGACAGCCTGTTCGGGTACGTGATCCTGGCCAACACCGGGATCGGCGTCATCCAGGAGTGGCGGGCGAAGCAGACCCTCGACTCCCTCGCGGTGATCGGCGAGGCGAAGCCGACGGTACGGCGGGACGGGGCCGCTGTGGAGGTGAGCACCTCCGAGATCGTGCTGGGCGACCTCATCGAGATCGGGCCCGGGGACAAGGTCGTGGTCGACGGGGAGTGCGTCGAGGCCGACGGTCTGGAGATCGACGAGTCGCTGCTCACCGGTGAGGCGGATCCGGTCGTCAAGCGGCCGGGGGACGCGGTCATGTCCGGGAGTTTCGTGGTCGCCGGCGGTGGCGCGTTCGAGGCGACGAAGGTGGGGCGTGAGGCCTACGCCGCCCAACTCGCGGAAGAGGCCTCGCGGTTCACGCTCGTCCACTCCGAGCTGCGTACCGGTATCTCCACGATCCTCAAGTACGTGACGTGGATGATGATCCCGACCGCGATCGGCCTGGTCATCAGCCAACTCGTCGTCAAACAGCACGGGTTCAAGGACTCCATCGCGCGGACGGTCGGCGGGATCGTCCCCATGGTCCCGGAGGGGCTCGTCCTCCTCACCTCGGTGGCCTTCGCGATCGGGGTCATCCGACTTGGCCGGAAACAGTGCCTCGTCCAGGAGCTTCCGGCCATCGAGGGCCTCGCCCGCGTCGACACGGTCTGCCTCGACAAGACGGGCACCCTCACCGAGGGCGGCATGGACGTCACCGAGCTGCGCCCGCTCGGCGGGGCGGACGAAACGTACGTACGCAAAGTCCTCGGCGCGCTCGGCGAGTCGGACCCGCGGCCGAACGCGTCCCTCCAGGCGATCATCACCGCGTACCCGGACAGCGAGGAGTGGCGGTGCGTCGAGTCGCTGCCGTTCTCGTCCGCGCGCAAGTACAGCGGGGCGTCCTTCAGCGAGGGCGACGGGGAGTCCAGCACCTGGCTGCTCGGGGCGCCGGATGTGCTGCTGGGCGCCGACGATCCCGCGCTGGCCGAGACCGGGCGGCTCAACGAGCAGGGGCTACGGGTGCTGCTGCTGGCCCGGGTCGCCGGCGAGCTGGACGATCCCGAGGTGGCGCGGGGCGCCAGGCCGACCGCGCTGGTCGTCCTGGAGCAGCGGTTGCGGCCCGACGCGGCGATGACGCTGCGCTACTTCGCCGAGCAGGATGTGCGGGCCAAGGTCATCTCCGGGGACAACGCGGTGTCCGTCGGTGCGGTGGCCGGGAAGCTGGGGCTCACCGGGCAGGTCGTGGACGCCCGTCAACTGCCTTCGGACCAGGGGGAGATGGCGAAGTCCCTGGACGAGGGCACAGTGTTCGGGCGGGTCACCCCGCAGCAGAAGCGGGACATGGTGGGGGCGTTGCAGTCCCGCGGGCACACCGTCGCGATGACCGGGGACGGCGTCAACGACGTACTCGCCCTCAAAGACGCCGACATCGGGGTGTCGATGGGCTCAGGGTCCGAGGCGACCCGGGCGGTCGCGCAGATCGTGTTGCTCAACAACAGCTTCGCGACGCTGCCTTCGGTCGTCGCCGAGGGGCGGCGGGTCATCGGGAACATCACCCGGGTGGCGACGCTGTTCCTGGTGAAGACCGTCTACTCGGTGCTGCTGGCGGTGCTGGTGGTGTGCTGGCGGGTCGAATATCCCTTCCTGCCACGGCACTTGACGCTGCTGTCGACGCTGACGATCGGCGTCCCCGCGTTCTTCCTGGCGCTGGCGCCCAACACGGAGCGTGCGCAACCCCACTTCGTGCGGCGGGTGATGCGGTACTCGATCCCGGGTGGGGTGATCGCCGGGGCGGCGACCTTCATCACGTATCTGATCGCCCGTCACTACTACACGGGGACGGGGTCGTTGGGGGCGGAGACCAGTGCGGCGACCCTGACGTTGTTCCTGATCTCGATGTGGGTGCTGGCGATCATCGCCCGGCCGTACACGTGGTGGCGGGTCACGCTGGTGGCGGCGATGGGGGCGGCGTTCGTGGTCGTGCTGATGGTGCCTTGGCTTCAGCACTTCTTCGCGTTGAAGCTGGTGGGGGTGACCATGCCGTGGGTTGCGGTGGGGATTGCGGGGGTGGCGGGGGTTTTGCTGGAGGTGGTGTGGCGGGTGGTCGATCGTCGGTCGCTGCCTTAAGGGGCGCGGGGAACTGCGCGACCAGCCCCCCACGCACCCGCAGCCGAACGACGACCCGCTGCTACTTCACGTCGACGAAGTCACCCGTGGCGTTGACCGCCGACGTGGTCGACGTGCCCGCGAAGCTGTAGCGGAAGTAGCCGTCGACCGTTGCCGTGACCGTGGTCTTCAGGGTGCCCGTGGAGCTGGTCTTGATGGTCTTGACCGTGGTGTAGGTGGTGGAGCCGTTCTTGCGGAACTGGAGCTTGACCGACTGGCCGGCGTAGCCCGCGTTCTTGTGGGTCTCCCAGTTGGCGCGGGACAGCTTGCCCGTGACCGTGATGGTCTTGCCCTTCTTGACCGGCTCCGGGGTGGCGTCGGCCGTCAGCTGGGAGGCGCGGCGGACCGGGACGTTGCCGAGGTCGCCCTGGGTCTTCTTGGCGCCGTTGGCGGTGATGGCGAGGCCGCCCACCTTCCAGGTGACGGCGTCGGCGTTCTTCAGGACGGTCCCGGTCGAGCGGACGTAGAGCGTGGCCTTGCAGTTCAGGACGGTCGTCGAGGCGGCGGTGCAGGTGCCCGGGTCGTCGCTGATGATCCGCTTGCTCGGGCTGCTCGCCGAGGTGCCGAGGTAGATGAACGGGCCGCTCGCGAAGTTGTCTTCGCTGACGTCGAGGCTCGCGGCGTGGGTCAGGGTGTAGGTGACCGGGACGGTGACCTTCGTGTTGGCACCGACCACGATGGCCTTGCCGTTGTTCACCTTGAACTTGGAGAAGGTGACGTTGAGCGTGGCGGCGGACGCGGTGCCGTCGGCGGTCGCGGAGGTGAGCGCGGTCCGGCCGGAGGCGGCGCCGGCGGCCTGTGCGGCCGGTACTGCGAAGGCGGAGAGGACCAGGGCGCCGGAGACGGCGGCCACGGTGGCGCTTATGCGCATGCGTTCCCCAAGTGGAGAAAGGGGGTCCCGGCGCGGTGGTCGTTCCGTACGGCTCGTCGTCGGCGCCGGGGCCCAAGTGATGGCGGAGCCTGCTGGCTCACAAGATCTGATCCGCGACGGATGGGGCTGGTTGTACGGCGGATCAAGACTTTGTACGGGTATTGCGAACCCGTGGTGAAGTGCGGAGACTCCGCCATCGCTCCCTGGACTACTTCACGTCGATGAAGTCACCGGCGGCGTTGACGGCCGGGGTGGTCGAGGTGCCCGCGAAGCTGTAGCGGAAGTAGCCGTCGACGGTCGCCTTGACGGTGGTCGACAGGGCGCCGGTCGAGCTGGTCTTGATGGTCTTGACCGTGGTGTAGGTGGTGGAGCCGTTCTTGCGGAACTGCAGCTTGACCGGCTGGGTCGAGTAACCGGAGTACGTGCCGGCGTCCCAGTTCGCGCGGGTCAGCTTGCCGGTGACCGTGATGGTCTTGCCCTTCTTCACGGGCTCCGGGGCGGCGTTGGCCGTGAGCTTCGACAGGCGCTGGACCTGGAAGCTCTTGGCGTTGTCCTTCTGGACGTAGTCGTTGTCCTTGCCCGTGGCGATCGCCCAGACCTTCCAGCCGCCGGCCGCGAAGTTGAACACCTCGGTGCCCGGCTCCAGGTCGAAGGTCGCCTTGCAGGTCGACGTCGTGGCGTTGACCGTGGTGCAGGTCGAGCGGTGGTCGCTGCTGTTGGCGACCGAACCGGTGTCGGAGGACTCGATGTCGGAACCGTGGTACAGGATGGCCTGCGCCCAGCCGACGCCCGAGGCGTCCTTCACGGTGAAGCTGACAGTGATGGTCTTCTTGGCGGTCGCGCCGACAACGACCGCCTTCCCGCCATTCACCACGACGCCCGAGATCGTGGTGTCCCCCTGGACCTCGTCCGCCTGCGCGGCAGGAACGGCGAGGACGGAGAGGGCCAGGGCGCCGGTGACGACGCCGAGGGTGGCACGAATGCGCATGGATTCCCCAGTTACAGAAGTGATCGTGGAGCCAGTTGGCCCGGCGGATCAGACCGGCGACGAAAGGGAATGGTTGTACGACTCGTGAGAGATTTCCGCGAGGTCCGTGAAGATCACGCCCCGCTCAGTCGAACCAGCGGTCCCGCGCCAGTTCCTCCGTCCGGGACGGGTCCTCCAGGAGCGCGGCCACCTCGAAGCGGCGGGGCCACTGGCCCGCCGCCCAGGCGAGGCCGGCGGCGACGCCTTCGAGGGTCGAGGCGTGGAGCACGTCGTCGCGGGTGCGGCGCCAGTCGATCTCCACGCCGTCCACGACGAGTTCCTCGTGTTCGACGTAGGTGGCGGGGGTGAGGGGACCGAGGAGGACGCGGACGGATTCCGGTACGTCGTGTTCGGTGCCCTCGGAGGTGACCTCGCCGGTGATGGACTCGCTGAGGCGGCGGACCTGGAAGAGTTCGGCCAACTCGGCTGCCCGGGACGGGCGTACGGGGAGGAGGGGGACGCCCGCTGTGAAGGGCAGCAGGTCGGGTGAGTCGACCACCACCGCGTCCGCCGCGTCCACGACCGTCACCTCGCCGTCGACGACGGCCCTCAAGTCGTCCGGCAGGGTGACCTGTTCGGGGTCCAGGTCGGCCAACGCGCCGTACAGGGCGTGCAGTTGGGCACCGGTGACCTCTCGGTCAGGGTCGGCGAGGCGGTCGAGGAGTTCGGCGGCGCCGCCGGGCTCGTCGAGGAGGGCGGCGACCGAGGTGCGGACGCCGAGTGCGCGGAGTACCTGTTCGTCGTCGAAGCCGGTCGCGTCCGCCTCGTCGTAGAGGCCGCGGAGGAGCGGGTCGCCGCCGGACGCCAGCAGGCCGGCCGGGCGGCGGCCGTCGAGCACCGGGTGGCCGCGCAGCCACCAGGCCGTGTACGGCCGTACGACCTCGTACGAGCCGTCGGGCAGCAGGATGCGGACCTGCTGGGTGATCGCGTCGCGCAGCGGGGGCTGGGCGAGGAGGGCGAGGGCCTGGGGCCAGCGGTCGTCGTCCACGAGGTCCAGGTCGCGGACGGCTACGAGTTCCGTGGCCACGGGCGGGACCGGGGTGTCGGGGAAGCGGTCGAGGACGTCCTCCGACCAGACGTCCACGGAGTCCAGCAGGCCGGGGTCGTCCGTTTCCGCGAAGTCGCTGTCCCGGGGCTCCAGTTCGTCCGGGTCGAGGACCACGTCGGTGGCGCGGACGAGGGCGAAGTTGGCGAGGACTCCGCAGGCGGCGAGGGGCTGTTCGCCCCAGCGCTCGGCCAATTCGGGGTCTACGAAGGCCAGTTCGTCCTCGCGCATCACCTGGGCGAACGGGCTGCCGGGGAGGACGAGTTCGCCTGCGGGCGCGAGTTCGCCCTCCTCGTCGGGGAGGGCGAGCGCGCCGAGCCAGGGTTCGTCGCCGGATTCCAGGCCCGCGTCCCGGACGAGGGCGAGCACCGTGTCGGCCAACTCCTCGGCGTCCGGGGTGGGTTCGTCCCATACGGCGCCGCCCTCGTCGTCGAGGGAGGCGGCCACGGCGGCCCGTACCTGGGGTGTGGTGAGGACCGCGCGGGGTGTTGCGGGCAGGGCGCCGAGCTTCTCCAGGAGGGGGTGTGCGGCGTCCGGGTGGGCGACCTTGAGGCCTAGCCGGGCGAGGACCTCGGGTTCGACGTGTGCGGAGTCGGGGGTGGGGAGGAGGACTTGGCGGGGGCCGATGGTCGTGCGCCCGTCGGCGAGCGGTACCGGCAGGCCGGAGAGCCGGTCGGGGTCGACGCCCGCGAGGCTGTCGTAGAGCCGTCGCCACCAGGCGGGGGCCTTCTCCAGGCCGGCCAGGCGGTCGATCGCGTCGGCGAGGGGGACCCGGGCGACGCCCAACGTCCGTAGTTCCACGCGGCGTTCGAGGCCGGCGGGGAGGAGGGTGGGCAGTACCTCGGCGAGGACGCGCACGGTGTCGGCGCCCGCGCCCTCGACGACCTCGGCGTCCCGGGGCCGTAGCGACTCGGGCAACTCGGAGTCGTCGGTGGGGGGTTCGACTGCGGGCGGCAGGAAAGAGGTGCGCGGCAGCCGGTCCAGGATGGCCTGGCGCAGGGTGCCGTCCAGCTCGCCCTTGCCCAGCGGGCCGGGCACGAGGTCGATGATGCCGGCGGTCACCGGGCGCCAGGCGGCGAGGAGTTCGACGTAGGCGTCCGCCGCGCGCTCCACCACGAAGTCGGTCAGCGGGCCGGGGGCCGCGTGGCGGCGGGTGGTGTCGAGCGGGAGGGAGGCGATGAGCAGCGCGGGTACGCCTAGGGGTTCGTCGCTGGGCGTGGGCGCGTGCACGACGGGGCTGGTGCGGGGGCGGGCCGGGGTGCCGTCGGCGTCGACGGGGACGGCCCAGGTGACGGACCAGTGGGGTCGCAGCCGTTCCTCTACGGGGCGGTCGGCGAGGAGTTCCTTGGCGAGTTCGCCGTGTGCGGAGACGGTGCGCCAGCGGGTGGTGCCGTCCCGGGTGTCGTCCACGACGGTGTCGGCGCGGTCGCCGCGGCGGGTGAGGGTGCGGGGCGCGCCGTCGCCGACCTCGATCACGACCTCCGCAAGGCCCGGCAGGGCGAGCAGCAGCGCGTCGTCGACGGCGTTCAGGAGGCGTTCGGCGAGGTCCTCGGCGGCGGTGTCGCGCAGCGGGAGGATGACGACCGTGTCGTAGGAGTCGGGGGCGCTGCCCACGGCGGCGAACGGGAGGCGGAGGAGGGGGATGTGGCCGTCCCGGCGGCGGATCTCCGTGCCGAGGCCCGGGCTGTGCCGGGCGGTCTCGTCGGCGAGTTCGCGGGCCTCGGCGAGGGACCAGCGGACACCGCCGTGCCGTCCCACGAGGGCGGGTTCGTCGGTCACGGCGACGACGGCGGCGAAGCCGACGCCGAACCGGCCTACGGCGCTGTCGCCCGCGTCGCGTTTCGCGGAGGCGCGGAGGGTGGAGAGCGATTCGACGCCGGCCGCGTCGAGGGGGGCGCCGGTGTTGGCGGCGCACAGGACACCGTCGCGGAGGGTGAGCCGGAGGCGGCCGGCGACGCCTGCGCGGGCGCCGGCGTCGGCGGCGTTCTGCGCGAGCTCGACGACGAGCCGGTCCCGGTAGCCGCCGAGGACGAGGTCCTCCTCGGCGTTGGCGTCCTCCCGGAAGCGGGCTGGGCTGGTCGCCCAGGCGTCGAGCACCCCACGCCGCAGACGGGCGGTCCCGAACGGGTCGGCACCCTCGGCAGCGGGCCGCACGAACTTACTCACGTACGTTCACTCTCCTCATCGACGTCGCGATGAAGGTACCGCGCGGAGCGGGGTGCTGGGTTTTCGCCCGCAGGCGGTGGTGGGGGTCGGGGTCGTGGCTCCGCACCAGTCGTTGAGTTACGGGTGGAATCGCCACCGGCCTTCGGTGACTACGTCCACCTCGTCGTCCCTGACGCGGAGGGCCGTGTCGTCGTCGATGAAGTAGATCGGGAAGTCCGCGCGGGCGGTGATGCGGTCGGCCCAGGTGTCGTCGCGCTCGGGGAAGTCCGGCGAGTACAGGTGGGGTTTGAGGTACCAGTCGAAGAGGGCGAACGGCGGCTGCACGGTCGTCGCGCCGAGGAGGTGGAGGTCGGCGGTGTCCCCGATGACGTCGGCGGAGTGCGCGGTGAGGTTTTGGCTGAAGATCATCGATCCGGCGCTGACCCCTACGTAGACCCGGCTCTCCAGCGCTTCCAGGAAGCCGTCGGTCAGGCCGTTGCCGGTGATGCTGCGCGCGAGGTGGTAGTGGTTGCCGCCCTCGACGTAGATGACGTCGGCGTGGAGCAGCCGGTCGAGCACCAACTGCCGGGGCAGGCCGTTCAGTTCGAGGATGTCGAACTCCCGCCAGCCGAGGCCGTGCAGCCGGTTCAGGTCCGAGACGAGCCATGTGTGGTCCCCCGGCTCGGCGAGGGATGCGGTAGGAACGAACACGACGTTCGCCGACCCGAACGGCTTGCCCAGCATGTCCCGCAGGGCGTCCCGCAATGTTTCGTTGCGCAGGCCGCTCGCCGTCAACAGAAGATTCATCGGGCGAGCCAAGCACGGGAGGTGGGCGGGGGCAACGAACGAGGTATCCACGGTTGGCGCTCCGCCTGCTTTCGCCTACGAGCTTCGATGGTGATGAAGGCTGTTCACGGGTGAGCTGAAATGGGAGTACGCCTTCGGCGCCGAAGAAGCCGCCCGAACGGCTCCCGCAGACTTCCTCGCCGCCGTGGAACACAAAGCCGTCGTCCAGATCACATATCTGGGCTTCTGAGCCGTCTCCTCCCCCGCACTCCCAATCCTACGAGTGCCCCAGCTCCGCCGAATCCTCGTCCACGCCCACCGACACCGACCCCGAATCCGCCGACGGCCGCAGCGGGAACGGGTCGACCATCGTCTCGTCGATCACCGGGGCGGGGGGCTGGGGCGGTTTCGGCATGACGGCTGCTTCCGAGTGGCCGCCGCAGCCGTAGGACAGGGACACGACATGGCCGTCGGCCGGGGAGAACTCGTTGGCGCAGACGCCGAAGGCCTGGCCGAGGGAGCCGCCGATCGCGACCAGGAAGCCGCAGCTGACGCAGGCCGCCGGGGCCGCCTGGGCCATGGGGGTCTTGGGGCCGTAGCCGTCCTCCCAGCGGTCGGCGGCGACGTGGAGGCCGTAGCGGGAGAGGACGCGGGCGCGGCGGATGCCGAGTTCCTCCGCCACCGAGGCGATCGAGCCGCGTGTCGGCGCGAACGGGAGCGACGCGGGCACTCCTGCCGTCACCTCCGCGTCCTCCGCCTCGACCAGATCCGCCATTTCCTCGGAGACCGCGGAGTTCGGCGGGGGCTCGTCCTCGCCGGTGTAGCCGGGCTCCAGGCGCAGGTCCTCGGCGTCGGTGGGGAGCAGGTCGCCGGGGCCCATGTCGCCGGGGCGCAGGCGTTCGCTCCACGGGACCCATTCGGGGGCCAGGAGGGAGTCGGGGCCGGGGAGCAGGACTACCTCGTCCAGGGTGACCAGCTTCGCGCGGGACGCCCTCGCGACCGTCACCGCCCAGCGCCAGCCCCGGTAGCCGAACTCCTTGCACTCGAAGAAGTGCGTGACCACACGGTCGCCCTCGGATTCGAAGCCCGCGTGCTCGCCGACCACGCCGGGCGCGGCGGCCTCCTCGGCTGCGGCACGGGCGAGGTCGACGGCCTCGGCGCACAGGCGGTCAGGGGTGCGGCTTCGCGTGGTCGCTGCGCTCACAGGTATCGCTTCTCTCCTACGCCGTCTCACGGGTGCGCCTGTTGCGGCGAAGGGAGCGGACGGAGCGGCTGAAAGACATGTACCAGGCCCTTGGGGGCACTGGTGGAGGGCCGCGTCGACGTCCGCGCCCGATCGCGCTCGGGCGCGCCTACACCATCCATTCTGCGGGATGGCTGAGAGGCGCGCGGCCGAGAACAATCGCCACGGCGCGCTACGCACGCTACCTTCTCTCGGGCCATGCGCCCACACCGACAGCCTCCTGGGCGGTGCGCGGCGGTCGAAGAGAGACCGGACAGAGACCTGTGCGACCGTCACCGACGGCCTGTGCAACGGCACTGAATCCATCCCCGCAGGCCGCCATACGTGCGGTAACGGCACTACTCGCCCCGTTCTCGGGGCACTATGACGGGGTGGCAGCCGCGAGGTCGCCCCAAGGTGCCACCGGTGTCGGTGGAGCCAAGGGGAACATCCGAGGTGGCGGTTCGGGCCGGGTCGGCGGTTCCGTCCGCGCGATGGGTCGTGCCCTGCACTTCCCCGTCACCGGTACCGCCCGCGGCATCCGCAAGGCGACCCACGCGCACGGCGCGGGCGAGTCGGGCCTCGGCCGGCTGATCGAGCTGCACGCGGTGAACGGCGCCGGCGATGTCATGATCACCGTCGCCCTCGCGTCGACCGTCTTTTTCTCGGTACCGACCGACGAGGCGCGTGGGCGGGTCGCCCTGTATCTCGCGATCACCATGGCGCCCTTCACTGTTCTCGCGCCGGTGATCGGGCCCCTCCTCGACAAGCTTCCGCACGGCCGCCGCGCCGCGATGGCCGCCGCGATGCTGGCCCGCGCCCTCCTCGCGCTGATCATCTCCGGCGCGGTCGCCAGCGGCAGCCTGGAGCTGTATCCGGCGGCCCTGGGCGCCCTGGTCGCCTCGAAGGCGTACGGCGTCGTCAGAAGCGCCGTGGTGCCCCGGCTGCTGCCACCCCGCATCTCCCTGGTGAAGGCCAACTCCAGAGTCACCCTCGCCGGGCTCCTCGCCACCGGCGTCGCCGCCCCGATCGCGGGCGGCCTGCACACCATCGGCGACCCCTGGCCGCTCTACGGCGCCTTCGTGATCTTCGTCGCGGGCACGGTCCTGTGCTTCTTCCTGGACCCCAAGGTCGACTCCGCCAAGGGCGAGGACACGGCGCTGCTCGCGGCCGACGAGAACCATCTGCACGGCCCGCACCCCAAGGAGGTCAGGCGTCCGGGGCTGCGCACGGTCGGCATCGCCGTCACCCACGCGCTGGGCGCCAACGCGGCGCTGCGCTGGCTGTCCGGCTTCCTGACCTTCTTCCTCGCGTTCCTGCTGCGCGAGCACCCGATGACCGGGCAGAGCGCGGCCGTGTCGCTGGGCATAGTCGCCGTCTCGGCGGGCGTCGGCAACGCGCTCGGTACGGCGGTCGGGTCCTGGCTGCGGCAGCGGGCGCCGGAGATCATCATCGTGACGGTGATGGCGGTCGTGCTGGGCGCGGCGATCACGGCGGCGATCTTCTTCGGCGCGGCCCTGGTGGCCTGTCTCGCCGCCACCGCCGGTTTCTGCCAGGCGCTGGCCAAGCTGTCCCTGGACGCGCTGATCCAGCGGGACGTGCCCGAGCTGGTGCGTACGTCGGCGTTCGCGCGCTCGGAGACGATGCTCCAGATGGCCTGGGTGCTGGGCGGCGCGATCGGCATCGTGATGCCGCTGAACGGCCCCCTCGGCTTCACCCTCGCCGCCGGAGTCATCGCCCTGGGCTGGCTGACCACCCTGCGCGGCCTGCTCGCGTCGGCGCGACACGGGGGCAGTGGCAGCCCGCGAGTCGCCTGACTCCCCAGCGCCCGGCACGGCGGCGGACGCCTGCGAGCCGCCGACCCGCACCACCCACCACGGCGGCACCGGACACCCGCAAACCGCCGACCTGCACCACGCCCGGCACGGCGGCGGACGCCTGCAAGTCGCCGACCCGCACCAGGCCCGCCACGGCGGCACCGGACACCCGCGAGCCGCCGACCTGCACCACGCCCGCCGCGACGGCACCGGACGCCCACGAGCCGTCTGACCCCCGCCACCCGGCAGCGCGGCAGACGCCCCCGAGTCGCCGACCCGCGCCACCCGCCACCACACCGGTACAGCCGCAAACCGCCGACCCACACCACCCGCCACCGCAGCGGGCGGAAGCCCGCGAGTGGCCTAACCCTCGGCGCCCGGCCCGGCACGCCGCACCCCACGTGGGGGGAGGACTGGACGGGCCCGATAACCTTCGCCCCATGACCATGCAATCCGCTGTGCGACGCCGCCGCGCCGTCGCCGCCGCCGGCGCCGTTTCCGA
>Ga0307516_10006129_pt1 | contig 14173 bp, 8 predicted proteins | sample 19_EM_MG_FD_203310 | JGI IMG/M metagenome (GOLD analysis project Ga0307516, IMG submission 203310) | Populus trichocarpa ectomycorrhiza microbial communities from riparian zone in the Pacific Northwest, United States - 19_EM | ecosystem: Host-associated > Plants > Roots > Unclassified | place... | reverse complement strand
TTTACATCATAGATTAGCTCTTCTCTTAACCGTCTATTCTTGATCTCATCTAATAATCGACCATCTGGCATTGGCAATTTGTGATCCTTAAGAGATATGGCGGCAACATTAAAAAGTTGTTCAAGCTCATATAAAACATAATTTTTTAGTTCATCATCAGACAACCGAAGATTTGGCATGCCCTAAGAAGATCTAACACGAATGAGAATGCCGTCATGCATTGAATGCTAGAAGAGAGAGAATAAAGCCAAAGGATCAGAAACTTGATAGAATAGGATTATACTGACAAAAGATTGTCTAATTTGTGGGGATGTAGCAGTCAAAATGGCTTCGCAAAAAGCATCAGCTCATTCCTTGTCATCTCCAAGCATGCCTAAAGCCTTGCAAGCAAGTTGAAATGATGGATAAACAACCCCAGAAACTTTTCTCAAGTCCTCAAAACTTGATGCCCCTTTAACATGGTTTAAAAGCATTCTAAGAAAGTAAAGTTCTACAGCAGCAGGATGGATATACGTCATGCGGCCTAAATTAAAACCTTTTTTTTTTTCCTGCTAGTCCATTTTCTCTGATTTGCATCCTAGACATATTTATTTGGAAACTGTGAATAATAAAGATCATATGCAGATGGATCATTAATATTCATTTGAAACCATTCAGTGAGCATTGTCCAATCAAACCCAGGTCTTCTAAGAGCTGATGGCAAAGGTTGAAACTCAACAGTGCAAACATCTAAAAAAGAAAGACGTCAAATAAATTTTTTAAAAAAATAATAATAATTTTTTTAGGATAAAGAAGAGTGCGAGGTGTTTTAAAACATGCACCAGCTAATAAAAGGTTTTTTTTTTTTTTTTAATGGAGGTGTCCAGGCCAGCTAGTGTTCACCTCGACTAATTTCACAGACCCTAAAGTTAATGACCATGTAAGCCTTCAGTGGCCCTGAGATTTGTGGGACTCGAACTGGTGACCTCTAAAAAGCAAACTCAGAGTCTAACCAGTTGAACTATACCCCTCAAGGTTACCAAAAGGTTTTTTTTTATTACTAACGTAGGTGTCCGAGCCAGTTTGCACGCACCTTGATTAATCTCATGGGTCCTAAAGTTAACGACCATATAAGCCTCCAGTGGCCCTGAGGTTTGTGGGACTTAAACTGATGATCTCTAAAAAATAAACTCAAACCTGACCAGTTGAGTTACAACCCTCAATATTTATCAAGAGGCTTTCTTGATTTAATGAATGATAGCATATCAACAAGTTTGGCTCGATAAGCTGTAACAATATCAAGCTTGTCTTCAGTCTTATAAGACGTATGCTTTTTAAGCTCTATTTGAATTTCAGGCAAATTGACATTGCAAGTGAATCTGATAAAAAGATATGAATTACCATAATGTCTGCAAATCGCCATGGCATCATGATAGTTATTGATCATGCATCTAGGGCCTCCAATTAAAGAAGAGCACTCAACATCCCTTTTAAGAACAGATTCATACATGCCTTGATATGTGTCTGTTCTAGGATCATTTTGATTTGCCCTAATATAATCAAGTCGATCCTCCTCAAAACTAACAAATGCATCAATTAGAGATTGTTAAGAGTTTGTTCTGCAAGTGGGATATTGCAATGAAACTCATCCTCTCCAAAAGGAAACAAAAGCGGGTATTGCAAGGCCATAAATATTTCAGGATGCAACTTAGATGTTCTTTGTAAGGAGCCGGAGCAGCTCTCAATGATTATTATATCATGCTCTGAAGAAAATACACCAATATCCTCCACAACTAAGCCACCAATATCACTTGATACAGGATCATCATATTTTCTAGAGTCATTATCTCGTGGACCAATTAATCGAAGTTTATAATTACGGACAATTCCTCTATGAACCCTTTCATTTGCTGACCGAAAGAGTTTTGTTAGTTCATTTGTGTTGTTAAGCTTATCTATAAGCCCATTGATGATATTTTCATCCAGAGACGTGAAGACAGAGTCATTGGTAAAAGGAGCCAATCGATTGCTAACTTCATTATCTGTATCTCAACTATAGAGCTGAGCAGACTTAGGTTCTTCTCCATAAGACGGTGTAAGAGAACCCATAAGATGATGACAATGACTGTTAATCTTAAACACATATGGCCCTGGGACCTCATTAACAGAGTGATCAATGGTGACCACCCATGGAAGTGAAAGAAAACATAATTCAGGAAGTCTGGCGGCAGGTTTTGATTTGCTCCGATGACATAGCATGGTTGTAGTCTTTGTTTCCGTGCAGTCATTGGAACACAATTTTAAATCACCTCTTAGTAACAAAAAAAAAATAAGAAATGAGACTTTTTCTTTAAAGGAAATGTAACATTTTAAATTGCAGAAAAAGCCGTAGTTTTTTTTTTTTTTTTAAAGTAAACTAAACTAAGAGCTGGAGATGAAGTTTTAAAAAAAAAACAAAAATTCCTCCATGGATAACCTAAACTGATCGTGAGGAGAAGATGAGGAACCAAAGGTTTGATTGGAAAGTGTTATAAAAGCAAACTAAGGGAGTCCTTTTGTCGATTGACATGTGAAAATAAATAAGTTAATTAAAAGTTATATGTTGTCAAATCTCAAGTTTTCTCGAATAAAAAAAAACTAAAAAAAACCTTGGACATTCAAAATTGTGAAACAATATCTAGAAAATAGTTATCAAACCCGGTTCAGGGTTGACCCGGCCAAGAGGCGGGTCTCGGGTTTTATGGGTCAACCCGGGTTAACTCAGGTCAACCCAAATCAACCCGGAAAAATTTTAAAAAAAAATTTAATTTTAATATTTCATATGAAAAAATTAAGAAAAAATCCATATTAATATAGGCTATACATGTTGTAAATAATGAAATTTAAAAGAATATTTTAAAAAAAAATTTATCTCACATTGAAAAAATATTATGTTATGCTTTTAAGTATTTAAACCAAAAAGTTTTTTTTATCTCACGTTGAAAAAATATAATCTTTTTCTTGTAAATATAGAGTATATATACGAAATGGCTTTAAATCCCACATTGAAAAAATAATTTTTTTTCTTAGGAACATAGAGTATATATACTAATGGGTTTCAAATCCCACATTGAAAAAACATAATTTTTTTTCTTGTAAACATAGAGTATATATACTAAAGAGCTTCAAATCCCACATTAAAAAGATATTTTTAAGTTGAAGTATATAAACCAAAAAGTTTTTTATCCCACATTGATAAAACATAACTTTTTTCTTGTGAACATAGAGTATTTATACGAACGGGTTTCAAATCCCACATTGAAAAAATAATTTTTTTCTTGGGAACATAAAATATATATATTAAAGGATTTCAAATCCCACATTAAAAAAACATAACTTTTTTCTTGTGAACATAGAGTATATATACGAAAAGGTTTCAAATCCCACATTGAAAAAATAACTTTTTTCTTGGAAACATAGAGTATATTTACTAAAGAGTTTCAAATCTCACATTAAAAAAATAAAATACTTTCTAATATTTATATAATAAACTTTAAAAAGTGTTAATAACTAACTAAAAAAATATGAAAAGAAAGGGGTATAACCACATTTGAAAAAAAAAAAAACATCAGGTCAACCCAGTTTGCCCGGGGCTATCAGGTTTGGTCGGCTCATTGCACTGACCGGTCTTTTAATAAACCCGGACCGGTCCAGCCACCAGGTTGACCGGGTTCCGGGTTAACCTGCTGATCCGATCCGGGTTTAATAATTATGATCTAGGAGTAGAAGACTGCACATTTATAATAAAAAAAAATGTATTGAGTAAATCATTTGCTAATTAACATAGATTAAAAAAAAATTATAAAATCGAGATGTACTAATTGTGAGGCGTTTTTTAAAAACATTAAACAAGAAAAACATTAAATGAGTACCTTCTATTAGTTTTTTCTGATAGCCATAGAAGCCAGAGTTCCATCATATCTTTCTCAAAAATTCATGTCAATCTCAAGAACGATTCTCAATGAACATATAATATTCCATGCTACTGATTTTTTTATGATAATATCATCTTGTAATATTCCAATGTATAAAATCTAACAGTTTGCAGTAGTTGATTTCAAGAATATGAGTGAAGATAAATTAATGCTGCATAGCAGTGTAACAATATCTAATTAAAAAAAATGCATCTCAATGAAAAAAATATTAAAAAAAAAACTGCATCTTAGGATTAAATAAGAAAGAAAACATAAATGACATAAATTATGGTGTGAAACAATAAGAATTAATAATGAGACAAAAACTTACATGGTCGTTAATATGATGGCCACTAGTAGGTGGTCCAGTGGTAAGAGTTTGGGATTAAGGGGTTTGCTCTCCTTGTGGTCTCAGGTTCGAATCCTGTGGTTGCTAATATAATGGTCATTAGAGGCTTGCATGGTCGTTAACTTCAGGACTCGTGAAATTAGTTGAGGTACACGCAAGCTGCCCGGATACTCATGTTAATAAAAAAAAATAAGACAGACTTTGAACCTAACATCATGATACAAATGAGAAAAAATAACCAACACAACAAATTCCCTTTTTTATATAAAAAGTGATAAGCATTTTTCAATGGGAAAAGTAGATACAAAAATTCCCAAAAAAAAATTAAAAAATTAAAAAAAAAAAAACAGCACAATAAACCAAGGAAAAAAATGGACAACTTAAATGGTGTGAAACACCAAGAATCAACGATGAGCCAACTACTTAGAAGAATTCAAAAGTATGAAACAACTTAACAAAACTAACCAACACAGCATCGATGCCCAACAAATCTAAGACGAAACTTGCAAAAAAATAATAAAGTGAACAGTTTATAAAAGGTAAATAGTTTCGAATGGACCATGAAGTTTCAATTAAATCATAATGGTGAGCAAAAAAACTTTAAAAAAAAGCAAAGAAAAAAAGATATGTTGTCTTAAAGAAATTGGAGTTCTACCGACAAGGCTAGATCACCGAGCAAAAGCAAAAGCGGCAACAACAAAAGGGTGAGAGCTGAAAACCAAAAGCTCTATCAAAAAAGACACAAATAGGTAAGCAAAGCATAGAGAAATTTAAAATGAATTTGACTATTGTAAGTTTATTAAAAAAATTAGAAAAAAGAGTTGCCTAAAAAACTCTCTAAATAACAAACTAAATCAACCGGGAATTTGCCGCACGGTAGTTAATTAAGTATCTTGATTAATTTCTCGAGGTCCTGAAATTAATGACTAGATAAATCTTTAGTGACTCTGATATTAGTAGTACTCGAACTAGTGATCTCTAAAGAGCAAATACAAAACCTGACGAATTAAATTATTCCTCTCCAATTCCTTCTTTTAGCCTTTGCTTTTATGGGTGCTGGTTTTTCATGTGGCAAATTTGTTGTTAGAGCATCTCCAACGCGAGAGCTAAATAAAGAGCCAAATGTTAAAAATTATACTTTTAGCTTTTGTTTCTTCATTTCTTCACTCCAACGCGTGAGGCAAACAAATAGCTATTTTAGCTATTTGTTACGTGAAGAGTCATTTCTACATTTCACTGTAGAAATGGCAAAAACAAATAATTGTTGGCCAACGGTTATTTTTATAGCCATTGACCAACTCATTTTCTCACTCCAATGCGTGAGGCAAACAGTATCTCAATATACAAGTGTTTGTATGACTCAATTCTTTTATATTTTTATTTATAGTATTCATGTGAAAGTCTACTGTTACTGTTTAACTTTGAACTGTTACTGTCTGACTTTGAACTGTTACTGTTTGACTTTCCAACTGTTACTGTTTGACTGTTTGAATTTGAACTGTTACTGTTTGACTTTCCAACTGTTACTGTTTGACTTTGAATTGTTACTGTCTGACTTTGAACTGTTACTGTCTGACTTTGAACTGTTACTGTCTGACTTTCCAACTGTTACTGTCTGACTTTGAACTGTTACTGTTTGACTTTGAACTGTTACTGTCCAATTTCCAACTGTTACTGTCTGACTTTGAAGTATTACTGTTTGACTTTCCAACTGTTACTGTCTGACTTTGAACTATTACTGTTTGACTTTGAACTGTTACTGTCTGAATACTTATCAGATTTTTAACAATCTCTAAAGTTCTAAAACATAAAATATATCTAAACTAGTTATATAATTATATTAAAATTAATTTAACATAAAATATATTAAAATATAAGTGGCTTTTCTAAATAGTTTTTTACCATTGGAATGTATATAATCAAAAAAGCTATATTTACACTATTCAAAAAGCTATTTTCTTCATTTGGCTCTTTAATATAGCATTTTCCGTTGGAGATGCTCTGGATAGATTAGATGTCTAATAAGTCTAATAGGTGCTGTGCTTCATGAATTAGTCATGGTCGGCCCCGGGGTTGGAAAATTTCCATGGGTTTTCTTTCAATTATCATCATAATTCTACCCTGATTTATATCAAAACACCCATAATCACGCTTTACATGTTATGAAAGTGGAGGGACCATCAAAGATGAAGGGACTAACATAAAAGAAACATCCCAGAGAACACCCCGAATTTGATAGTCAAATGGCACCATCAAAGATGAAGGGACTAACATATTGATGAGCAAAAGTCCAGGACTCCATCAAGATTTGTTTTTTAAGAGATCCTCCCACAAGAGCACAATTACGCGAGCAGACCCACACATTTTCTAATAAAATAAAATATATATATCCACCAAGATTAAAACAATGGGAAAGAAGAGAAATCAGTGATAAAACCAAGAGTAAAATATTATTATCCATCCATTGACTTAATCTCCTGTATTTTTACTGTCACTTCCCACAAACAAAAGATTAAAAAGGATTTCTCCAATTAAGACATGCTCTCGCATTTGATGATCTTCGCAGTAAAACATCCACTAGAAGGTTCCCACCGCAAAAAATCAAAATCATGCAGCTACACAGATGATGCATGATGAAACCTATCGCAAGCACCAACACAGTAAAAATTCGAAGGAATCTAAACAGTAAAGGTACGGAAATAATAACTTTAATTCAGCTTAACATTTTCAAAGAACATAATCCTCCCCAACTCCATCACCCCTCCTCCTTCCACGATAATGCAAAATTCTTAAATGAAACACATCCAAAATACATGGGAGAGCTTCTTGACAAAACTTCCTTCAGCTCACCTTCCTCCATCCACAAACACGTAAATACTAAGACAATGAACTATTAAACGGATACAAAGCTCCTAATTTCATGGCAAGATGAAACATGTAGCCTTCTGCAACCTTGATCAGTTGAGAAGTAAGCAAAAGCAAAAAATTGTCCTGATCAGATATATTGAACGGAAGAGAACCTGCACTGGCTTTTCCTTAACACAGCCCAGAGATGCCTTCAACATTCCGAGTTTGATTTAAACAATAAAATGGTACAAAAATTGAATGATTTCCCCGACAGTTCTTGCCAATTCTTTACCGCCACCCCTCTTGCCGAATTTCAACTACCATTTATCTTCTTAGATTCCCCATACCACAGCCAAAAATCCAATAAAAATATGTACCTCGGTGAAATTACTTTCATCCTACCCTGATGAGTAAAAACCAATTTGTTTTGACTAGACTACTGGCTGTTGCTTCTTATCAATTTGCATCTGCTCAAGCCAAGATTCTAAAACAGGATTAATTTGAGAATTTGAACTCAATCCCATTGCCACATCAGGTGACGGTGCAGCACCAGGTACTGGAATTGCAAGCTTTTCTTTAAGCACCTCAGGAGGCGATTCCTTCACTAGAGATTGGACCCATGACAGGTCAGGCTCCTCACCATTGTTTCCAAGCTCAAAGGATGAGGATCGGCATAACCGGCCCAATTCATCTCCATTAACTGACCAGTCTAATTTTCCATTAGGGGATCCCCATTTAGACCAAGAATTTACATTATGTGCCACAGGGTTGTTGGATCCCAGATCCCTTGAGCTTAGGCTACGTAGCTGTTGCTGCTGCTTCTCTCGCTGAGCAAGAGTAGATAATCGAGATCCCCTTGGAGAGATAGGCTCCATGCTTCTTGGCGACATCCTTCCAGGAGATCCAGCACCGAATGCAGAGTGCAGTAGATGGTGCTCAACATTTTTTGGGGAGAACGCACTTGTGTTGATGGGTGATAACATACTCTGCTGCTGTTGCAACTGATTGAGATAAGCTGATTTATGCGTTGGAGAGAAAACAGCAGCTGCTTGATCAGCAAACCTAGGAGAAGACATTTCAGCAGTGAACAGTTCTTCAAGATTTGAAGGATTTAGTGTTTTAGACCACCCAGAACGACTGAAAGAAGCAGAATTGTTCTGAGACTGCGAGAAACATGTTAAATCATTTAATATCTGTTGTTGGGAATCAAAATCTGGCAACAAATTGAAGTCCTCGGGTGGGATATCCCGGGCACTAAAGGATGATCTCAAGCGGCTGGATTGAAAGTTGCTTCCTGGAAGATGAAGTGTCGGCACATTAGGTTGTGGCCAAGCCATGGACGAGTGAGAAATGCCATTTGCAGGAGACATGGGTTGGTTGAATGGGGTAGGGGACATTGCAGAGACTGATGATGGGGAACCAGGCAAAAGACTCAGAGCAGCAGCCATGTCCATAACACTGGCTGCAGATTGAGATGATCGAGGTGAAGGGATAGCAGATCCTGTAGAAACATACAAGGGCCGGAGCTCCTCAGGCGTGTGGGCAAAAAAGCAGACTTGTCTGTTGCAGCTTGTGCCATCTTTGCAAAGCCGAGTTCGGTATTGAGCTGGGTGAAGCCAGCACTCAAAAACCCCATGTGCATATTCACACATGTCCCCACGCCTACAGGCACCTTTACGAAAATCAGGGCAGGGCACACAGCTGTAGTGGAACTTTCGTGGATCTCTTCTGCGTGCATTCTCTCCTGGGTGAACAAATGGACATTCAGTCCAGTCATGGGAGTATGCACGAGAACATGGGCGAACCTTAAAAGAGAACATGCGGAACTCATCAGTTGCATAGATGCTGTTCTTGATGTCAGGAAGAGATGGATCAATAGGGTATTCTTTCTTCTCTGGTGTAGAGCTGCCGGGCAGATTATTAAACTTTGAGGCCCTTGGAGAATAAATCAACACAGAAGGAGAAGGTGGTGAACCATTTTCTGGTGATGAAGAAAGAGTTGGTGAGCTAAAGTTGGAGTTGCTAATTGAGACCCGTAAATTGCTAACACCGACAGAGCCATTAAAATCATGCTCCGCAACAGAACCATCGGAATCAGTTTTTGAGAGAAGCTCTTCAAGAGCGACTTTCATGCTCTGTAGCTTTGGAGGAACAACAATAACATCACCAGGGCGATCTCCATTGACATCGAGGCAGTTAGGATCTGCTCCTGCTGATAACAGCAGCTTAACCACATCAACTACATTGATAGATCCACCAGAAGAAGCACAATGAAGAGCAGTAGTTTTTTCCTTTCCACAAGACAGATTCACATCAACCTTAGTATGATCCAGAATAAGCTTGAGAACATCAAGGCTGCCATACGTAGCAGCGACCATAAGAGGAGTTCTTTGGTCAAGAACAATCTGCTTCGACCCTTTCTGGCGGATATACCAAAAACCAGCCTCGTTAATAGAGGAAGCATCCCGCTTTATAAATCTCTTAAAGCCTTCAGCATCGTTGTTGGCAGCAAGTTCAAGTAAGCTAGAGAAAGCATCTTCTGTTTCTACACTTAGAAAATTCATATCTTTGGTAAATAGGTGTGGCTCCTACAGTATATGGAGTTGAAGTCGATGATGATCTAGTAGATTGCTCGGGACCACCGCACATGCTTCAATCACCTGAAGTTCAAACAAAATAACATCACTTAGATTCACTCAAAATCCAAAATTCACCTTACTCGACTCCATCCATTAAAAAACAAAAGGCACATCATAACATGAGCTAAGTAAGGAGACAATATAAAGATTTATAAAATTAAAAAAAAAAAGCCCTTTTTCCCAGTATTGAACAAAATTTAAGACCCATGAGTCCTTCAATGGAGTGAAGTTCCCTACTCCTCACAAACCCAAAAAACACAAGCTACTCCCCTCCACAGAGCTAGACTCACCGCATAGATGGTGTCTGACCAGAAATAAATTAATCAAAAAAATAAGAAAGGGAGGAAGAGAAAGTTTTTGAGTCTTCTTCATCTTGTATATAATTAGAAGGACTAAAATCTATCTGTTTATAACAACGTGGTCAAATATTAAACGAATTCATATATAACAAAAATTAACAAAGACAAATCAAAGAAAGAAAAGGAAACCATACTAAACTAAAAGCTACAAGATTGATGATAGCAACGAAATGAATAGAATCAATTACAGATCTAAACACAACCTAACCTAAAACTAACAAAAAGCAAAGATTCTGATTATCAAGATGAGGAATTTTATTACAGTGGAATCGAGAATCTCACAGCTGTATTGAACAGACCAGAATAAAATCTCCCCATTATCTAAAAGTATCAAATAATCTAACAACTCTGTAAGCTAAAATAATTGACTAGCAATTAACTTACCGATTAATAAAATTTGAAGCAAGAAACAGCTCTTGGTAGCTTAAAAATTAAGAGAAATGCATAATAAAATTGATTCACTTCATAATCGATCAACATAGAAAGATTTGAGAGCCGAAACAGCATGTCGTTTTGAAGGGGAAGGACAAGTTACTAGAGACAGGCAGCACTTAGCTGCTACCTCCATCGATGTAATCTATGAAACAAGAGAGTGTGCCTTTTGTTTTTGTTTCTGTTTCAGTTTCGCTTAGGGAGAGACGGAGGGGGAGCGGAGGGTGCAAAGCTGTAACGTTCAGAAATTGAAATTGAAATTGAAATGAAATGAAATGAAGAACGAAGGAATTTGTAATGAATTTATTTAAATTTATTTAGTCCATGACAAGAAAGGAAATGAAACGACATTGAAATGCACATCAAATTACATTGAGATGCGAGTCAAATTTTTGAACTTTGTATAAGTGAAGGGAGACTGGTTTGGTCGATGCGTATAGATAAGGTGCATGACCGGTTTGGTGTTGAAACTCAAGGAGTGGAGTTACCGGTTAAAGGGGTGTGGCGGTTATTGAGGTGGATTTAAATGGGTACTTGGAATCCGCAAGTCAGTGCAGTGGTCAATTTTTCTTTACTATTTGAACTGTTTTTTAAAAAAAAACAATTAAAAAAAAATTGTATTCATATCTCTATATAATATTTTTATATGGTAATGTCAAGAATTAATTTTAAAAAATAAAAAATTTTATTTAAATATATTTTTAAATAAATATATTTTAAAATACAATCTTTATCACACACTGAGAAACAGACACTTAATTGTATAGTCAAATATAATAAAATTCTTTTTTAAAATTAGCACAGTAATTTAAGAATTTTAATCAAATAACACTTTCTAAAACTTTTGGTGAAATTACACATTTTACATTGTCACAATATGTTAGATGTTGTTATTCTTAAGTACGACAAGATAGTTTTCGTGCTTTAGAAGAGCGATAAATAAACATGTCACGCTTCAGAAACGCGATAACTTAATATGTCGCACTTCAAAAACGCCACATGTCGTGAAATTTAAACTCCTTCTTAAATTGAAGAACATAGACAGACACGACTCCTTCTCTCTCTCAAAACCACCGTTCACAACCTTCTTCTCTCTGAAACCCCCCCACCAGTCACTTGATTTTTTGCCTTTAAAACACCTAAAAATTGAACTCATCTTAATCTTCAAACATCCTAGAATGTTTTCCTCTTTAAAATCTATTGTTGTCACCTCTGTTATCATCGCCCGAGTCTTTTCTCTAATCCTACAAGCAATGTAAACATACTACATTGCTATGAATTTTTGTTTGATTTAGTTGAAGTGAAATCATTATTTATGGTTTAGGTTGAATTTAGGATTTGTTGAATTGATGATAAATGAGCTATGTATATCATCAATTAAGGTTGATTTGATATAGTTTAATGAAAATAAGTTAAATTAATTACAAACTAATTATTTCAATTAATTATGTATTGCGTTGAATTTTGGATAAGTTGTAGAATTAGAAATTTTATGTGGATTATTGGAATTAGCTAATGATGTTATCACTATACTTGATGATTTCATACAATAGAGCATGAATAAGGTAGAATTATGAAGAATTACACGCTGTGTTGAATGTGGATAAGTTGCTAAATTTGATATTTTCTTTGAATTGTTTTAATTTGCTATGAATCTGGGTTTGATTTAATCCAATTGAGAATGAAAATATAAATTAGATTTGATATCATGAATTATATTTAATCTTGGTCAAGTATCCTTCGTTAAATTTAGAAATTTGATTGATTTTACTATAAATTTTATCTATTAGGGTTGAGGTAATTCAATTTAGTTAAAATTATATCCAATTGACCATAAGCTGATTTGTTTTTTTCTGGCAGAATGTCTTATAACATATTTATATTATGTCATTACGGTGGAACTATTATTCCTGATGTGAACAGTACTATCACATATAATAGTAGGAGTAGTTTTTTGTTATATGGTAATTTAGGCATGTCGTGTGTGGAAATGAAAAAAACTATTTGGCATGGACTTGGCTGGTAATATTGATGTTGAAATAATTTTGAGGTGTCAAATTGGTAAGCATCAGTGTTAACCTGTACTGATTATATATGATGGCAGTTTTAGAAAAAATGATTAATTCTTTCATCCAATGCGAATTGAACATGGTGGTTTGAATATGAGTAGTCGATCAAAATCTTTGTGTGTTCCAACTTTTGTCTGTCCTTTAAAGTTAGTTAGTAGAGGGAAAAACAATTTATTATTGGAAGATTCGCTATGAAATATCGACGATACTATGTTTGACAATTCATTTACTAATCAACATATATTTCATTATTATGAGCTTAGTGACAATGAGAATGAAGAGACGTTAGACCCGAAAATAACAGTAAATGTTGATAATAAGCTTGAAGATAATGTTATAATAAAATAATACCTTGTGTTCCTGAATCTGGAGATGCTTTTAGGTTTACTTTTTTATTTATCATCATTAGGCACTTAGTTGTAAATGTTTCCAAGAAGCTTTGATTTGAAGGTTGGATAAACAATTAGCAGTAAAAAAAATTGGTTCATGCAATTAAACGGAGGTATATCACACATTCGATTAAATACTGAATCTAACGGTCAAACTCAATATTTCTTCAATTACAATGTATGCAAGCACCTAAATATAAGTGGTATTTACGTAAGGGATATCATAAAAGGTCAGATTCATTTGAGATAACAAAGTTAAAAGGGTCACACACATGTACCTCAATCTTTGTCTAAAAATACTACTATTAACTCGATGCAAATTTTATTGTTAATGTTATATCAACCCTTGTAATGAATAATCTTTCAATGACATTTACAAGCATACATGATGAAATAAAATTGCATTATAAGTATAAAATATCATATGACAAGGTATGAGTTGCAAAACAGAAGGAGCTCGGGCATCTTTCTAGTTCACATGAGGACTATGTTGAAAATTTATCAAGGTTTTTATTGGCAATAAAAAAAATCAAATCCTGAAACAGCTGTTGATTGGACACACAAAGAAAATCTTGATGATAGTACAATAGTTTTTTAGAGAGTTTTTTGTCATCTAAAGATTGTATTAAAGGTTTCAAGTATTGTAAACCATTTATCAGTATTTATGACACATATTCGTATAAGCAATATGATGGGAAGTTATTAATTACAATTGCTTTTGATGCAAATAATGGGATACACCTGTTGGCTTTTGCAATTATTGATGAAAAAAATAACTATAATTGAAGATGGTTTTTGCTTTGCTTACAAATATATGTTATCGGTGATAAACATGTATATGTATAATATCATATAGACATGTAAGTATAAAGATTGAAGTAACAAAAATTTGACGTGAACCTAAAGGATAACATCAATATTGTGCCTGATATTTTGTTAGCAACTTCGATTATAAATTCAAATAATCATCTACGAAAAAAAATTCGATAAAGATGTGTTATGAATCTTCAAGATGAATTTGATTTATGGTATGAAAAAATGTATAAGTTAAACTTAACATATCAAAAATAGTTTGAACGAGAACCAAAAAAGAGCATTGTATTATGATAATGGTCACTCGTTTAGTAAAATGACAACTAATCTTTTAGAATCATTTA
>Ga0307516_10006128_pt1 | contig 14174 bp, 15 predicted proteins | sample 19_EM_MG_FD_203310 | JGI IMG/M metagenome (GOLD analysis project Ga0307516, IMG submission 203310) | Populus trichocarpa ectomycorrhiza microbial communities from riparian zone in the Pacific Northwest, United States - 19_EM | ecosystem: Host-associated > Plants > Roots > Unclassified | place... | reverse complement strand
TTTAGTTTCGCCATTTTAACAGCTCTTGCAGCACGCAGCTGTTGCATATGTTTACTGCCTTTGCCCGCAGCCATGACAGCACAACAAAGCTACTCGAATCGGTATAGAAATAGTACGGACACGGTGCACGGGTCTCGGAGGGTTATCGGTTCAGCGGATATGTACTTCGGAGTAATGGTGTAAAGTTGTAAAAATTGTCTAAGTGATGGAACGGGTGCGAAAGGTGTATGCCAGTGAAAGGTGTGCGCCAGCGAAAGGTGTGCGCCAGCGACGGTTATGGTGGTTTGCACCTGAAGCCGCTGCATCGCAACGTCTTACACGAAATTTCTTCACTTAGTCATCACCATAGTTCATCACTCGCTGCTTAGTCACTCGCCAAACGAATGTCGCCAAGGTGTCGATTAAAGGTGTCCCCAACCATAGTATATGTATATTTTTCCCGTCCTTTTTTGGCAAGGTCACAGAATTGCACTCGATGTCTTGGCAACACCCCGCGGATCGCGTTTGCCAAGACGCTAGTCCCTACAAGTTTTTTTTTTGTTTATTCATGCTCGCATGCGACCTATCTAGATCGTGGCGCCGTACATTTTACCCAGTTTTCCTGTCCGCAGTCCGCGCGTGGCGGCACGTTGCAAGCTCCCCTTGTGCCCTCCGCCAAGGCCCTCCCGAAGAAAGCGAATGCACACTAAGGAAAGAAACAAAGGAAAAGAGAAAGGAGAGCGCGCCCGTCACCTACTCCTCCCCTGCCGATGCCCTGAAGGTTGGGGTGGGTAGGAACAACGGCTCCCAGCACCCAGCACCTCCGCCTCCGCCCTCCGCTCCTCCTCCCGCTCCTGCCGGTCCCAGAGCTTCGGACACCTCGCTCCTCGCGTCTCTTCGCCGACAGGAGGTGCAGTCTGACGGTACTGGACCTTCTCTCAACCCTAGTCCCTACAAGTGTCGAGCACCATACACCCAGGAAGTGTGAAAGCCACTGACCATCGCGAAAGGCTTTGACCTCCAAACTGTTTGCTCGCTAACCACACAGGAGGCTAACCAGCCTCGTGTGAACCACCTAGTGCGGCCTAGTTCAGTTACTGAGTGCAGAGCCTCCTGGACGTAGGCCAGCCTCGCGCATGACGACCCCTTGGCTGGTCGCCCGCTGACAACTCGTTACTGCCCTCACTTTCTCATTGACCAGCTTCTGGAGATCCTGCCTTCGGCCATCCAGTCTGCATCCCTTGTCTTCATCCAACCAAAGATATGCGCTGTCGAGCGCCGCTGCCTGGGCGCGCCACCTGCAACGAGCGAACACTGACTTGAGACATGCGCTGTTCGCAGATGCGGTGGTGAAATGGTGTGATATGTGTTCAGGGTGCAGTCCGTGAAGAGCTGTCCAACTGGAGGTACGGCCGGGATGTAACGGTAGATAACTTCCGAGGGCGAAGTGAGTGATACAACCTGTTCTGCACGGATGGGGGATTAGATTTGCCTGACGCTGTTGCCTTGCAGCGAGCCGACTTATCACCATCGCAGCTCGCACTGCGTAATCATGCACGAAAGTGGCCCATCGGTTGGTCGGCTGCGTTGATTGGATTCTTGTGGGACCATGAGCCACCCAATGGCAGCCGGCCATCACACCCTGCGACTAAGTCCATCATGCAGAATCTGCAGATCGCCACGCCCACAGTGATCTTCGATCATAGATTTAGCAATCCCTCCAGCTCGAGCGATCCTCTTCGACGTTAGTTTGTAGCCTGAACCCTCTCTTTCGAGGTTTATTGAGCCGGTCGCCCTCCTCACTCTCTCGTTATCGTTCTTGCGGTATTGCCAATGTATTCGACGCCGTGTACACCGTGGGCGAGCCCGTCCGGGGAATGGGAACGGCAGCCAGACGAACGCCAGGACACGAGACACGGTGAGAACGGGAGCCGACCTGCGCCAGCGGCCGGTAATGATCGGCATCTCGGCACACCTACTCGCCGGATCTTCACCCGGGGCAACTCACGTGCCTACACCCACTCAAGACACAGCGAGCTACTCCATCCAACGATCAATGGACCCGTGGTGGTTGGTCCGTCTGCGTTCCGAGTCCGTGTCGCGGCGGCGCAACACCTGGCTGATAACGGGCAGGGCCTGCGACGATCAATTATCCAGACGAGCCGGGAGCTACTGGGCACGGTCCATTCCCAAACGCGTCCGAGAGACTCGGTATGTTGGACGAGCCCGCAGTGCGACGTCACTAACGAGGTCGTAGCCCAAACTCACTACGCCGCGGACGCCGCGTTTAGCTCCCGGCGGTGGGAACACGAACCTTTGTGCTTGGCGGGAACGCGAACCGACCTACTGGAGGACGTCATGCGCTGGTCGGAGACCTCTGGTGGCCCCCGCATCTGCTGGCTCGTCGGCGTTGCCGGTACTGGCAAGTCCACAGTGTGGCGTACGCTCGCGCAGGAGTGGGACGACGAGCAACTCATTGGAAGTTTCGCCTTTTCTAGAGACGACGCCAATCTCTCCCAGGCATCGAGATTCTTCGTCACCTTGGCCTACCAGCTGGCGTACACACAGCCCAGCATGGCCGCGCACGTCGGTCAGGCTTTCCGCCGCCGTCCCAATATCGCAATGGAATCCCTGCGGGAGCAATGGAAACATCTTATCCTTGCACCAATAACCCAGGCAGGGGTCGCACTTTCGCGTCAAGGGAAGCCATTGATACTCGCGATCGATGCGCTAGACGAATGCAATAACTCCGCGGATATCGCAACCATCCTACGGCTGCTATCCGGTACTGCGGGTCTCGATCCGGCGCCCTTTCTGGTGTTCGTCACCAGCAGACCGGAAACATCGATGCTCTCCGGTTTCGACACAGTACCGGAGGCTGATTACCGAACCGTGGTCCTGCACGAGATCCCCGACCCAGTTGTCGACGGCGATGTAGCGGCTTTTCTCCTCCACGAGTTTGCGCGCATCCGACGAATCCACAGGTACATCCCCGCTGACTGGCCTAGCAAAGATACCGTAAAGAGTGTCGTGCGCAAGACCTTGGGCCTGTTCGTCGTGGCGGCAACGGTGATCCGATTCGTGGCGGATGAAGACTGCGATCCCCCGGAACGCCTTGCTTTCGTCCTTGCAGACAGAATGGAAGATGAATCGCCAATGCTGGATGTCGACAGGATGTACACTCAGCTGATAAAATACGCAATAGAGGGAGTGAGGTCTCCTAGTAAGACGGATGAGCGAGTGAAGCAGTTCAGGGGGATTGTGGGCCCGATCGTGGTTCTCTTCAAAGCTTTGACGGCTTCGGCGCTGACCAGCCTGCTGGAGACCCGAGAGCGGGATGTGGAGCGTATGGTACAATCCCTTAGTTCCGTGTTGAGATATTGTGGCGACGCAGTCACGGGCGTCATCAGACCGTTCCACCCTTCTTTCTGCGACTTCTTGCTAGACAGCCGGCGATGCCAGGATCACCGGTTCCGCATCGCTGCTGACGATACACATAAGAAACTCGCCCAGCACTGTCTCCGGCTGATGACAAAATACCTGGCGGAGGATATGTGCTCGCTGAAGCTCCCCGGCAGCATCGCAACTGAAGTGGATCCGGATGTTGTTTTGAGCCGCCTTCCGCATGCCGTCCAGTACGCTTGCCGCTTCTGGGTCGAGCACCTTCAGCAGAGTAAAGTCACCCTATCTCAAGGCGAACCACTGCACGATGAAGTTCAGTGGTTCCTCGACAAACACCTGCTGCACTGGTTTGAGGCGCTCAGCCTGATCGGGTGTCTTTCTGACGGCGTTGACATGATCAAGGCCTTGTATTGTCTACTACTGGTAAGCCATCTCGAAGTACTAGCCTGTTGTTTGTTTCTGCAGCCATGGGCGAGTCCGTCAGAGGCTGGCATGGCGAGTGAATGTCATCCACTGTCTGGAACGTTTAGCAGAGAAGGGATGCAGCGCGCTTCGAGAGCCATTATGCTAATTCCGTACAGAATGCCGATAGCAATGCTGGCTTACGAGCGCTGACGCGTGACGCCAAGCGGTTCATACTCCGGTTTCGTTCTATTGTCGAGATTGCTCCACTCCAGCTGTACAGCACAGCTATCAGCTTCAGCAGGCCACGCAGCGCACTCAGGGACCGATTCCGGACCGATCTAGCTGGAGCAATCACTCTTTTGCCGCCGGTCCCGCAGGAACGGGATGGCACATTGCAGGTGCTTGACGGTCACGAAAGCGCCATCACGGGGGTGCTGTTCTCGCCCAACGGAAGCCTCCTCGCGGCCGCGTTAACCGACGCAACAGTACGATCGTGGAATATGACCACCGGCACCTGCCACATGACTGTTAGAGGCCGCTCGGGGCATGTGGAAGGGGTGGCGTTCTCACAGGATGGAACATTCCTCGCAACCGGATCGTGCTACGACGCCGTCCATCTCTGGGATTCACGGTCGGGTGTCTGCCTCTACTCACTCGCCGGCCATTCCGACCGCGTCATCGCAGTGGCGATTTCGACGGATAGCAAGGTTGTCGCATCCGGGTCACGTGACAAAACCGTGAGGCTTTGGGACGCTGCAAGAGGCACCTGCCTTGCGACGTTCAGCGGCCATTCGGCGTGGGTGAGCGCAGTCGCATTCTCGGCGGATGGCTGGCTTCTTGCATCGGGGTCCAACGACAAAACAGTGCACCTCTGGGACCCCGCAAATGGCGCTTGTCTACGCATCCTGAACGGCCACTCCGAGGGCGTGAACGCCGTTGCATTCTCGCCAGACGCCACCCGTCTCGCATCTGGGTCGACCGACAACAGCGTCAGGCTATGGGACCCAAAAGAAGGCACCTGTCTCGTAACTCTTACGGGCCATTCGGCCGACGTGAAAGTGGTGGCATTCTCGCCGGATGGTAAATTTCTCGCGTCCGGATCGGAAGACAGAGCAGTGCGACTGTGGGACCCGTTGGAACGTGTCCAGCTCATCTCTCTCCACGGCCATTCGGGCCCCGTCACGGCTGTGGCGTTCTCGCCCGACAGCCAAGTTCTCGCATCGGGATCCAGTGACCGGACCGTGCGTGTCTGGAGCCCGGCTGAGCGTATCAGCGAGACCCGTGTCGCATGCAACGCGATGGCGTCCAAAGCCATGTCCCCCCAAACGGATAAATGTGTTCCCGCGCCGACAGCGCGCAACGAAACCGACCGTGTTCCCACTCTCAAGGGCCATTCCGCCTGTGTTACAGGAGTGGCATTCTCGCCGGATGGCATGTCTCTTGCGTCTGGATCCAGTGACTGCACTGTCAGACTGTGGGACACGGAAACTGGCACATGTCGCGCTGTGCTCAGAGGCCATTCGGACTGGGTTACAGCAGTGGCTTTCTCACCGGAAGGCAATTTTCTCGCATCAACGTCCAATGACAACACCGTGAGACTCTGGGACCCGGAAGCAGGCTCATGTCGCGCCGTGCTCGAGGGTCATTCTGACTGGGTGACGGCAGTGGCGTTCCCACTGAAAGGTAATTTTCTCGCGTCGGCGTCGAATGACAACACTGTGAGACTCTGGAACCCAACGGACGGTAGCTGCTCCGCCGTCGGTCAACATTCCGGGGAGGTGACAGCCGTGGCATTCTCACCGGACGGCAAGTTCCTCGCTACGGGATCCAACGACCACGCGGTGCGGCTCTGGGACCTGAGAAGCGGCGATTGTCGCATCATGCCCAACGGACATACCGGTGCTGTTGAAACAGTGGCGCTCTCGCCGCAAGGTAACGTTCTCGCGTCCGGATCGTGCGACCGGACCGTGCGATTATGGTACACACAAGGTGGTAACTCTTGCACCGTTCTCGACATCCTCTCGAAGGACATCACAACAGTGGCATTCTCGCCGGATGGGAACCTGCTTGCATCGTACGGCGGCATCTCCCACCTCTGGCACATCCGCCACACGAGAAATAAAGCGGCCACCGCCCGCCCCAGCGCGGACCCAATTCCCACCGCGCCTAGCAGTCTGGATCCGTACCAGCACTGGGGCACCGAGGGGCCCGTTCAGCGTACCCGTGCTCTCGACTGCCAGTTTAGAAGCGGTAGCGCACCGCTCCTTCACGTCGTCAACGATTGGGTATATTCAGGAGCGCAGAATCTTTTTTTGCTTCATCCGGACTATCGACTATCGTACTTTGCCGCCCACACCAAGTGCATCGCCCTTGTACTTCCCTCCGGAGAGATCTGCTTCCTCAAACTCGATCTGAAAATGATCGCGCAAGGTGAGTTCAGTCCATAGCCAAGCCGCTATCGTCCTGGTATCTGATTACTCCCAGGGTGAAACCCGTGCGACGTATTTCGGCCTGGGTTCACCCACATCGATTCCTCGTGTCAGAGCCACCAATGTAAGTAGGTCAGCACATGTCGGACTTTCTTTTCGGGGACGGGACCGATTGTTACTTGGGGGAGAGAGGGGGGGGGGGGTAATGTCTCGGTGTTCGCGCTTTCAGCACAAAAATCAAACAACGGTACCACCATGATCATGTGCCCCAAAACGTGGCGGCTACGAGACTGGGATTGCCCTGTGCGGGCTCTCACAATGTAAAAGTGGGGATAAACCTGCAGTCAGACGAACATCACCAACGGGTAAACAAAAGAATAACTGCATTGACAACGAGGGTCTACGACAGCGAAGACGACGGGATGCCACAGGGTGCGCTTCAGGTCCAAATTAGTGACCCGATACTGGCTCGACAGCCAGCGAGAACAACCAATTGAGAGCACGAGCCGCCGCACTGTGCGGACTACGAGCTTTGCCACTGAGGCCGAGAGGCCCCCGGGATGCAGCTAGGCGCGGATAATCGACTGCGGATGTGCCTCTTCCGGTCCGCTAGTTTTCTCGGAACGAAGCGCTAAGCAGTTCCTCACGCAGCAACACCAGCTGTCAATCCGACGCACTATGGCTAGCCGTGCGGTAATGTATCACTCGACTGTGTAACCCTTGTCATTGTTGCAATATCTCACTCGTTCAGCTTTGTCACGTGTAGAATCACGATACGTGTATTCAGACTTTTCACTTTTCCTGCCTTTCTCTCTAAGACAAGACAATACACACAAGACTTCATCGTTCCATCAAACTTCCATCATAATCTTGACAGGTTATGAGCCTGGGTCAGCGCAATACCACTCTCGAATTCATATCCATTTAATCTATTGATTATTATCCTTATGCTCGGTTGAAAAATCTCATCTTCATACTTTTCTGCCAATTCGCCGATTTACCTACCCGGTATTACGCAACGTCACCCAAAATGTCTTCCCACAATAACCAGTCATCAAAGACCTACTACACGTCGAAGTTTGGGTCTATCAAGAAGCTAAGCAATACAAACTACACTATCTGGAAAGGCGATGTGACTGTCATTCTGCAGGCGATGGGTGCTTATGCGATCATCAATGGAGAAGAAGATGAACCTGCAGCTGGCAATACAGCTGCTTCAAGGACCGCAACAGCCGACTACCAAAAGCGACGCGCCTACGCAATATCGGCCATTCGTTTCTCCTGTACCAATAAAGCTGCCATTTACGTAAATGGACTGTCCAATCCAAGCGAGATGTGGCAAATCTTGAAGGAAAGACTCGACCTGACGACTTCATACATTGGACGTACTGCTATTGTCACACAGTTTCAGAATGCACGGCCTACTGTCGGAGAGAGTATTAGTGTCTACGTCGCTCGACTACAAGCATTTCAACTTCAACTTCAAGGCTCAACCGAAGAAATCACAGAACAAGTCCTACGAACCGACGTCTACACTACCGCACCACCCGAATTCAAGACTGCCATTGGCTACCTTAAACGAACTCCTGATGTCACCATTCCAAACCTCATTACTGTACTCAAGGAGACCGAGGAAGAAAACAAGGTAGAAGCTGCAGCTGCAGTTGTCGATTCAAAGCCAAGAACAGGCCTCTATGCTCATGGTCGTGGAGGTCGTGGTGGCCGACGAGGTCATGGAGATCGTGGCAGCTGTGGAGGTCGAGGCGGACATGGTGGGCAAGGGACAAAGAATCAGAGCTGCACATACTGCAGAATGGATAACCACACTACTGAAGACTGTTGGAAGCATCAAAAGAAGCAACCTGAAGGGCAGCAGCAACCACAGACACAGTCACGCAAACATGCGCGAGATGCCGACGATGAAAACGATGTCATCTGCTATCATTGTAGTGAATCTGGTCACATGCGCAATGAATGCGAATTGAAAAAACGAGTCGATCAAATCAGAAGAAACCGCAACGGCAACGGCAACAGCCAAGGAAAAGAAAAAGGACTGCTAGCTATTGAGGACATGTACGAAAACCAGCAATGACTAGCCGGACAAGTTGCGTCTGGACAATCTGGCGCACCCAGACTACCCGGACAAGTGCCCTTGCATGCTCTCATTGCTAGCAGCTTGAATCTTGGCCATTTTGCCCTCGCCACTGAGGTATTCCCGTCAACGTGGATTATCGATTCGGGTGCATCACATCATATGCATAATGGGAACGACTTTGACTTTAATACTTACGAGCGTTTACCCTACCCTATCCAAATTCAATTAGATAACAAAACCTGCGTCTTTGTGACTCATCACGGCTCTGTACGAGTGCAGAATCATCAAATCGATGCACTGCATACACCTTCATTTCGTTATTCTCTATTGTCAGTCTCAGAACTTGATTCTCAAGGATACCATACAAAATTTAGTAATGGCAAGTGCTCTATTCAAAATTCCAATGTCACGGTCATGACCGAAAGCCGAAACGGACCGTTATTCCAAGTCGAACCAATCCATTCTCATTATTCTGATTAATTGAATTCGTTCACGCTTCTTTCAACCGCTGAGTCCTACCTGTGGCACAAGTGTTTGGCACACCTAAACCAAGTATCGATGAAATCGCTAGTCGACGGCTACATACCGACAGACATCTGCGAGGTCTGCATACTTGCAAAACATGAGCAGAAAATCATTCGAGTTGCTGTATTATGGACAACAACACCGTTCGAACTCGTCCATTCCGATACCTGTGGCCCCTTTAACACCAAGTCTCACGGCGGAGGTCTACATTTCATTGTGTTTATCAATGACTATACCCATCACACAACTGTCTACATCCTTTTAGACAAACGTACAGAGTCCTGTATTTTGGCGTTCCAAAGTTTCAAGGCAAGAATTAAGAGTTGGGACTATACCATCAAATGCTTTCGATACGACAACGGTCGAGGAGAATACGACAATACGCTGTTCCGAAGAATTCTTGCTGGAACTGGTAACAGTTTCGAACCCTGGCCACCGTATATGTAGCACAAAAATGGTGTTGCTGAGTGGATGATTGGTACTCTCACGGAGAAGGCTAGAGCAATGGTGCTCGATTTGCAAGCACTGAAGCAATTCTGGGCGGAAGCGATTCGAACCGCAAGCTACCTACATGCACGAATGCCTAGCCGCACACTCGATGGCAAGTCGCCTTATGAAAAGCTATACTGACATCGTCGGTTACAACGGCACTTGACCGATGTCAATGCTAATGCCGACATCGATCACATGGAAGATGACAAGTCAAAGCTGCACCATCTACGAAGATTTGGCTGCCTTGCCTACAGACGGATTCCAAAGGAACAAAGGATTGACACCAAAATGGGAGCTCGCTCCAAGCCATGCATGATGCTTGGCTATGTTCACAATACCACAAAGATTTGGAGAATATGGGATCGAGAGCAACGGAAAGTGGTCAACTGCTCAGATGTCGAATTTGACGAGAATCAAACAGTGCATATATCATGCATTGATAATGAGAATGAGGCGCTCGGACCTCCAGAACAGGAGCTGATATATACCGAAGAGCAAGTTATGGAAACCGGTCAAACCGGTCAAGTCGCACCTGAAGTCGTCGTGCCCAGACAATCCGGTCAAGTTGCGGAGCCGAGGTTGCAAGTCGCACCTGGAGCAATACAGCCGAGGTTGCAAGTTGCACCCAGGGAAATACAGCCAGGTGCTGAGAAGGCAGATCATCTGACACCTGACTCGGTGGTTACCGATCCTATGCCAAGTCGTACAGTTGTACGCTGTATGGATGTACGTCCTAGTCAAGTACTGTCAAGTCGTACTTCAGATTTACGCACTGGTCAAGAACCATCAAGTTCAAGTCATACTACAGATTTACGCACAGGTCAACATACCAATAAAGGTCAACGTACCAGTCTGTCATTTCTAGATGCCCATTATTCTGACAGTTATGAACATACCCCAACATTATGCACATACTGGAGCGTTTTCTGAATTTCTTCTCTGTTCTCTGAACAGGTAGAATATGTTTGTATACTTGAGATCTGAATCGTCTTAAGTGTCCGATTTTCGTAGTGGTGCCATACAACACTTCGTATGGTGACCAGTTGTCTGTAAGACTAGATGTAGGTTACCTTCGATGCAGGTACCATGCTGTCCAGATGACTTCCAGCCAAATTATTATTGGCACATTTGCATCCAACATCATTATTCATGCCTTCACGTTCAGGGTCTGGATCATCCACTCGTCCGTTCCATTCTTGTGTTTCATCAGGAAAAAAATTCTTCGTCTGGACGCAGGTGCTGCATCTGGACACTCCATATGCGTCCGAAACATCTGGATGCTTGGGACGCAAGCAGGCAAGGTAGTCTAGCTCCGGACTATGTGTGTGACCATACATGCTGCTTCAGACGAGAACCAACCGTGTATATACGTAGTAGAGGGAGATAACCATTGCATTGACCTTCCAGATGAATAATGCTATGGCAAATATTGTCCAGATGACAGATGCTGCAGCATCTGCCTTCTGGACAACACACACCATGGCGTCTGCCTTCTGGACAACACACACCATGGCGTCTGCCTTATGGACAATGAGGGTGAGGGTATTTTACCTTCTGGATACAGAGAGTCAAGGCAAATGTCCTCTGGACGATACGTCCCACTGCATCTGCCTTCTGGAGGATAAACACCAGGGCATCTACCTTCCGGATGAGGAGTGTCAGGGTATTATTCCTTCCAGACACAGAGTGTCAATATCAATGTTGTCCTGATGGTGTGTGCCTCAGCATCTGCCTTCCAGACGAGGAGTGTCAGGGCATTTGACATCCGGACGCAGCGCATGTCTTACAGATGCAGAGTGTCAAGGCAAATTTCTTACAGACACAGAGTGTCAAGGCAAATGTCATCCGGATGGTATATGCCATGGCATCTACCTTCCAGACGAGGAGTGTCAGGGTATTAATCCTGCCGGATGCAGAGTGACAAGGCAAATGTCCTTCGGACGATGTGTGTCACAGCATCTACCTCCCAGACAACGCGTGCCATGGCATCTACCTTCCAGATGAGCAGTGTCAGGGTATTATTCCTTCCGGACACCGAGAGTCAAGGCAAATGTAGTCCGGACAATATGCGCCAAGGCATCTGCCTTCCGGATGAGGAGTGTCAGGGATTATTTCTTCCGGATGCCGAGTGTCAAGGCAAATGTCATCGCGACCACACAAGCTACGGCATCTGCCTTCTGGATGGGGAATATCAGGGCATTCTGCTTCAGGACCAGTGCGTCTATTACAGATCCAGAGTGTCAAGGTAAATGTCGTCCAGATGGCCAGTGCTACAGCATCTGCCTTCCAGATGAGGAGTGTCAGGGTATTTGCCATCCGGAGTCAGCACGTGTCTTACAGATGCAGAGTGTCAAGGCAAATTGCTTCCAGATGCAGAGTGTCAATGTAAATATCGTCCGGACGGCATATGCCATGGTATCTGCTGTCCGGACAAGTAGTATTTGGACACTATTCCTTCCGGATGCCAATTGTCATGACAAATGTCATCCAGACGGCATATGCCATTGCATCTGCTGTCCGGACGAGTAGTATTAGGGCACTATTCCTTCTGGATGCCAAGTGTCAAGGCAAATGTCGTCCGGACAACACAAGCCACAGCATCTGCCTTCTGGAGAACGCGTGCCACGGCACCTACGCTCCGGACAAGGATTGTCAGGGCACTATTCCTTCCCGATACACAGTGTCAAGGCAAATATCCTCCCGACAACGCCTGCCATGGCATCTGCCTTCCGGACAAGGAATGTCAGGGTGTTATTCCTTCTAGACACTGAGTGTTAAGGTAAATATAGTCTTTACAACACAAGATACAGTATCTGCCTTCTGGTCGATATACGCCACAGCATCTGCCTTCTGGACAAGGAGTGTCAGGGCAGTATTCCTTCCAGACACGGAGTGTCAAGGCAAATGCCATCCGGAAGACACAAGCCACGGCATCTGCCTTCTGGATGACACCCACCATGGCTTCTGCTATCTGGATGAGGAGTGTCATGGTATTATTCCATTCGGATAAAGAGTGTCAAGGCAAATGTCCTCCGGACGATGTGTGCCATGGTATCTGCCTTCAACACAAGGAGTGTCAGGGTATTATTCCTTCCGAACACCGAGTGTCAAGGCAAATGTTGTCCGGACGACACAAGCTACAGCATCTGCCTTCCGGATGATGAGTGCCAGGACATTCAACTTTCGGACACAGTGCGTCTCTTACAGACTCGGAATGTCAAGGCGAATGTGCTCCAGACGACGCATGCCACAGCATCTGCCTTCCGGACGACACACACCATGGCGTCTGTCAGAATAAGGAGGCGTCCGGAGATGAGGAGGCGTCCAGAGATGAGGAGGCGTCTGGAAATGAGGAGGCGTCCAGAGATGAGAAGACGTCCGGACATGACTGAGTCCCCGAGCACCGGCTCGGGGGGACAGTCTTCCGTCCTTTGTCCTGACGGCCTTCCTGTATATAGAGAGATCTTGTGCCTGCATAATACTGGAATACAATCTTCACGTTTATCGATCCATATATTCCAACAGGTTATGAGCCCGGATTGAACGCTCTGCCAATCCGCTACCCATCGATAATCGCTCCTGCCGTACCTACCACTTTGAGCCTCGCTTCTGCATCTCATCCCTGCACTCTCGATTTTAAGCCTCAACAAACATCGCGTCAACATCATGACCGACTCCACCACGTACACCTGCAAGCATGGCTCGACACCCATCCTCAGCGCAAGAAACTACCACTCATGGAAGAACAATATTACGAACCTCCTCGCAATGGATGACTCCCTTGAAATTGTCCTCGGTACGGAGCTCGCAACTGCCGGCAACGCAACAGCACAGGCTCGAGACTTCCGCAAGCGGTTGCAACGTGCCTTTGGAATGATCTGGTCATCAACCGAACCCAGCATTCGAACGTTTCTCAATCGCCTCGGACATCGCGATCCGCACGCAGTCTGGGAAGCCCTCCGTGAACGATATGATGTTGCCGCATCCCAGTCTGCACGTGTCGCTACCCTTGCCCGCCTTCACTCCGCCGTGATGAAGCCAGAAATGTCTGTATCCGACTACATCTCCTCACTTTCGGATATCAGTCAGGAGCTGGAAGGAACTCCAGATGAAGTCACGGAGCGATACCTGATTATGCGTATCTTCGCAACCCTTCCCGAGCAATTCGCCAATATTGTGGACATCCTGAAGAACCGACCAATCGAAGAACAAACACTCAACTCCATCAGTACAATTCTGATTGAACACGAAACCGCACGAGCCCTCCGCAACACTACGACTGGCTCCAATCTCAATCTGGGCGGAACCTCCAGCAATGCCCTATCTGCCAATATCAACGGTGGCAAGCACCATCGAACCAATGGAAAAGGCAAACACTGTCGAAAGCCTTACAATAAGAAACAGGCCACCTCAGACCCTAGCAACATCACGTGCTACTACTGCACAAGGAAGGGACACAAAGAGATTGATTGCGAAGTGAAGAAAAGAGCCACCGAAATGAGACAGGGAAGGGAAGACAAGCGCGGAAAGTCAGCATCCGCTCATCGTGTCAAAACCGGAGACACTGTAGTACACGGCCTCACTGCGATGGCAAGAGTGGCGGGACACACACGCAAAACCGACGAATGGATAATCGACTCAGGCGCTACCCACCACATCTCACCAAATCTGATGGACTTTCATGAATACCACCCACTCGAGGAATTCTTACAAGTCGAGTAAGCCGACTCTGTCAGTTTAGCAACAGCTGCCGGCAGCATCAACCTCCAGCTGGATTGTGGAATGCTCCTCAGGGTGGAAGCTCTATATGTACCAGACTTCGGAGCCTCCCTACTCTCGGTACCCCA
>Ga0307516_10006127_pt1 | contig 14175 bp, 16 predicted proteins | sample 19_EM_MG_FD_203310 | JGI IMG/M metagenome (GOLD analysis project Ga0307516, IMG submission 203310) | Populus trichocarpa ectomycorrhiza microbial communities from riparian zone in the Pacific Northwest, United States - 19_EM | ecosystem: Host-associated > Plants > Roots > Unclassified | place... | reverse complement strand
GGGATTTTTTTTCTCCCCCTTTTTTAACCAATTTCCACTAAAATTTTTTTTGTTTTTTCGTACCCCCCCCCCCCCCCCCTCCCCCCTTCTTTTTCTTCCTCTGATCCATTGTCATGTTATTATTACTCCGAGCGCGGCGGCGACGTTAGTCTTATTTTGTCTTATTTGCGGGTGCAGGCTGGACGGCGTGGGGTCGCGAAGTGAATGAAGGAGAAGCAAGCATACATACATAGAATTGTCTACGGAACAACTACTACTGTATAGTTCAAGGGGGGGGGGTAAAAAACCGATTTTTTCTCGCTAGACGTATATTGCCATCGCACCAGGAGACCATAAAACACGTATTTTGGCCGTGCTCGTATAATATCACTATCATTTTGTCCATGATATGATAGTAATACCACAATTTTTATCCCCCCCCCCCCCCCTCCCGGACTATATGTACAGTACATATAGAGTACTAAAAACGGATCACGGAATACATTGGTGTTCGGCCGCATACGTATCTAAGCTGTGTCCGACGAGACCCTTGCGTCGAGCTAGAGGGTGAAAGTATCTACGATCTTGCGATGAGCTCACCGTCAACTCGATTCGATTCGGAATCGTGTGCTACTACATAACATGGATATGTAGTACGGCACAGCTGATCCCTCGGAGGTTGAAGTTCCTCAAGATATATGTACATCGCTCGGCCCGAGATGTGGAGCACGATGACAGGATGAATGTCCACCAGCATTGGAGCAGCGGGCAATGGGGAGCTACAACAAGCCACCTGTAGACTGACTGATCGAGGTCTCCATGACGAACATAGCTTCGCATGCGATTAATGACATAAAAAAAACCACCAGCATTGGATTGGACAAGTACTCATAAGCCGTCATCTGAACACCCCGAAGCAATAGGTACAGTATGTATCTAACTGACTTAAGCATAACCCCCTCCCTCAATTGCGGACCCGTACCAATGACCGTTAAAACACACGCCATAAAAGACTCTCCCCAATCAATAATACATATTCCATCCATCAAAAAGAACCCAAATTCCGCAGGCGCACGTACAAATACAGGCACAAGTACAAAACAAAAGCAACAACAAAAACAAAACACCTCGTCCCATGCTTCAAAAAAAAAAAAAGAGAAAAAAAACACTGGCACTGTTTATAGTACACCTCCTAAACCCTCTCGCCGAATTTCTCTGCCCACTCCTCAAACCTCTTGAGCCCGTCGGCTCCAACACTGGGCCGAACAGCCTTCAAGCTCTCCTCGAAGTCGGCCAGTTCGATCTCGGCAATCTCATCGATCGGCACGCTGAGCAACCTGTCACCGAGCTTTCTCAAAGGCCCCATGGCCGCGTCCTTGGCGAGGGCAGTGATATCGCTGCCCGAGAACCCCTCAGTCAACGTGACGAGGGTGGTCATCTCTTTCTCGCCAAGGACATGCCGCTGACGGCGGAGTAGGTTCTCGAGGTGTTTCCATCTCGTAGCGGGCTCAGGGAGGGGGATATACTGTCTCCGTGCGAACCGCCTTCTGGCGGCCTCATCGATGGCCCAGGGCAAGTTGGTGGCCGCGAGGACCAGGACGCGACCAGGGTCCCCAAGGGCGGAGGGAGTCGATTCTTTGCCTGCGGCGGCGCGCGCGAGATCGCTCCATTGAATCAGGAATTCGGTTTTTATGCGGCGCGTGGCTTCGTTCTCGCCGCTGCTGCGGGACGACAAGAGGGAGTCGATCTCGTCGACGAAGATTATGCTCGGCGAGAGCTTTTTGGCGAGGAAGAAGAGCGCGCGGACGAGTTTTTCGCTTTCGCCGAGCTGTTTGCGCGAGAGTTAGTATGGGGGAAATAGGAAGGGACCAGAAGAGTGGCAGACATATTTACTCGTTAGACTACTCGCCGAGATACTAAAGAACGTACACTTGCTCTCCGTCGCGACTGCCCTGGCCAACATCGTCTTGCCCGTGCCGGGCGGTCCAAAAAGCAACATCCCCTTCGCCGGTTCTCTCAATCCGGAGAATAGGTCCGGCCGTAGGAATGGGTACACCACCGCCTCCATAAGAGCCGACTTCGCGCCCTCGAGCCCGGCCACATCATCCCAGTGCACTTCATCGCCCTTCACAACGATCTCAGACGCCACCTGTCGTAGAGCTCCTGCATCAGCTCGGCTGCCGATGGATTTGATCGCGGCCTCGACGCGGGCATTCCATTCACGCTCGGAGGGGTCTTCACCGGCATCGGAGGGCGTGTCGAGGGGTGAGTCGGTTTCCGAGGGCGACTCCTCATCCTCGGTGCACACCCCAATGGTTTCGCTCCCATTGGTGCGGATCCCCCTCGGCTTCTCGGGTCTCTCCGCGGGCTCTTTCGGTGGCAACGGCGGCGGCGTAGCTCCATCCATCCCCATTCCGAATCCTCTTTCTCCTTTCTCATAGCTTCTATTCCTCGGCAGTGGCTTCCTACCCACAACAGGCACTCTATGCGGCGGCGGCGGAGGTGGTGGAGGCAAGGCTGTCCCATTCTCCTCCTCCTCCCACGGAAGCACAGGTCTCTGAGTTCTCCTCCCTGTTTTACTCTTCTCCGGCGGTGGTGGGGGTGGCGGTGGTGGAGGTGCTAGCCGCTCCCTCTCCTTTTCCTCAAGTGGCAGTACCGAGCTCTGGGACCTTCTCCCAGTCCTCCCCTTCTCCGGCCTCGCCTTCACACCTGGCAGCCCCTCAGGTTCCGCGCTGACGGCCCTCTCGAGAGGCACCCTGCCATTTTGTCTTCTGCCCCTGATACTACTCCAAGCCAGGGTCGCAGCCTGTGTTGCTGTGCGTGGACCCGCAACGTGGCCGCGCAACGTATCCAATGCTGAGGTGGAAGAATCCCTCTTTGAATCTTTCTTCGCTGATCTCAGGGTAGTCCGCAGCTTCCGCTCCGGTTCAGAACTGTCCTTCCTTCCCGCGGCGGCCACGACGGACGGCCGTTCCGGTAGTGCCGGCGGAGTCAATGCGGCGCCATCCACCTTCCCCCCCGCCTCTCCCGCACTCAGTATCAGTGCCCCTAGCAGACCAACTTGATCCTCCGCCTGCTCCCGCAGGCGCTTAACGGAGTCGAGCAATTGCGCTTCGGCATCGTTGCGGGGCTTGTGGGAGGAGGCCGACGGCGGTGGGAGCAGCGAGAGCACACGCTGCCACTGCTCTAGTGCCAGACTCGGCTGGTGCTGGGATTCGTAGTAGATCGCCGTCGAGGAACTGAGGTAGGCCGTGTCGAGGGATTTCTGCAGCGCTGTTGGCGTTGGGGATTTCATTTTGTGTGTATAGTGGGGTGTGCGCCAGTGCCCGGCTGGGGGTTGGTAAGATGGTGGTGTCGGCAGTCCTCTCGTCCGGTTCTTGCCGAGACGCGCAAAGAGCTTGTGTAATTCGTGTGCCTGTCACGGTGTCACTCGTAGCTATCGCAGGGCTCGGCGTAATGGCAGTGGTGGGAGGATGAATCCATAGGAAGAGGAGTGGTTCAAGGAGAGGGAGCGGACGTCCTTGTTTCGACATCTTGGAGGTGGTGGATTGTGGCGTAAGCCTGCGTACATGGCAGAATGATTGTAAGGCAAGGTACGCATTCCCTCTATTTTTGCCTCGCCCCTACAGCCCCCGCCGACGCAGGCGCCAGCGAAAGCGCTGAGTCTCTAACACTCCCGGTTTTACGCTGTCATGGTATCTAGCCGCTGATTTCACAAAGCTGAAGAATCTATGTACACACCTATGTACCACGGAGCATCATTCTAGGCCATGAACGAGCACAAGTCTACCTATTGCTCCTATTGCTGTGTATCCCGAAGACAAAAGCCAGCCAGCACAAAATACCTGCAGAATGAGAGAACAGAGAATTGAGATGGAGAGTTCGCACTAGTCATTGTCACAGGTTCCCATGTGGCTTTTAGGCGCCAGCCACTTCGTTACAGATCTACCCAATCCATCTACTATGGGCTCGCAGCCGCTGCTTCTCTTGCTTCGGTATCTTCCTTCTTCTTGGCCTGATCCGCAATCGACGTTAACTGGCCGACAAAAGACTGGCCCCAGAATGCACTGGATATTACCTATTAGCCACTCCCCTGCGGAAAATAAATCGATTGGATTACCTGGTATACTTCGTGACGTAAGCATACAGCTTCTCGTGGTTCGCCTTCCTGAGGTCCGCACGAAGGGTGATAGCCTCGTGAATGGCATTGGCAAGCTCCTCCGTGTTCCACGGATTAACGACGATGCTGCCGTTAAGACTATGGGCTGCTCCAGTGAACTCCGAGAGGATCATCACTCCGTGTCGCTTCTGCTGCGTGGCGATGTACTCATACGATACCAGATTCATTCCGTCGCGGGTAGAGCTGACGAGGCAGACGTCGGAGACGGCGTAGAGTGCGATCAGCTCCTCGAAGGCGACGGATTTGTGCATGAAATGTATGGGCATGAATTCGACAGAGCCTGTTATTGCTGTCAACATCACTGCATTCGAGGACCGGACAACCTAGCTCACCGAAGCTTCCGTTTATGCGTCCGACCAGCTCATTTACCACCTGCCTCAGGTTCTGGTACTCCTCCACGTCGCCACGACTCGGCACAGCGACTTGGACGAGCACGACCTTTCCGATCCACTCCGGATGCTCATTTAGGAACACCTCGAGGGCGTGTAGCTTCTGCGGGACGCCCTTGATGTAGTCCAAACGGTCGACTCCGACGATGAGCTTGACACCTTGGAATTTCTTCTCCAGCTGCGCGATTCGCTCTTGGACAGAGGGCTTTTGCAGTCCCTCGGCGAACTTCTCCGGATCGATTCCAATTGGGAAGGCGCCGACGGTACGCAGCTTGCCTTCGTACTCGACGCCATTGGGGGTGGTTGTGAGACTTCTGAATGAACCGGTAAGCATTCCATCCATCTTATACATTCACGACGCGGGTAAACTTACAATATCCTCGAGCAACAGCTCAAGAAGTGCCTCGCATAGTCAAAGGTGTGGAACCCCAGAAGATCACAGTGCAGCACACCCTTCAAAATCTCCTCTCTTACCGGCAAAATCCTATAGATCTCGCTACTGGGGAAAGGGGTATGAAGAAAGAAGCCGATCTTGACATTCTTTACTCGGTCACCCAGCTCCTCTCTGAGCATGGCGGGCATAAGCATGAGATGGTAATCGTGAACCCAGATTAGGTCGTTGTCCTTGACAGATTTCGCGACCTCTCTCGCAAAGATCCGGTTTGCGTCGCGGTAGGCCACCCACGCGCTCTCGTCGAAGCTGATCTCACCAGGGTGATAATGGAACAAAGGCCACAGAATGGAGTCTGTCCACCGCACATGCTGTATTAGCGGCCAATGCTACGCATAGATATACGATTTGACGTCAGGGCGCTGTTTCTTACTCGAAAACCCGTTATCTGTCCAGTGGTATATCCGTTAGTCCGAATATCGTTCAACCGCAGCTATCCGCCTGTAGAGCACTCACAATGCCTATCCGCCATCTCGTCGGGCAACCATATGGGTACAGCATTATACTGCTCTTTGAGCTCTTCCTCGACTCTTCCGACATCCTCCTCGGGCAACTCAAGCCCTGGCCATCCGAACCAACTGAAGGTGGTCGTCTTGGTCATCCCCGAAAGTCCGCTGACGAGCCCACCGGACGACATGCTATAGTTGTAGTTGCCGCTGTCCTTCTTCTTGATGGTGATCGGCAGCCGGTTGCTGACCATGATCAGGTTGTGTTCTTGCTTTTTGGTCGTCATAGGTGTGATAGTTGTGTGTCTGTGAGGAGGGCAAGACGGTTTAGGACTTCGGTGGCTGCGGGATCGATGCTCGGGGAAGTGACTCTTTTTGAGCTGGCTGGAGGGAGTGATGGGCAAGACCACCAATTGAGAGTGAGACACGAACTAGTTAGTTGATAGCGGGAGGACGGGAGTGGAAGCGAAGGGCTAATGAGAAGTAGTTGGTGGGAGCAAAAGAGGTGGGGTTCTTTGGCGGGAGATGAATATATAGAAGACGAGTGAAGGCCGTAGAACCAACACCTGTATGGGTAGTGGGATGGGGGGGTATTTTAAAAGATGGTGGGAAGAGGAGTGGGCATCGAAAACTACGCCGCTACGTCATTATTGGTAACAATCAAACAAAAACCCCAACCATGCCACCACGCGATTGGCTAAAGCAGTAAACGGCTTAGGTACAGCAGATCGTCCATATCTTACATATGGGAAAAGTATCCCACAAGTGAGACCTACATAGCAGAGCCAGTCGGCAGAGACGCTGGAATTGCGTCCGCCTTGCTCTGCATACGTAGAAAAATAAAGAGATGCGCCTGGAATAGAGTAGTTACATACGTGAGCTTATGACCACACTCCTGAATGACAGCATTCTCGATCTCAAGGGGTGCTCCGCTATCTAACTACTCACTGGAGATTTCACTCTAAAACAGCCGTTTCCAATACCTATTGCCCAGTCCATGCGGACCCGACCGCCAGATCTCCGTATAGAGCAGGCAGTTAAGCCAAACGCGGCGAAGCAACAACAAATTAGAGTCCAATTTTCGGGAGAGAAGGTACACAATAATGCCCGTCGTTCCACCAAAGTGGTGCACGATCCCTATCGGTACAGGGCCTGAACCACGCTAAAACAAAATAATTTTTCTGTCGCCGGGCAGAGATGTGGTTGGTGGCGCCTCTAGTGGCAGGTGGACTGAGGAATCCGGCGGCATAGAGTTCAGCATAAAGTTCGGCCTCGCGGAGAGGATGTACAGTTCGTCGCCGTAGAAACGAATTTCTATGGACAGATGGAATTTTATACATGAATACACGCCGTTCACTGCATCCACTGTACCCTCACCCTCGCCCACGCCTGTTCCCGCCGTGCCTACGCCGAAATCTTCTACAAGTCGTCGGGAAGAGCCCTCAATTCAGTACATTATGGCCACCAGCTACACCTCTGTGGCACCAGAATCCAGATTGGGGACCTTAGGTAGAGCCCATCTCCAAGCAGCACGTCGGACCGGCCGTAAGTTGAGCAGTCTGAGGCCGTCCCTTTGCTTTCTTGAACAGCAGCGGCCGACACTCCCGCAGAGCAGGGTCCCCAGTAGGTGCCTACGGGTGCCCCATCGGTACATATGCGGTAGAGCCTGTGAGTAAGCCGCAACCATCGCAGCAACGGTGAGGTTGTAGGGTAACTATATTGTCTCGAAGGTTTCGTTGCGGTGAAGGGGCAAGAGGCCGCAACCGTCGAATCACGACGACTGCATGGCCACATGGAATTTGAACCCGCCCGCAGCCGCAGGTGTGTCGTAGCAAATCAACCTGATACTGCAGGCATGAGTAGAAGCAATGCTCCGTTAAACCGGCTCGTGTATGATCGTCGTCGACGATGATCACAGCCACGCATTCCTTCACCGCGGAAAACGTTGCACCTGCCTCGAAGGAGGCCCCTTTTCGGCGTGGACGCAAACAGCATTGTTGCGTATGTATTTTGTCGGATTTTTTTGAAGTGATAGGTGAAATTCTGAGGGTCGGAGTCAGCCCACATCCGCGTCGCAGTCTTGAAGGCGGGAAAGTCCTCAAATTTGCTGACCGACAAACAAGGGTTTGGCCTTTGGCGATGGTGGGAATGGAGAACGAGACATAATATGCATAGCAGTAAAGTTGGATGTTTGGGCGGATGGTCAGCAGGCGGTGGATGGAGAGTCGATGTCGATGAAGTTTTTTCTTTTTGGAGCGTCCGAAAACATGTAAGTTGCAGCCGCACCCATCTTTTAATTCCTGCTTGGCAACGGAACAATTATTTTATCGGCAAAAGTCTAAAATGCCCCCTATTTCACTACAAACTGTTGGTCGACACTCAACACCTACGAACATAGCTTTGGACCCCATACTACACATCAATGTAAAAGGGCTAATGCATTGAATACTTTTTCAGATATTCCGGGATATCTACTACTATCCACCCATTCTGTAGAGCCCCGAGGGAGATCGAAGGAGAGGAGTTTGCGAAAAGGAGATGCAGGACAATTAGACAGCAGAAATGCGGTGGCTGGTGGGCTTGTAGAGTAGATGCAGCAGGCAATGCTCCACACGGCTGTAGATATGCAGTGTGGTGATGTGGGTCATAATCAATCAGTACCTGTGATGAGATCGGGCGGATGCGCACATTCAACTAGCGATTTACTCCGAACAATTTACTTCACTGCTCACTGCTCCTATGGATTTAAACATCGCGTGCAAATATAGATATGCAGTGAAGCTGTGGATCGACGGTTAAATAGAGGCTGTGGTGCGTAGGGTGCTGCACGCTGTGTTGCTGCAGCACACCAAAAGTTACCAGTGGCAAAAGTAGGGTAGACTAGATTAGACTGAGTGGCCAAAAAGTAGGGCATTTTGACTTTTGCCGTTATTCCATTTTATCTAGTGTGGTACCGATGAGGGTATTTTGTACCACTTTAACGAAAGGACGGGCATTGCGTACCTTTTCTCCAATTTTCGGCCTTTCCGTGATCGGAACCAATTATTATTTTTGTTTGATCATAGATACTCGCATATATACAGCCTGTGTGATCGGAACCAAGACCCGCCCAATACAAACCACCCTAGGCCGCTACTATCTAGTCCCCTCCGCCTTCTTACTCTGCATACCAACTCACCACACTGCACAAACCACCCCACAACACACCGCCAAACGTGCCAAGTCACCCTCACTGCTTACCTCCCCCAAACACTCCTGGTGTTCCCTTTACCTCACACAATGAGTGATCGCGATGAGTCCCGCGACGAGTCCCGCGACGCCCAGATTGCCGGTGCCTTGCGCAAGGCTGTGGCCGACGCCTTCCGTAAAGACCCTGAATCGGTAACGCTGCGGACCGTCCGCAATGAGGTCGCCGCGGAGTTGGGACTTGGTGAGGGATTCTTTAAATCGGACCCGTACTGGAAGGATAAGTCTAAGGAGATCGTCCTGCAGGAGGGGGTATGTAGTGCGGCGTATATTCAACGGTTTTACGCGTTGTGGACTGACGCGTCCGCGTGTCGTAGGATATCCAAAATGCCAACATCGAGGCTCCTCCACCGGCATCGCGCGAGAAGAAGAAACGCGTCCCAAAGGCTTCCGCGACGAAAAAAGCGACGGTGAAGAAGGCTGCAATGAAGAATGAGGACATCTCGGAGCCAGAACCGGACGTTAACGCCGACGACGAAGAGGACATCGCACCAAAACCGCGCAAACGAGGCCGACCTACGAAGGCTGCTGCTGTGGAGGGGAAGTCGGCTATTAAACCGAGAGCAAAGGCGAAGAAAGGGATAAATGAGGAGAATGAGAAGGAACCAGAGGCAGAGAAAGTGAAGAAACCGGGAGTGACAAAGAAAGCCCTAATACCGAAGATGAAGTCAAATGATCAAGATGACGACAGTGCGCTGTCGGACCTGCCAGGCGACTTCCCCGACGAGTCGGAACCACCCAAGAAGAAGGCCAAGCAGAGCATCGTGCAGAGCCCGTCGAGCAAGAAGACCAAGACGAGCCCGAAGCCAGCGAAGACGGATCTCGTCGACAGCGAGGACGACGAAAAGCCTGCACAGAAAGCGGAAGAGAATGGGGACACGGCGGGAGGGGAATCCGGAGACGAGAGTGAGATGTCTGAAGTGCTGGATGTGACACCAGTGAAGAAGGTTCGCGGCCGTAAACCTGCGAGTGGGGACTCAAAGAAGAAAAGCAAGGCTGTAGCTGCAAAGCCTAAAAAGGCCACTAAAACAAAGGCTGCGGTATGTCGTCGTCGATGTCTCGTCGTGATGCAATTGGAGCTGACATAAGTTAAGGGAAAGAATCTCTCCGCCGAGGAGGAGACAATCAAGGCATTGCAAGGCTGGCTGGTCAAGTGTGGTGTGCGTATCTTATGCTATCATGCATCGTCGATACCGATTGCTAACAATCCCTAGATCCGCAAGCAGTGGTCTCGAGAACTAGCAAAGTGTGACACATCAAAGGATAAGATACAACACTTGAAGGACATGTTGTCGGACGCGGGAATGTCGCGCCCTTACTCTGCCACGAAAGCTAGCAAGATCAAGGCGAGACGCGAACTGGAGGACGAGGTTGCCGGGGTGCAAGCAGGTGCTGCGGATTGGAACAACACCAACGAAGGCATGGTCACCACCCGGTCCGGAAGAAACACCATCAGCACTCCGAATACTGGCCGAAAGCTGGTAAGTTATCCTCCGACTGCTTGGCCGCATGTGCATACCAGACCTGACGAATTCACAGGTGCAGAAGTCACACGGATTGGAAGGGCTTGAATTTTTGGATGACCAGAGCGACTCGGAATGATAACCACAGCAAACACCACCACCACCTCCTCGCTGTACACCTTTAATGTTGCCCCTCCGGGTGGCCCTCACTTTCAATCCTACCTTGCTACCCTTGTACGATACCTCTGCATGATTTGGTTTAGGTTTGTCTTTCTGCTTGACCAGCCACTGGATAGTTTTGGATGTCAATTCTCATCTCCAGTCAATAAGGGATTCTTGAAGCTATTACTTTCTCTCTCCGTCTGTCACCGTAGCTGCCGGCTCTTTCCTAAATGCTGCGCGATAAAACTATAGGCAGCGATTGAAGTCGCAAACAACAGTAGATTGTAGAACTGTAGATGCTTATTAAATCGAGTGAGTACATGCCTACGGGGAGGGTGAGGGCTCTCACAGCTGTCCGACTGTACGTCCTTTCCTCTTCCTCCGTTCTCGACGCGGCGAAGAGGTTCCGTAGGTTGGGGATTTCAAACTTCGCCTTTCATCACATCAGATATCAGATGAGATTCCGGCTGTAGAGAGTAACACAGAGAGGATATACCATTTTCCACTTCTTCGTGATGAATGCTGGACGTTTGCGTGGGGATAGTGAGTATAGATAGTACTTAACTGCGGGTTAGTAGGTAGGTGGTGCCAAGCCAGCCAAACTGCCAGCATCCACAGCTTAAGGCTCTCGTTCACCACCACCTCCACCAAACACGAAATACATCGTCATCCACCATGGCCGCCAACAGAATACGCAGTATGTTCCCTACGGCGCCGCGGAAGGGCGAGACTTTTGAGCTACGGAACGGACTGAATTCACAGTACTCGCATGAGAGGTTTGTGCGGGGATCTCGGGGGTGAACGAGTCGAGGAGCTGATGTAGGTGGGGCATGCGTAGGAAGGAAGCAATTCGAAGTACCATTGCGTCCATGACACTCGGCAAGGACGTGTCCGCCCTGTTTCCGGATATCATCAAGAACATGGTATAACTACCTCGTAAAGGTGTTGGGGGAGGCGGAGGGCTGATACACAGTGGCGGTGGTAGGCGACGAGTGATCTGGACCAGAAGAAGCTGGTTTATCTCTACCTCATGTGAGAGTCTCCACGAATACTGTGAGGATTGAGGGAGCTGTATGTGCTGATACAGGTCGAACAGGAACTATGCAAAGACCCATCCCGACCTATGTATTCTCGCCGTCAACACCTTCGTGCAGGCATGTCCTTCCTATGCTCTCCGGTCGTCTTGTTCTGACTTTTGCAGGACTCGGAAGACCCGAACCCCCTCATCCGTGCACTGGCAATTCGGACCATGGGCTGCATCCGTGTCGATAAGATCGTGGACTACATGGAAGAGCCATTGCGAAAGACACTACGCGACGAGTCACCGTATGTCCGGAAGACGGCTGCGATTTGTGTTGCGAAGTTCTTCGATCTCAACCCGAAAGTGTGCATCGAGAACGGGTTCCTGGAGATTCTACAGGAGATGATCGGAGACTCGAATCCGATGGTCGTGGCGAATTCGGTTCAAGCTTTGTCCGAGATCGGAGAAAGTGATCCCGACACTAATGCTCTCACTGTTACACCAGCGACGCTGAAGAAGCTGCTGATGGCGTTGAATGAGTGTACTGAGTGGGTCTACATGTTGGAGTTTGGAGGTGATGCCGGGCTGATGGGTGAACAGATGGGGCCGAGTCACGATACTCACTACACTCGCGGACTACAGGACGGAAGATGTAAAGGAGAGGGAACACATATGTGAGCGAGTAGTGCCCCAGTTCCAGCACGTAAACCCCAGTGTGGTTTTGGCGGCCGTGAAGGTGGTGTTCTTGCACATGCAGGGCATCGCACCGGACATGATGAAGCAGTATCTACGAAAGATGGCGCCTCCGTTAGGTCTGTCCCTACTGGTTCTGGAGCTAGCGCTTGATGCTCACCTACCGTAGTGACACTCATATCCTCGCAGCCGGAGGTGCAATACGTAGCCTTGCGGAATATCAACCTCCTTCTCCAAGCACAACCTGACATCCTGACCAAAGAGATCCGCGTCTTCTTCTGCAAATACAACGACCCGCCATACGTCAAGCTCGAGAAGTTGGATATTATGATACGGATAGCGAACGAGAAGAACATCGACCAGCTCCTGATGGAGCTCAAGGAGTACGCACTGGAGGTCGATATGGACTTTGTCAAGCGCGCGGTCAAGGCTATCGGACAGTGCGCTATCAAGATCGATTCTGCGGCGGAACGATGTGTTACCGTGCTGTTAGACCTTATCAACACTAAGGTCAACTACGTAGTGCAGGAGGCTATCGTGGTGGTCAAGGTGGGTCGTGTGGGGTGTTTCAGCGATGCTCAGGAGGCTGATGGCCGGTAGGACATCTTCAGGAAGTACCCGGGATATGAGGGAATCATTCCGAAGCTGTGCCAGAACATTGACGAGATCGATGAGCCCAACGCACGGGGTGCGCTGATCTGGATTGTGGGAGAGTACGCGGAGAAGATCAACGACGCCGGCGAGATTTTGGGGTCTTTTGTGGAGAGTTTCAAGGATGAATCTACTCAAGTAAGTTTGCCTGTTTCACAGATTGTTTCACAACTACTGATATGTGGCTGGCAGGTTCAACTCCAAATCATCACCGCGATCGTCAAGCTATTCCTGAAGACATCCCAATCACCCGCCAAACGGGACGAAGCGCAACAGCTTTTGCAGACAGTCCTCAAGAATGCCACATCGGAATGCGACAACCCCGACATCCGTGACCGTGCATACATCTACTGGCGACTCCTTTCCATCAACCCGGACAACGTGATCGCCCGGGATGTAGTCCTGGCCGACAAGCCTGCGATTACCTCCACCATTCAAAACCTGCCACAGGGGCTCCTCGAACAGCTGCTCGCCGAACTCTCGACTCTCGCGAGTGTATACCACAAGCCACCGTCAGCGTTTATGGAAGCGCGCCGCGGCAAGGGTCTTGGAATCCTCATGAAACGCGCCATCGAGGAGCAGCGCGAGAACGCCGCCGAGAACCCGATCACTGCTGCTGCAGGCCAGAAGAGCAATATTGAAAACCTGTTGGACATCGATTTTGACGGTGCGGCGCCCGCATCGGCGGCCATCGCTACCCCGCCGCCAGGTGGCCTCGCGGACCTAATGGGAACCTCAGAGGTGCAGAGTCCGGTTGTGGGCGGGGGCAGTAATCTGGATGATCTATTCGGTCTCGGGATGGGTGGTGGGGGAGCCGGGCTGTCGAACGGATTTGAGGGTCTGGATATCGGAGGGACTGCCTCGCCGCCACCACAGACAGCGAGTAAGAAGACAAATCAGGATATCTTGGGGCTGTTTTAGTGTTGTACGGGGAAGTGCGCTGCTTGTCTTTTGTTTTTCTTTCTTGAGTTTGCGTTCACATACGATTTGTACGGATAGGTACTTTTGGTAATTGAGACTAGACTTGGCGACCGCGTCATTGGCCCGCACTAGATTATATATATCTATGTCCATAGATATCTACATACTTTATCTACCCCACTACATAGAGTAACCCCGCTAATCACCCCACCCAACATCGTTCCCACCACGGTTCACCACGCACTCTGTCCACTCCGCATAATCGCCACATCAGATACGACCGTCCAACGCCCAACGTGCACAATGACTACTCCCGGGATGACGATCTCCCAGCTCGAGTCCGCGATCCGGACCAAGCTCAACGCAAGCCACATCGAAGTGAACGACGTCTCCGGTTCTCCTCTTCTCACCTTATCCCGCGCCCCGATTCCCATTTTCATAGCATCCAGCTGACACGATTGATGGGAGGGGAGGGGAGGGGAGGGGGGGGGGGGGGGGGGGGGGGGGGGTGGTTGGGGCCCCCCCCCCCCCGGGGGGGGGGGGGTGGGGGGGGTTGGTTGTTGTTTTTTTGGA
>Ga0307516_10006126_pt1 | contig 14175 bp, 23 predicted proteins | sample 19_EM_MG_FD_203310 | JGI IMG/M metagenome (GOLD analysis project Ga0307516, IMG submission 203310) | Populus trichocarpa ectomycorrhiza microbial communities from riparian zone in the Pacific Northwest, United States - 19_EM | ecosystem: Host-associated > Plants > Roots > Unclassified | place... | reverse complement strand
GGTAATTCTCCAGCTCAGTTACGAAGTTGAAATCGGGCTGGATCCAGTGTGGGCAAGTTGGCTCGATGATAGCAGGGAGTTCAAGTTTTTGAGACTGGAAGATCTCGGATTCCTTGCGTGAATTAAGGGACACAAAGAATTGCCGGAACAATAAATCCGAGGGATTGGAATCAGAGTTTGGTGCGGGTCTAATTCCAGGATGAGTGCACATTACGATGAGGTCGAGGACTGACTGGATATCATGGTTCGCTGCAACTGCGACAACTTCGTGCTCGATAACCATAATTGTGGACACAGCATTGAGAAGCCTCAGTTCATAGTGATCATCCCGAGAGACCTGAGTTGTGCTGAAGTCTAGTGGCTGGACTTTTTGGATGGAGGACAGTAGGACGATAATGGTCCGGAATGCACGATAGATGTCTTAGACATCAGAGGTCTTGGATTCGCTCAATCGGAGAAGGCCAGAGACTTTATGAGAGAGGGTGGAAACACTGAAAGGCACAAGAGGTCTGCAGTCAGGCATAGGGTTGTGTGTGACTCATAAGTTATGTACGTGGCTGGCAATTGATTAAGTATACATGCCAACAATTTCTGTGTAAAATTTTCGCTTTCAATCTTTAATAAAAAATTTTAGTTTAAGTAGCATAACTAATAGCAAAACCGACAAGGAGCAGTCATAGTTGACATTAGCCTCTAGATCCCAATGAAATCCTCTTCCGACTCATATTCTACCTCATCTACGCCGCTGCCTTCAAAGTTGCTGCCAACATCACTCTCTACCTCTTCCCAACCTTCGATATCGCAGTCATCCAGGCTGAAATCAGAGTTGTCCGAGTCAGCGTTGCACAGAGACGCAGGGTTCCTGTCTTCTTCATAAACATCATTATCTTCAATGTCCTCCTGAGCCTCTTGATTGTCTGGAACTGTGGATGTGAACTCCTGGTGTGCATGAAAATGGCCAACTCCGAGGCCCCAATGATAGCACATAAGTAGATCACGGTCTGAAAACCTGAGAATTCCAACATTCACTGGGATGGAAAGTGATGTATCTGAACTGAGCGACTTACCTTCCAACATAATATAAGCTGTAATCTTTGCCATCTTTGGCACAACGGGACACACCGACCCCATCCGCCTGTTGCCTGCCTTTTGCAAAGGCTGGAATGATATGGCATCCTTGTAACACATCTCTGGGATCCACAAATCCGAAGGAATCATCATATTGCATGGGGGGATAGTGAACTTTATCCAACTTGTGGCTGCTAACATCAGATCTGTTTTCAGAATATCACATGTAAAATGAAGGATTGACAACATACGTTGAACCCGTTTGCTTGACAACCTCATACCATCGCACCCATAGGAAATCAAAGCGACGAGCATTATAGTCACGTATTCCTGGTCCAGTGTAGATTACGTTGGCATGGTAAGCTCCTAGGACGCGTGCATACAAAAAGTGATGTGAATCCAAAGACTCAGGGGAGGCATCTGAACGATTTGCTAGAAGCATGATGTTGCAATGTGATGTTCCTGGGTTGACTATATCTGTCCTGCGCCGCACATCGTATGTCGTGAAGTGAAACTGGAGGAGTTTGTGGTGGTACATGCAGTCCTTTTTGAAGAACACATGATCACGCGGATCTGATGAACCCAGGTTATTAAACGTAACATTGCCAACAGAATGATTAGGATGTGATTCAGCCTCCTGCTGAAGTGTAGCTTGAATTCGTGGAAGTAGGTGGTCTCGAAGCTTGGAGACAAAGCTCTACAATAAAAGTGTGAGTGAGTTCGTTCCCAAGAAAGGGTGAAGCTGATTCACCTTAATCGCAGGATCACCATCATTTTGTTGTAAAAAGGTTGGAATGTGAACAGAGAATTTTTCGGATTTTCCAATGTTGTATTGCACTCCAGAATCGCTGACAGTACCTTCGGACTCCATTCGGCAGGAGGGATCCAGACTCTCGTGGATCATCCTGATACCATGCTGTCGCTGTTCAATCCTTGACAGTTGTTGTGGTACTGATCGGCCACTAGTTCAAAGAAAGTGCGCTTTGGAAGTTCGATGTTCCCGTTCACTCTGGTTTGCTTCACATTCAACACACAGGTGGTCTCACCAAAGAAGATGAACTTACAGATTGGGTGGAGTACGAGTCGGTCATACCAAAGCATCAAATCGTGCTCATGTAGTCACCAAGCGCATGATACTTGTAAGTCTTCAGATTGAGTTCTTTTAGTAGGTGTGTGCTACTGTCGCATTTCCGGATTTTTGACTTTGAAGATCCAGCCACAGCCTTCACTGTTGTTTTTGCTTGATGCCATGCTCATGCATCCCACTCACGTTCCAGTTCCCAGGTGCCAAAGGCCCCACAGGTTTTCGTTTTGAAGGCACGGAGACCCTCGCTCAGGGATGTAGTAACATTGGCGAACACTTTCAGAGTGAGGTCCGTATGCATACAAAGCTTGGCAATCCCATGCCAGTGAGCGAGATCAAAGAGAACATTGAGGACATATGTATTATGAGGTTCAGGGAGAAGGCCATCAAAGACAGATATCGCGCACTAAATGAGAAGATTAAGACCAAATTGTCCTTCACATGTATGTCACTTACTTGCAACATGTCCTCGTAGTCACGAGCTGTCATTTTCTTCAACTCAGAATGGTTCATTGTTACTCTCCTTATACCATCAGTCACAAATGGTGGGATTTCTCAAAACCTGATACTAAGTCATTATTGGCATTCCACAGGTGATTGGCATTTACCATTGATCCAGTTCGTGCTTAAGTTTTTCATCCTGGCAGTCTAGAAGACGTAACAAGTGGATGAATACCACCTTCCAAACACCAAGCTCGACTTCGTGCATCAGGTCAACAACAAGGATCTTGTGTAAATCAAAACCTAATGGCATCAGCTTGGCAGAGAACGCATTCTAATGTAATGTGGTTCAATAAACGGCAATTCGCTGACAAAAAGAGAAAACACTGTGGACCTTAGCAGGAATGAGAGACTCCTCGTGTAAAAGGTCTTCCACAGCCTTGCTTTTAATTGCATAGTTATTCAAATATACAGCTTTCTGTGTGGCCTGAATGCGACTATAACATCTTGCATTGTCCGTCCGTGCGAGAGTTAGGCATTGCTTCATGTCCCGAGGCATTCTCATGTTGGGTGTGAGTGTCAACAGTATGAGACACTGAGGGCACAGGCACCGACCAAGGTTGCGGATACCAACTATAAGAATTCTAGACACTTTAATGTATTTCGTTCCAGAGCTGAGGCATACACTCACTTTTCCTTGTAATCCACTGAATACGTGAATATGCAGGGGTAGAAACGATGACAGACTCCATCACAGCACTTGATTATAATTCCATGCTGGTATGCTTCAATGAATTTGTCATCAAGAATGATCGCCCACTGGGCATGGTATATTTCATGGTGACAATGGGCAATAAAGGTGGAATTAGGCCCTTTGCCCCCAATGTTTTCTGCCGCAAAGGTCTTGAAGGCATCGGGGAGCTTAAATTTTTGGGGGACTAAGTAGGACCAAGTATGACATCATAACAAACTATACAAACCATTTCCAGATAAGCGACGTGCTCAAAGGCATGGCAAGAGGGTTTTGATCACTGATCCTTGGACTCATTTCCAAACATAAGGTAAACTGGCCACAGTTTGGCGTCGCTGAAAGTTGTGAGCTGAGTGCCATTGGAGGCAAACATCAGACTGAGGACAATGCATGAGAGGTCACATCCTGGTTCCCCGATGGAATTTTGGACTTCATGATGCGCTTGAAGAAAAGCATCTGATGTATAGAGTTCACTGTAGACTCGGATCGGCCTGGCAGTATCATTGGGTTGCCAAAAGAGCTCGTAAGGTTCAGAGTGGAGGTGAGGGTGGTTCGAGGGCCAGGTGAGCTTCTGCCGAATCACAGATATCAGCTTGCGATGATGGAGAATTCCAGCATCGAATTCTTTTGTCCCCAGGTGAAGTGTTCGCTTATGAAAGAGAATATCAATCTTGATTGGGGTCTTCGTCCATCCTCCCAGCCATCCATGCCTTTGATGTTGCCAGAACGTTCGCCAGCCAATTGAGCATCGACATGTCGCCAATTAGTGCCAGCCACATCTCCAGGATGAAAGTCTGGGTGCCCAACAATTTTGAGGAGATGCTGAAAGCTAGACTGCAACTTCTTGTCCCCGTCATTCCAATACCATTCTCTGAGTAAAAACGAGCATTCATTTGGATATGGGTGGTAGTCAGAATTGGGACGGACATTGGAAGATATTTCAACCAGGTCGTCTGGTGATATATTCTCATCGGGATCATGAGCAGGGAAGTGAGTTGCATGGTATTGTCGGAAAAGCCCAAATATGTTGCACACAGATTTTAATAGCTTTTTGGCTCGAGATAGACAAGTCAGTGATCGATCTGGGGGCGCCCCCTGTTCCGCTCGTGAACCTTCAGATGTGATTTGTGATCATGCTGGAGGAAGGGCCACTGGGGGTTCTGGGGCTATGTCATGATAGCGCTTCAGTAACCGGTGTTCATGACAACTTCTCCTCTCTGCTAGTGGTCTATCAAGGTCCCCGCAATCCTATTGATAGGAGAAGTTAGTTATTGACACGTTGAGTGGATGTAAATATGATTCAAACCTGCGAATGATTGTTGTGAAGAGGGTTTGAATTTTCAAGTGTCCCAGAAACCTGGTTGTGGTCTTGGGGATCCTATTGACAGAGTAATGTTAATTATAAACAACTTAAATGAATGGCAATCAAACTCAAACCTGCGGATGAGTGCTGGGAACAATGTCCTGGTTGGAAAGCATCCTGGAAGCCTGACTTTGATCTTCGTGATGCTATTGACAGGTTACTGATTTACAAACTGAGAGAATGATGAAGTAATCAGACACGGACCTGTGGAGGAATCCTGGGACAAGGGTCTGGATTTGAATGTAGTTTGACAGTCCTGCCACAGTTTTGGTTTGAAGAGCATGACACAGCTCTGCCCGGCTCTGATTCTCTTCTCCTATGCTTCATTTCTTGCCAAACCTTTTTAGCTTTTCCCAGAGGCAGTGAAAGCCGCTTCTTAGTCTTTAGGCAGCTAAGGCTATGACAACTGTAAGCCTGTGGTACCGAGAACATGCGTCCACATATGCAAGCTTGATACCAAGCTGATGGTTCATCCATCAAGGATGGTTGCAATCAGCTACAGCGGCCCTCAAGAAGCTTTGAATTAATATAAGTCCGAGTCCAAGTCATATCGAAAGAGTCAAATTCGAGTCATTCATAATTTCCTGTGACCGGTGGTAATGAGAATAATAAAATAAGCACGAGGCAAGGAGATACAAGGACTAGGACAGGGAAGTAGAAAGTGGCGCCACCTAGTATCATAGAAGTGTGCATCAGTTAGGTGTCTTCGACAGTTTTCAAAGGCATGGAGCCCACCAGTACGGAATCCCTTCATGTTATGAATTTCTGTGTGCAAATGGAAGGAGGTTTGGGTATCCACCAGTCATCTGGGCCTCTGAAAATTCTATGCTTGCAAGCGGGTTCTGGGCAGGTAGTTACTTGACAAAGGACAGTGGTGGTGACCAAAACCGGGAGGTTGTTATTTGCCAGAACAATGACATTCCAGGTGCATTAACATAGCTTGAGGGACACCGAAGGATGGTGAAAGAATTTTGTGGATAACTTCTCATCAATGTTGGCGGTGGGCTTCCTACGGAACATAGGGGGTTAGTCTACGCCATCCGCAGCATAGAAAAACGTAGGAAATGGGTACCTCTCACATATTCATCAAAATTCGTATTGACCTTGACGTTATGGAGGTCCCAACACCTTCGAAACCATCAACATTGACCAGCTGGGGTAGTGCGGCAAGTCATGAGGACAAGAGATTTAGGTAGAAAAGAAAAGACATACCTTGATCCCAAAGGACCTCAACGTGAAAGACTTTGAGTGAGCGAGCGAGTAAAATCTGTGTCCAGCAGTTCAGAGTGGCGAGTCTGATTGAGGACCAGAGGGATTCTTCGATATCAAGAAGAGACGAGGTTGGCCAGGGGAAAAGCTTGACCAGGGCAACACGGAGTCTACCCGTGGGGGGGGGGGGCGACGTGGGGTCAACCTGTAGAAGGATGGCGACGTGAAGTCTACCTCTGAGAAAGCAATCTGTGAAGTTGGTAACAGTTGTGACCATGACCGTCATTTGCAGCCGCTAGCGAGCAAACAACAACATGGTGGGGGGGGGGGGGTTTGAGGGGATCTGGAGCCACGTCAACTCTTCACGAAGGAGCCCATTTGACTGACTCCGTCGTCCGTCCCTTGATGAAGATCTGTTCCACAATGTCGGCTTGCATCCCCCATCTATCATACCTCTCATTTCCGTTTGTCGGCCAACTCCCTCTCTTATTTACTATGCTTCGGGTGAGTCTGAGTCAATGTGTGGGCATTTTTCTGTCTCATGTGAGGTCTCTTTTAGGTTACGTTCTCTTTTTCAGTCACTGGCAACTTTGCAATTCACCTCTATATATAACAAATGGATGTCGGAGGTAGAATAATGATCAAGAGGTGTGCCACCACTCCTCCTCGGTAAGATCTCCTGGGGTATCCTCCATCTTGGGTTGGCAGTGATGGATGTCAAATACCAGATGTGTAGTGATCAAAGCACACACGTCGCACTTGATGAATAGACCCCGGAATTCATCTTCAGTTAATCCCAGTCATGACAGGCAGTCAAGTTTGATCAACTTCCACCAGTCAGTGCGGCGACTTAGATCCTCTCCTTCAAAATCAAAGGCAGAGGTAGATGGGTTTGTTAAATCTGTTCTTGCACGTTATTGTCAGTTGTCTCATCAATCTTTTTTGACTTACCAGCTACAGCATATGTCCTCTTTATGTTGCATGAGCAATTGAATCCTGGTTATACACTTCTAGTGCTAAGACTAATCATCTTCAGTACAATATGAAGTTGCACCATTTGAGTGACTAACCATCCTCATAGTGATATGACTTAACAACTCATACTCTGCCAATGGCACAATAGCTTAGTTGGTTAAAGTGCCAGTCTAGAGAACTGAGTGTCGCTGGTTCAATTCCAGCTTGTGTCAACATTTTCCCTCTTCCATTGCTGAGGTCATTTGATCATGTCAAGTTGCTGCCACACTTGTTCACACAGTCATGTGACTTCTAACACTTTAATGGCCTCCTAACCCAATGATCCATTTCAAGTTTATGGTAAACTGAGGCAGGGCATGGTGTAGTATCGTCTTGCATTTAAGTTTGGGGTAAGTGGCTTGTAATTGTGTCACTGGAGAAATGGCAACTAACCTTGCAACGGATAGTCTTTTACCAGAATCCCATGGTTCATGTACACCCTCTTTAATGGTACTGGGTAATGGTGAGATGTGAGTAGTTACATTTCTCCGGGGGAGGCGAAGACTGACCTAAATATCTGCTGAAAAGCGAGATCTAGACGAGCGGTGAGCGATGCGAAAACACCTCACACACACACACACACTAATCTCTTTCTCAGTCAAAGTTCTAGGGGTGGTGGGGGAATCCACTTATTTCGAAGTAGATCAGACCGTTTGTCTTTGGGTAGAAAGTCAACTCGCGTGTGCTCGTTGAAGTTCTGGGGAACAGATTCAATAGGTTGTAGAGAATCAGGATATAATCCTCGAGGTTCACAATCCCTCTTGGATGCAATGCAATGGGACAATCAACAATCAATCAATCAATCAATCAATAAGCACACAGGCTTGCAATGGGACAATCAACAGAGACTTTGAGGACCACGTCACACTCGGATCACTGAGATGAGAGGTACAATTTGGTCTGAGCTGGGGGCTTGTTCTAATCTATGGTACATGGCAGGATTCTACAGGCTTTTATACAAACAACAGTTTTCTAACATAAAGTAAGGTTTATCACGAGGCTGACTCAAATCCAATTCCTATAGTCATGGCATGCTTGTTCAGAGCTTCGCGCGGGCCACCTTTGTATGGTATCCAGGTGTCGAGAGGTCTTCCATTGTCTGTGGGGTGAAGCGTTGTCAACATGTTGTTGGATGAGCAGGCTTTCTCAACGTGGCAGGGTCTGATCGGACGGATTTGGGTTCTTGTTCCCATGGATTGTCGGTCCGAAACGGGAGAACTGTCAGGGACCGGTTCCTGTCCCTCAGAAGTGATCACCAACCCCGTTTCTAGGGTTTGTTCTATTTCTGGAAGTATCACATGGTTCAGCATATTCAGCATCAGTGATCGAACACCTTTCCAGTGATGCGCAGGCATTGGTACAGTGCACGTCGTGGATTATAAGTCCCCCAGACTGTCAATTAGTCCATAGTCAATAGTATTCATTGTGTAAGGCATCAGGTCATTGAATGTATTAATCATTGGCTTCTTCAATGGTCTTATCCATTGATAAATGAATTGTTTGTGTCAAGTCTATAGTTAAGCCCTCTAAGGGACTGTTCCTAAGATCATGACCAAGGGTGGTCCAGCAGTACTTAGACTCTCATAGATAGCCATTCATACTGACAGTTCCAATAGAAGTAAGGTTTAATGAAGCCAAGATTATATTCTGTACACTGATGAAACCATGGGAAAAGCGCAAATTCAAGCACAGCCACTTGATGGTCATATCACTGCAGTGACTCTTTGCACATTGCGCGACATACTCTCCTTCATACAACCCGAGAATAGTTAAATATATTGCTGCTTCTGTGAACACTCTTTTTTGGCTGAGCGGTGCCAGCAATGGACATAAGCACCCCAGACCCTGGTACTGATGCACGCTCCGGTATTGGCATAACTCTGACGGTGGCACGCATGTGAACTCCCGGATGGGCCTATGGCAACAGTGAAAGGTTGATAACTCATGGAGGTCATGGCCATATACCAGTAGTGTGGGACTAGTTTCATTTTCACCGGGTCATAGGACATGATGCAGCAGGCGTTCGACCTCAAGACATCATGTAACAATTTCTCATGCAAGGTTGGGAAAGTCACGAATGATAGCTGCCAGGAGTTTCTGGGCATCTTAAGATGTCTGTTACCAGCCGCACATTGACGGCGAAGAGGGGAGTCTCTTTAACGGTGGGCTTGATGCTGACTTGCTGGTATGAATGGCGTGGTTTTTATGATGGTGAGCCCACCTGAGTCAGCTCTAACTGTCGAGTCACTTGGAACATTTTGTGACTCATACTGCACCATAGCTTGTATAAATGTGGCCCCTTCGCCAGACTTGGAGTCCTGGCAACCCCCAACCCTCGCTTTCTGCCCCCCTCTTTCAGGTTCCAATGTCTGAAAACGATCCCCCATCTAACACTGATCCCCCAGCAAGCGCGCTGAGGCTTGGCAACAGAAAAAAGCCATGAGTCAATGATACACTTTGCAATGCGTTACAGTGACACCTTAGCTCCTTAGTCGTGCCAACAATCCTCTGGTTCATCATGGACGGGACTTTGGTCGAATGGTTCATGCATTGTGCAATGTCCGAGCATTGGTTACCAATAGTCTTCTCCTAGGTGAGAACGGAGAGGTTGTGGAAGAACAACTCACGTCTCAGTTCATCTGACTATTCTTTGCGTTACTTGCCATCTAACTTGACTCTTTTGGTGCAGGCAACGGAAGGAGTACAGAGTGTTTCAACGGCTGTCGAAGATAGTACCCCGCCTTACTGAGCGCCTTATAGAGGGCTCTGAGGAAGACTTTTTGGTTGTTGCTGATTTAGTGAGTCTGCTGCGTGCCTATACCAGTTATTGAGCCTCGTGTCATCTATCGAAGATTCAAAAGGGCATTGCAAGTGCAAGGTCCGATGATACAAAAAGTCTGAAGGGCATCGTCCTGGATTGAATAACTCCAAGAAACAAGGCTTTAGATCTCCCACTCTCCCGGAACATTAAGACAAACCGTGGCTATAACCATCTTGTCACCGGAGCCCTCCTATGCCCTGCTGAATTTGATTGGAATGATGCAGAGTAAGCTGTTTGTCCAATGTTCATTTTTCTGATACTAAATCCCCAACTTAGGATTTGCAGAAAACTTTCCAGGGGCGAAATGACGGCCCGTGGTGATCAATGGCCCCTGCTGTTGTACGCAAAGCAAGAATTTAACCCTGATGAACCATGGGATGGGCTCTTCAGGAACCAGCTTCTTATTTGGGTTGGTACTCACAAGTTCTCAATCTTCATTGCATTATTCACTCCATTGCCTACAGGCGTACAAGCACATTTTTACATCCCCGAGCTCGGTAGAGAAAGAGGTCAAAGCAACAAGATCAGGCAATGCCCGGATACATGGCATGACTCGGGTCACTCCAGCCTCTTTAGCCTACATAGCTACACAGATCCGTATCTCTGGTTCGAAGTTTTTAGCAAAACTTAGACTAAATTCTTATCTAGCTCTGCTTCGCTCTGTCTTCTTCATCGGTTTTCTGCAGGTCTGATATGACAACAGACTCGGAACGATTCTACGAGAGCGTCCTGGACTTCTTGGACAACCCAGAGGAGAAAGAAGAGGTTGACGACTTAATCAACTGGTGGAATTGGTTGGTTCCGATATCTCCCAAACAGTGAAACATGATACTCATACTTTCGTTTTTCTAGCCAAGTCTTTTCAAGCTATGTTACCCGTGAGCACACTGGCAGTATTACGAAGCAAAGTGTGCTAGCTAGACTCAAGGCAAAGAGAGCGAGTTTGAGGGCATCATAATGCGAGTGATCTATGTGGCTTATGTCTTACAGAGCTTCTCTTCTCGATTTCGTCCAGTTTGACTGTCATCCACCTGCCTCTTGTTGGTTGCCCATATTCTTTACATGCTATCTTTCTTTCCATGTGCCTCACATTCGTTACTTCACATTCACAATCAATCGTAAAGCCTCCCAGTGCATGGACTTGTGTGAACTTCTTCTAACTCTTTTAGTTACCATTTGAGAATCTTATGCCTGGTGAAAACCTTGAAATTGAATCAATCAGTCCTTTGACTTATATGCGCACGACATTTAGGTTTTCAAACTCAGTTGAAGTCTTAGACTTGCCACTGCCCATTGCCCCTCAAGTGACGGTCCTTTCAGCAAGTTTCTCATGGCAGGGCTCTCTCATTCCCCTTTGACACCACCACTGCTTAGACTTCGTGTTGAGCAATCGTTATTGCTACCTGGTAGACTATGCATCGCCGGGTCCGCTGGTAGACTTCGCGTCGCCATTTGCCCGAGCCAAAACTCGACCAGTAGAACACCAGGACTCGACACCTATCCCTCAAGCCTGATCTCGATTGACCCCGCTCCCTTTTTCTGGATCCCTTCTCATTCAAGTTCGTGCTGCGTGGTACTTAAGACCATTTTCAGTGCCTCCAACAACTTACGACTTGGCACTTTTGATCGTCATGGTAGGCGATCCTCTCTTTTACTCAGGAATCCGTACCTTTGCTTATTACTGTCACTGTACCTTTGAACAGGGGATCAACTTCGAGAAAGTGACACCTTTGGACCTTCATGCTGATCCCAAGCTTCTGTTGCATAGGAAAGGAGATACAACAATTCGTGAGCGTCATTCAAGTCTGTGATTGATATGAATATAACCCGTAAATGACAGCTGCTGCATTTCACGGAAAGTACAGATGCATCATCAACTCTGGACGTCAATTCATCACCTCTCCCAACTTCGAGTTTATCTTCACACATCTATTTGGAGAGTCATGCAAGATGTATATGCGATGGGATTTTCATTTCGCCGACAATGACTACACCCTTTGGCCCCAGCTCTTCTATGGGAAATATCCTCACCTAGCTGTTATCCCTCGAAAACCTTTCGATGTGCTCTCTGACTCCACAGAAAACCTGTTGTGGTGGTCTCCAGATGACACCACATTCGTTAGCATCCCGATTAATTTTGTCCGAGGGTTCTCCAAACTCCTTCCTGAAAAGCTTCAGCAATTCAGGGCATACGTCGATAAGCAGTTGGCTCGGTGTTGGTCCTTTATTGAAAACCCCAAAAACAAGCTCTACCACTTATTTGTCCGCATACTATCCACGTCTTTGAGTAACTCCATGATACGTTTAGAAAGCATCCCTACGAGTCGCCGGCATATCTATTTCACCATCACCAAACTTCAGCGACGTGCGCTGGAGCTTGAGGCGCTCTTTTGATTTAACGACATCATTTACCCAAGGATAATCGGTAAACTTCCCCCAGCAACTGAAACAGAGTGGACCATTGGCGCCTTCTCTACCAACCCCGAGGTCGTTCAGAATTCTTTCCGTGGAGGCATTCCAGTCTGGTTCATCCAACCCTTCGCCTCCCTTCCTGATGTCGCAGTTGACAACGTCGCTGAGATGATGTTCCCACATCAGGTCCACTTCTTGGATGTCCGACCTGCTGATCCTCCTTTCGAAGTTGCCTTCACTGGTTCAGCAACCGACCTCGATAGGTTTTTTGGATTTGCGCAATTTATCTGCAGCTATGACTCGATCCGCACCAGCTTCAATAAATCTCCTCATGACCATAGCGAGGATCCAGCAACCTGATCTTCCTTGACATCGGTTCAAGACTTCCAACAACCTGGCAATCCCTTCCTGGCATCTAAATCCGTTCCAGCACCTGGTCCTTCATCGAAGTGACAACCTGGGCCTTCTCCCTTGCCATTGGAATCCATTCTGACATCCAGACATCTGTCAACGTCAGTCATTTGCTGACAATCTGGTCTTTCCTCAACATCAGCCACTGGGTCTTCCAATCACCAAGCTTCTCGTCAAAATCACCCCTGTAAGTGTTCATTGCTAAAGCCATCATAGTTGATCTAATGACTTGTGTTGGTATGAACAGATCCCCGACCAAAGCCCAACCCCCAAGCCAAACCTTCAGATGGTCCTGATAGGCAGAATAAATTTGTCGACATTGATTCTTCTCTAAATCCAATGCAAATTCCGTCATGGCACAACACGTTAGCGATGGTCCAGGTCTGCAATTGTTGCATTTCATGGAATGCTTTCTACTATGTCCCGGAGCCTGGGCTTTTCCTCGGTGTGCAGAAGCCAGACATGCAACAACACTATTTTGTCAATTGGCTACAGTGCCGCGATCTTCTCATCTATAGGCTTTCTTCTGCAGACTTTGATGCTCCCCCCATCCCCAATTCCGCATGGCACATGCTTCTTGGGGGGTCACTTGATGATCTATTCCAGATGCCCTCATCATCAGTTGAGACGCTCACAAAGGCAGCTCGCCGCCGGCTGGACATCCAAAAGCTGCTTGGTCACTGCCGGCAAGAAATTCCCATGGGTAGTGAATATGCAGTGTCCGATGTTACATGGCGTGGACAAACATATGATCCAGGTTTTTCCCTTCCAGATGATGTCAAGCGTGATGTTTGATATGACCTCTATGAAACTGGCTTTTACTTTGACCTTGTTTCTCTTGAGGATTCTGCAAACTGCTTTAACATGGATCCTCATCTGTGCATGGAGCTTGTCCGATCCTGCTTTTCCCCCCACTTTGGTCCCCAAATACCAGCAGAGTTGAGATTTGCAAACTGTGGACTGTCAGCACCTCTTATACAACACCGCCTTCTGTATCTTCTTGCAATGAGGACTCTGGTCATGGGTTGGCATGCCTCTCCTCATCGGCCACTCCCCCTTGAATTGCAGATCTCCAAACCATCTGAGCAGTACACAGAGTCGGAGGCTGTTCGACTAGAGAAGGCTATAACAGAGTATATTACACAGGCTTTTTGGGACTATTTCGGATGTGCTATGATAGTTCCACATTATCGTTGATTCCTGGCTATTCTTCATCTCTTTACGTTTTTCTACATGTCATCATACTGCGTTACTTTTTCAGGCTGTTTGATTTCTTTTTTCTATAGCACGTTTCTGATAATAATAACATCTGTGAAAAAAAAATTCAAGTTTGACAGAAAATCCAGGAATTGGGAAGCCTAACAAACTCAGAGCATGTGGGAACTGGAAAGTCCAGAAAATCTGGGAATTGTAAATTATGTGTAAGTGTATGCTGATCTGTATGCCAGCAACAGCTGAACATGATCTTGTGCTGGCATGGTGCCACAGGTGCTACACACACACATGCATGCTATTTCCTTACAGCCCAGTGTTGAGATATGGAGGTGCACAGGTAGACGAGATGTGGATTGATAGACTACTGGATATAGTAGGTAGTGATC
>Ga0307516_10006124_pt1 | contig 14179 bp, 13 predicted proteins | sample 19_EM_MG_FD_203310 | JGI IMG/M metagenome (GOLD analysis project Ga0307516, IMG submission 203310) | Populus trichocarpa ectomycorrhiza microbial communities from riparian zone in the Pacific Northwest, United States - 19_EM | ecosystem: Host-associated > Plants > Roots > Unclassified | place... | reverse complement strand
CGCGGGCGACGACGACTGGCCGATGTTCGGCCAGAACCTGCAGAACACGGCGAACGCGCCGAAGGGCGTGAAAGAAGTGTCCCGGCTCGGCGTGAAGTGGACCTTCACGACCGGTGGCGACGTGTCCGCCCGCGCTGCCGTCGTGGACAAGGTGGCCTACTTCCCCGACTGGGGCGGCAACCTGTGGGCCGTCGATACCAAGACGGGCAGCAAGATCTGGGGCCGCAAGTTCACCGAGTACGGCCTGTCTGCGACCAACCAGTCGCGCACCACACCGGCGGTGATCGACGGGGTGGCCTACATCGGCATGCAGGAAGGCGCCTGGCTGCTCGCCATCAATGCCGCGAACGGCAACCTGCTGTGGAAGACACAACTGGAGTCGGCCGACCCGCTGGCGATCATCACCACATCGGCGGCGGTGCAGGGTGGCCGGCTGTACACCGGCGTCGCCTCGCTGCAGGAAGGCGCTGCCGCCAACCCGGCCTTCCCTTGCTGCAATGCGCGGGGCAGCGTGGTGGCGCTCAGCGTCAATGGCCCCAACCGTGGCCAGATCCTCTGGAAAACCTACATGGTGCCCCCAGGCTACAGCGGCGGCGGCGTGTGGGGCAGCAACTTCGTCGTCGACCCGTCGCGCGGATCCGTCTTCGTCTCCACTGGCAACAACTACGCCCACCCCACCGACCCGGCCTACCTGGCCTGCGTGGCCGGCGGCGGCACCGCAGCGGCTTGCCAGTCGCCGAACAACCATGTGGACTCGGTGCTGGCCCTCGACATGGCCACCGGCGCGATCAAGTGGGCTTCGCGCCAGGTGAACTGGCAGCAGCCGTTCGTGGTCGACGGTGCCGATGACTGGAACGTGGCCTGCCTTGTCGGCTTCCTTCCGGGCCAAGGCAACTGCCCCACCAATGCGGGGCCCGACTACGACTTCGCGTCAGCACCCAACCTGATCAGTTACGTCGACAGCAGCGGCCGGAAGAAGACCATCCTGGGCGCCGGCCAGAAGAGCGGCATCTACTTCGCGCTGAATCCGGACACCGGCGCGGTGCTCTGGCGCACGCAAGTCGGCCCAGGCTCGGCGCTCGGTGGCATGGAGTGGGGCTCGGCCAGCGACGGCAAGCGCATCTACGTGTCCATCGCCAACCTCTACGGCATTCCCACTGCGGTGGGCGGTGCGGGCTCGTGGGCTGCACTCGACCCGGCCACCGGTGCCATCCTGTGGCAGGTGGGCGACCCGAATGGCGCCATCAGCGTGGGGGCGGTGACCGTGGCGGGCGACGTGGTGTTCGTGTCCTCCATGGCCGGTTCGCCATCCGCGCCCACGATGCTGGGGCTCAACGCGGCCAACGGGCAGACGGTGTGGTCCTTCGCTTCCGGCGCCTCGGTGAACGCCGGCGCCACCGTGGTCGACGGCGTCGTGCTCTGGGGCTCGGGCTATACGCACCTGGGCATTCCGGGCTTCACGGGCAACAACAAGTTCTACGCCTTCTCCAAGAACGGTGAGTGACGAGCGCCGCTCGCGGCGCGCCTGCCTCGCGCTGCTGGGGGCCTTGGCCGCCGCCTGCGTTGTGGGTGGGGCACGAGCCGCCGACGGGCCGCCTGCGTCTGCCCCGCCCGCTGGCGAAGCACCGGCGGCGCCTGTGCCGATGCGTGCCGAACTGGTCAAGACCGGCCTGTACCTGATCACCGGTGGTGGCGGCAACGTGCTGTTGCGCTTGAGCGCAGTCGGTGCGGTGCTCGTCAACGGCAAGGAGGCCGGCATGTACCGGCCACTGATGTCGCAGGTGCGTAGAATTTCGCGCCTCTCGGACCTGCCGGTCCGCGTGCTCATGCTCACCGATTCGGCCGAGCATCACGCTGCCAATCAGGCGCTGTTCGCGGCCGCCGGCGTTGCCACACTGGTGCAGCAGAACGCGCTTTCGTTGCTTCCGGCTCCTGCGCCCGCTGCAGCGTCCGGCGCGCGCGCCCCCGCTGCCGTGGTCACGTTCGACCGCGAGTACCGTCTGCAGATCGGTGGCGTCGAGATCAGGATGATTCACGTCGGCCCGGTGCACACGCCGGCCGACACCGTGGTGCTGTTTCCCGACCTCAAGGTGCTCGGCGTAGGCGACCTCTACGCCAGGGTCATGCCCACTGCGGCCACTGCGCCCGCGGCCGGCCTGGCGCGCTGGAGCCAGGCACTGGGTCAGGCACTCGAACTGGACTTCGAGTTGGCGGTGCCCAGCCAGGGGCCACCAGTGGCGCGAGCCGAACTGGAGGCCTTCAAGAGGCGGCTCGACGCGGTGGCCGGCGCAGGTGTTGCCCAGCCTCTGAAACCATGATCAAGCGCTCGCGTGGATGTGGCTCAGATGGCCGCGAGCGCTTGCGCTAGATCGTCGCGCAGGTCTTCCACGGCCTCGACGCCGACCGACAGCCGCACCAGCCCGTCGCCGATGCCGAGCTTGGTGCGCGTCTCGGCCGGGATGGTCGCGTGCGTCATGATCGCCGGGTGCTCGATCAGGCTTTCGACACCGCCCAGGCTTTCGGCCAGCGCGAAGATCTTCACCGCTTCGAGAAAGCGGCGCGCGCCGGCGAGATCGGTCTTCAGGTCGATCGAGATCATGCCGCCGTAACCGCCACCCACGGCAAACATCTGCGCTTTCGCGAGCGCGTGCTGCGGGTGCGAGGGCAAGCCGGGGTAGTGCACGCGCGCGACCTGCGGCTGTTGTTCCAGCCACTGTGCAAGGACCAGCGCATTGCTGTTGTGGCGCTCGATGCGCAAGGCCAGCGTCTTCAGGCCGCGCAGCGCGAGAAAGCTGTCGAACGGCCCGGCGATCGCACCGACCGCGTTCTGCAGAAATCCCAGCCGCTCGCGCACCGCGTCGAGCTTCGGGTCGGCGCTGACCACGGCCACGCCGCCGATCACGTCGGAATGGCCGTTCAAATACTTGGTGGCCGAGTGCACGACGATGTCGATGCCCAGCTCCAGCGGCCGCTGGTTGAACGGGCTCGCGAAGGTGTTGTCGACGGCCGTGAGCACGCCGCGCGCGCGGGCGATCTCGGCGATGGCGCGCAGGTCGGCAAGCTTGAGCAGCGGGTTGGTCGGCGTCTCGACCCAGATCAGTTTCGTCTGCGGCGTCAGCGCGGCCAGCAGGTTCTCGGGCTGTGCGAAGTCGACGTAGCTGAAGCTGAGCGCCGCGCTGTGGCGCCGCACCTTGTCGAACAGGCGGAAGGTGCCGCCGTAGACATCGTCGCCGCTGACCACGTGCGAGCCGGCCGGGATCAGTTCGAGCACGGTCGAGATGGCGGCCAGGCCGGATGCGAACGCGAAGGCCTGCGAGCCGCCTTCGAGGTCGGCGACGTTGCGCTCCCAGGCCCAGCGTGTCGGGTTGTGGCTGCGGCCGTAGTCCAGGCCCTTGTGCACGCCGGGGCTGCTCTGCACGTAGGTCGAGGTCGCGTAGATCGGCGGCATGATCGCGCCGGTGCTCGGGTCGGGCGATTGGCCCGCATGGATCGCGCGGGTGGCGAAGCGGTGGTTCTTGTTGTGCTTGTCTTTCGGGTCGCTCATGTGAGGCTCCGGCGCAGGTGGTTGAGAAGGTCGAAGCGTGTGATCAGCCCGTGAAAGCCGCTCGCGTCGGCGACGATCGCGGTCAGGCCGCGGTCGAGCACGGCCTGCAACTCGGTCAGCGTGGCCGAGGGCGCGAGTGTTTGTGGCGCTGCGCTCATCGCGGTCGACACCAGCTTGTGAAACTGCGCTGCATCGGCGTGCACCTTGAACAGCAGGTCGGACTCGTCGACCACACCGACCAGCCGCCCGCTCATCAACACCGGCAGCTGCGACACGTCGGCCAGGCGCATGCGCTGGAACGCGGTGAGCAGCGTGTCGTCGGGTGCGACCGAGACCACGCTGCCGTCTTCGGCGCGCCGCGAGATGATGTCGCGCAGGTCGCCGTAGTGCGCGCGTTTCAGCAGGCCCTGGTCGACCATCCACTGGTCGTTGTAGACCTTGCTCAGGTAGCGCGTGCCGGTGTCGCAGACGAAGCTGACCACACGCTTCGGCTCGGTCTGTTCGCGGCAGTAACGCAACGCTGCGGCGAGCAGCGTGCCGGTCGACGAGCCGCCGAGAATGCCTTCGCGCTTGAGCAGTTCGCGGGCGCTCGAAAAACTCTCTTCGTCGGAGATGGAATACGCGCTCGTTACGCCACTGAGGTCGGCGATGCCGGGCACGAAGTCTTCGCCGATGCCCTCGACCGCCCACGAGCCCGCTTGACCCACCGTGCCGCTGCGCACGTATTCCGCGAGGATCGAACCCACGGGGTCGGCCAGCACGAAGCCGAGCTTCGGTTGCACCTTGCCGAAGAAACGCGTCAGGCCGGTGATCGTGCCGGCCGAGCCGACGCCGACGACGATCGCGTCGAGGTCGTGGCCGGTCTGGGCCCAGATCTCGGGGCCGGTGCCGGTCTCGTGCGCGAGCGGGTTCGCGGGGTTGTTGAACTGGTCGGCGAAGAAGGCGCCGGGGATGTCGCGCGCGAGGCGCGCGGCCAGGTCCTGGTAGTAGTCGGGGTGGCCCTTGCCCACGTCGCTGCGCGTGCCGTGCACCTCGGCGCCCAGCGCCTTCAGGTGCAGCACCTTCTCGGACGACATCTTGTCGGGCACGACCAGCACCACGCGGTAGCCCTTGGCGCGCGCCACCAGCGCCAGGCCCAGGCCGGTGTTGCCGGCCGTCGCTTCGACGACCGTGCCGCCCGGTTGCAGCCGACCGTCACGCTCGGCGGCTTCGATCATCGCGACACCGATGCGGTCCTTGATCGAGCCGCCGGGGTTCTGCGATTCGAGCTTGAGCAGCAGCGTGCAGGGGCCGGTGTCGAAGCGTGTGACCGGCACCAGCGGCGTGTTGCCGATCAGGTCGAGCACGGCGGGGCGGACGGGCGCGTTCATCGGGTCACTGTACGCGCCCAGCGGCCCGGTTTGCGATGCCCTATTCAACGATGCATGTGCGGGTATTGCGCGTGCGACGCGCTGCAATCGCACGGGCGAGGCCCATCGTGTTCGCGGCTCAGAACGGGCGGCTGCCGGACAGGCTGATTCGCTTGAGCACGCGCCGCTCGTTCGCATCGAAGGCAGTGCGTGCGTGCAGCGTGGCCTGGTTGTCCCACCAGACGATGTCGCCGACCTGCCAGCGTTGCGTGTAAGCGAAACGCGCTTGCAGCAGGTGCGCGCGCAGGCGCTCGACCAGCGCCTGGCCATGCACCGGATCGACACCGACGACCTCGACCTCGGTGGCCTCGTCGAGGTACAGGATGTTGCGGCCCGAGTCCGGATGGGTGCGCACCAGCGGATGCGCCACGAACGGCGTGAGCGGCTCGATGTCGGGCGTGCGGTAGTGCGGGAACACGCCCGAGGCCAGCGGCTTCAGGCGCCGCAGGAACGGGTTGTAGGTGATGAGCTGCAGGGCTTCGATCTCGCGCTGCGTTGCAGGGTCGAGCGCGTCGTGTGCGGCGGCCAGGTCGATCCAGGTCGTGTCGCCGCCGACGCGCGGCACCTCCAGCGCATAGAGGAACGAGCCCGACGACGGCACCGGCGTCCAGTGGTGATCGGCGTGCGCGCTCAGCTCGTGGTGGCCAAGCACGCCGTCATCGACGTTCGACACCTTCACGATCGCCGGCGTGTTGCCGCCATAAGGGTCGGACGCCAGCACCGGCACGTCGGCCGGCGGCTGGAACACGTCGCCGAAGCTGCGCGCCAGGCGCAGGAACTGCGCGTCGTCGAGACGCTGGCCGCGCAGCACGACGATGCGGCGCTCGCGCAGCGCCTGCTTCAGTGCCAGCACTTGCCTCGCGTTCAACGGCTCGCGGGCGTCCAGGCCGATGACTTCCGCGCCGAGCGGGGCATCGAGGTCGCGCACCGACCAGTCGGCGGCGCGTGCGGGTTGAAGGGTGCTAACGGGTTCGGCGAAGGTGGTGGTCATGGGGGTGTCCTTGCAGTGGATCAGGCGGCGCGCGCAGCGGAGGCGTTGGCGTAGCGGCTGGCGGGTCGCGCCAGGCCGAGGTTCTCGCGCAGCGTCGTGCCTTCGTAGGCGGTGCGGAACAGGCCGCGCGATTGCAGTTCCGGGATCACGAGGTCGACGAACTCGTTCAGCGACTGCGGCAGCACCGGCGGCATCACGTTGAAGCCATCGGCCGCGCCGTTCTCGAACCACGACTGCATCTGGTCGGCGATCGTCTTCGGCGTGCCGACAACGACCCAGTGGCCGCGCGCGCCGGCCAGGTATTCGTAGAGCTGGCGTACCGTGAACTTCTCGCGGCGCGCGAGTTCGATCACCACGTGCGCCCGGCTGTTCACGCCCTTGGGCGGCTCGGGGTAGTAGGGCGGCGGTGCGTCCAGATCCCAGCGGCGCAAGTCGTCGTTCGGCCAGAACTGCACCAGGGTGTTCAGGCCCACCGACGGGTGGATCAGCGCCTGCAGCTCGGCCCACTTCGCCTGCGCTTCTGCCTCGGTGCGGCCGATCACCGGCGAGATGCCGGGCAGCACCAGCAACTCCTCAGGGCGACGGCCGTACTTCGCCATGCGGCCCTTCACGTCCTTGTAGAAGGCCTGCGCTTCTGACCGGCTGGTCCACGCGGTGAAGATCGCCTCGGCGGTGGCGGCCGCGAGTTCCTTGCCGTCTTCGGACGAGCCCGCCTGCACGATCACCGGGTGGCCTTGCGGCGAGCGCTCGATGTTCAGCGGCCCCTTGACCTTGAAATGTTTGCCGACGTGGTTCAGTGTGTGCAGCTTCTGCGGATCGAAGTAGACGCCGCTCGCCGCATCGCGGCTGAACGCATCGTCGTCGAAGCTGTCCCACAGGCCCTTCACCACATCGACGAACTCGTGCGCACGTTCGTAGCGCACGGCGGGGTCGGGGTGCGCCTCGATGCCGAAGTTGCCGTGCACGTTGTCGGCGCCGGTCGTGACCACGTTCCACGCGGCGCGGCCCTTGCTGAGGTGGTCGAGCGAAGCGAACTTGCGCGCCAGCAGGTACGGATCTTCATACGTGGTCGACGCTGTCGCGACGAAGCCGATGTGCTTCGTGACCGCCGACAAGGCCGCCCACAGCGTGACGGGCTCGAAGTACGAGACGCGGCCCTGGCGGCTCAGCGATTCGTCGTCGCCCTTGTGCCACAGGCCGGGGCTGTCGGCCACGAAGACCTGGTCGAACAGGCCACGTTCGGCGGTCTTCGCGACCTCGATGTAGTGGTCGATGTTGACGCCGGAGTCGACTTGCGAACCCGGGTGGCGCCACGCGGCCACGTGGTGGCCGGTGGCCATGATGAAGGCGCCGAGGCGCAGTTTGCGGTCAGACATGCGGAGGTCTTTCTTGAGAGAGGAAAGGTTGAGCAAGAAACGTCAAAGCGCGAAGCGCAAACCGTTCGGCAGGCTGAAGCCGGAGTCGGGCCCGTCGTCGTGGCGCAAGGCATGCCGCACCACGGTGGCCGCTTCGGCCTCGCTGGCGAACTCGGCCAGCACGTCTTCCTTGATGCGTGCGAAGGGCAGGGCAGCGCGATCGCGCGGGTGGGCCAGTGGCACCGGCACGATGCGGCGGATGCGACCCGGCCGCGGCTCCATCACGACGACCTTGTCGCCGAGGTAGACGGCCTCCTCGACATCGTGCGTCACGAGGATCATCGTGATGCCCTCGGCCTGCCAGATGCGGTGCAGCTTCTGCTGCAGGTGCGCGCGGGTCAGCGCGTCGAGCGCGCCGAAGGGTTCGTCGAGCAGCAGCACCTCGGGCCGGCTGACCAGCGCGCGTGCGATCGCGACGCGCTGCGACATGCCACCCGAAAGCTGGTGCGGGTGGGCGGTCTCGAAGCCGCCGAGGCCGACGAGATTGATGTGCTCGCGCACCGATCGTGTTTTTTCGGCCTCCGTGAAGTTGGCATTCAGCAAGCCGAGTGCGATGTTCTGTTCGACGTTCAGCCAAGGGAACAGACGGTGCTCCTGGAACACGATGCCGCGGTCCAGGCTCGTGCCCAGCACGCGCTGGCCATCAAGCAGCACTTCGCCCTGGTAGTCGTCTTCGAGCCCGACGATCAGGCGCAGCAGTGTCGACTTGCCGCAACCGCTGCTGCCGACGATGCTGACGAACTCACCCGGATTGACCGTGAGGGTGATGTTGTCGAGCACGGGCAGCGGTTCGCCCTTGACGTCGTAGTGCTTGCTCAGGTGGTCGATCTGGAGGGTGCCGGCGTGGGCCATGAGATGTTTTCCTTGAGTGAATTCGAACTGCGTTCAGAACTGCGCGACCGAGCGGCCGCGCCATGCGAGCGCGCGCGCTTCGATGCGGCCGGCGATCCAGTTCAGCGTGAAGCCGACCAGCCCGACGACGAATACGCCGAACAGCACCATGTCCATCCAGAAGTGCTCGCGGCCGTCGATCATCAGGTTGGCGATGCCCGGCCCCGAGACCAGCAGGTACTCGGCGCCCAGCGTCGCCAGCCACGCGTAGATCAGGCCGAGGTGGATGCCGGCGAAGATCGACGGCGCGGCCGACGGCAGGATCAGCTTGCGCCAGCGCTGGGCCGGCGTGAACTTCAGCACCCGCGCCACCTCGAGCATGTCGGCCGGCACGCTGCGAATGCCCTCGAAGGTGTTCAGCACCACCGGGAAGAAGGCCGCGAGCGACAGGAACGCCACCTTCGCCGCATCGCCCAGCCCGAACCAGACCGACAGCAGCGGAATCCACGCGAACAGCGAGATCTGCTTGAGCGTGTGGAAGCTCGGGCCGACGAGCTTCTCCGCCACGCGCGACGCACCGAGCAGCGCGCCTACAGCCAAGCCCGCGCCGGCCCCGATCGCGAAGCCGACCAGATCGCGCCACAGGCTCGCGCCGAGCGCGGCGAACACCTTGCCGCTGACGACCTGCTCGACACCGGTCTGCCAGACCTTGCTGGGCGCGACCAGCAGCGGCGAGGTCGACCAGCCAAAGTGCACGGCGGCCCACCAGACGGCGGTCAGCAGCACTGGAATGACAAAGCCGCGCAAGGGCCTGGGGACGATCGTGCGCGCCATCAGAACGCCTCCTTGCGCCAGCCCAGCAGTCGCTTCTCGATCGCGGCGAGCACCTTGTCGAGCGCGTAGCCGACCGCGCCGACGACCACAACCGCAGCGAGTACCACGTCGAGCTGGAACAGCTGCCGGCCGTACACGATCATGAAGCCCAGGCCTTCGCTGGAGGCGAGCAGTTCCACCACCACCAGCGCGAGCCAGGCGTGCGTGAAGCCGTAGCGGATGCCGTTCCAGATCGGCGCCAGCGCGGCCGGGAAGACGACCTGGCCGAGCATCTGCCAGCGCGTGAAGCGCAGCACGCGGCCGACCTCGATGAAGCGCGTCGGCACGCCCTGGATGCCCTTGTAGGTGTTGAGTGCGATCGGCACCAGTGCGGCCTTGCTGATCAGGATGATCTTGAGCCCTTCGTCGATACCGACCAGCAGCATCAGCAGTGGCAGCCAGCCCAGCACCGGCACCTGCGCGAAGGCCTTGAAGAGCGGGTACACGTAGTCTTTGACAGTCGGCGAAAGACCCATCGCCACGCCGAGCGCCAGGCCGCCGACCAAACCGACCGCAAAGCCCGCGATCACACGGATCAGGCTGACCTGCAGGTTGGCCCACAGCTCGCCGCTCAGCAGCGATTCCTTGAGCGTGAGCGCCACAGCATCGGGCGCGGGCAGCACTTGCGGCGCGATCCACTCGAGGTGCGCGGCCAGCGCCCACAGCGCCAGCACCGCGAGCGGCAGCGGCCACGCCAGCAGCCAGTCGCGCAGCCCGGGCCAGGCCGGCGCTGCGAACCAGAGCCGCCACGCCAGGCGCGCGGGCGTGGCGTCGACGGCGCGCCCGTTCAGAGGCATCAACAAGTCACGGCTCATCGTCAGGCTCCGCGAGTCAGCGCGCGGCGGCGACGCTGCTGCCCACCGGGTTGCCGTCGGCCGCGTACTCGGGCCAGTAGCCTTCGAGCTGCTGCGCCTTCAGCGCGGCGTTCAGGAAGCGCCGGTCGAACCAGCTGTCGATCTCGGGCTTGTTGCGTGTGAGCTTGAGCTTGAAGGCTTCGTCGCTCGCGTCTTTGTAGCGGGCCACGAGGAATGGGTCCAGCAGCGGCGACAGGCGCACGCGCAGCGGCTGGCCGATGAAGTCCTCGCGCCAGATCTTCTCGGGGAACTCGGCCTTGCCCCATTGTGCGAACAGCTCGCCGCGCTGCGATTCGTCGGAGTACACACGGGCGGTCTTCACGACGGTGTTGACGACGCGCTGCACGATCTGCGGCTGGCGTGTGGCGAAATCGTCGTCGACGAGCAGCACGGTCTGGCGCGTGAAGCGGTACGAGTCCTGCGCCGCCGACCACACGACCTTGGCCGCGCCCTTGTCGCGCAGCAGGAACAGCTCGACATAACCGAATGCGGCGTCGATGTCCTTCGTGGTCAACGCCGCTTGCGCTGCGGCGGTGTCGAGGTTGATGAGCTTGAGGTCGCTCTCCTTCAACCCGTGCGCGGCGAGCGCACGCACTGCGGCCAGGTGCAGGTTCGTGCCCTTGAAGACCGCGACGCGCTTGCCTTTGAGGTCTTCGATCTTCGCGATCGCCGAGTCCGGTGGCACGCCGAGGTACAGGCCGTTGCGCACGCCGCTGCCGGCGATGATGCGGGTCTTCACGCCACCAGCGCGGTGCACGATCGAGGGCAGGTCACCCTGCCACGCGAAGTCGAGCTGGTGGTTGACCAGCGCTTCATTGACAGCCGGGCCGGCGCCCTTGAAGAAGATCCACTCGACCTTGATGTTGTCCTTCGCGAATTCCTTCTCGAGCTGGCCTTGCGAGTTGACGAGGCCGACGGTCGAGCTGCCGGTGCGTGGCGGCGTGCCGACGCCCCCGGTGGCTACGCCGATGCGGATGACCGAGGGTGTCTCGGCGAGTGCCGTCGTGGCAAGGGCGGCGGTGGCGAATGCGGCGATCAGCGTGCGCAGAAACTTCATGAATGTTTTCCTTGGTGAAGAACAGCCGCGTACCTTAGGGATGCGGCGTGCCGATGTGAACGCATGATTTCGTCTTTGCATATGCGCTGTGTCGATGCCACTGCGGTGCGCCGCGTGACCTGATCAATCCGCATATCGAAACCTGTTCTTCTTCGTTCACGGCGCGAACGTGTGCCCGTACCGTCACGGCTCTCAACACGGCGGGCCACGCCCTCGGCACTCGAATGAAGATCCTTGGAATCCAGGGCAGCCCGTCTGCCAGCTCACGCTCCGGCAGCCTGCTCGCGCTGGCGCAATCACGCTTGCAGGGCGTGGCCAGCAACGCCCACGTGATCACAGTGCGCGAGCTTCCGGCGCAGGCCTTGTTGCACGCGCAGTTCGATCACCCGCTGATCCGCCAGGCGCTTGCCGAAGTGGCGCAGGCGCAGGTGGTGCTGATCGCCACGCCGATCTACAAGGCGGCGTACAGCGGGCTGCTGAAGTCTTTCCTCGACCTGCTGCCGCAAGACGCGCTGCGTGGCAAGACGGTGTTGCCGCTGGCCACCGGCGGCAGCATCGCGCACCTGCTGGCGCTCGACTACGCGCTCAAGCCGGTGCTGTCGGCGCTCGGCGCGCGCGACATCCTCGACCCGGTGTTCGCGACCGATGCGCAGATCACCCAACACGAGACGCTCGGTTATGCACCCACGCCCGACGTGGTGGCGCGTGTCGACGCGGCGCTGCAGATCCTGATCGATCGCGCCGAAGAGTTCGAGCGCAGCGAAGAAGCGGCGCGCGAGCGCGACGGCTTGCTCGCGCGGCTGCAGCCCAAGACGGCTGCGATCGCAGACCCCAAGACCTGGCCGGCGCGCGATGTGCGCTGGTCCGTTTGAAGCCCAACCCTTTTCACTCCAGGAGAAATCATGAGCATCACCGCCATCAACGTGCGCAACCAGTTCCGCGGCAAGATCAAGGAAGTCATCGAAGGGCCGGTCGTTTCCGAGATCGATGTCGAAACGCCTTCGGGCCTGGTCGTCACCTCGGTCATCACCACCCGGTCGATCAAGGAACTGAGCTTGGTCGTCGGCAAGGAAGTGATCGCGCTCGTCAAGGCCACCGAGGTCTCGATCGCCACGCTCTGAATCGCGGCAGCGTCATCGACTCACGAAGGAAAACGACCATGGGTTTCAAGGGCGACCCGGTTCGACTGTTGGTGATCCCGGGGCTGAACGACAGCGGGCCTGCGCATTGGCAGACCTGGCTTCAAGGGCACTTCAGCCAGTACGCGCTGCGTGTCGAGCAGGACGACTGGGCTCGCGCTGACCTGGCGCGCTGGTCGCAGCGCGTCGAACTGACGCTGGCGCGACACCCCGGCGCGCGCTGGGTCGCAGTGGCGCACAGCTTCGGTTGTCTCGCGTTGCTGCGCTTCCTGGCGCAGGGCGGCGGGGGCATTCAATCGGCACTGCTGGTAGCGCCGGCCGACCCGGCCAAGTTCGGCGTGGCGGCCAAGATGCCGCAGTCGCAACTGGCCGTTCCTTCGGTGCTCATGGCCAGCGAAACCGACCCGTGGATGGCGTTCGAATCGGCCTGCGTCTGGGCCCGCGTGTGGGGTTCGCAGTTGCTGAGCCTGGGCGACGCCGGGCACATCAACACCGAGGCCGGTTTCGGGCCGCTGCCGCAGGCCAAGAGCCTGGTCGAACAGATGGTGCAGCGGCTCGAACGTGAACGCCGCATCGACCGCGCACACCCGCTCGAAGTCTCCTTTGCGATCTGAGTTCGGGTACAACACTTGTCTCCTCGCCCTCGTGGGCGATTGGGCACCCCGCCGCTCTGAGCGGCGGGGTGCTTCTTTTCTTTCCGTGAGGTTTTCAGACCGTGAGTTCGGCGCTGCCGGTGATCGATGTGGGCGCTCTGGTGCATGCACGGCCAGAGCGTGCCGACGCCGCGCGCCGCATCGGCGAGGCCTGCCGCGCGCACGGCTTCTTCTACGTGACCGGCCACGGCGTGGCGCCGCAGCTGATGGCGCAACTCGAAACCCTGAGCCGCCGTTTCTTCGCGCTCGACGAAGCCACGAAACTGCAACGGCGCATGGCGCTCGGCGGGCGTGCGTGGCGCGGCTACTTCCCGCTCGGCGGCGAGTTGACTTCGGGGCGGCCCGACTGGAAGGAAGGGCTGTACCTCGGCACCGAACTGCCCGACGAGCACCCGCTGGTGCGCGCCGGCACGCCGGTGCACGGCCGAAACCTGTTCCCCGACGTGCCGGGGCTGCGTGACACGGTGCTGGCCTACATGGCCGCCGTCACCCAACTCGGCCACCGCCTGATGGAGGGCGTGGCCCTGAGCCTGGCCCTGCCGGCCGACTACTTCGCGGCGCGCTACACCGCCGACCCGCTGATCCTGTTCCGGCTCTTCAACTACCCGTCGCGCCCGGTGCCCGAAGGCAATGAGGCGCAGTGGGGCGTCGGCGAGCACAGCGACTACGGCCTCTTGACGATCCTGCTGCAAGACGATGTGGGCGGGCTGCAGGTCAAGACCCGCGGCGGGTGGATCGAGGCGCCGCCGATCCCCGGCAGCTTCGTCTGCAACATCGGCGACATGCTCGACCGCATGACCGGCGGTTTGTACCGCTCCACGCCGCACCGTGTGGCGATCAACCGCAGCGGGCGCGACCGCCTGTCGTTCCCGCTGTTCTTCGACCCGAACTTCTTCAGCCGCGTGCAGCGCATCGAAGGCCTGGCCGGCGCACCCGCGGTCGACGACAGCGCCGAGCGCTGGGATCGCGCCAACGTGCACGCTTTCAACGGCCGTTACGGCGACTACCTGCTCGACAAGGTCGGCAAGGTCTTTCCGGAACTGCGGGCGCAGGTGCTGTAGCGGGCAACAAGCTTCATCACGAGAACCGAAACTGGGAGAGGAAGAATCATGAGCAAGGTATTCGTCAACATCGGGCTCAGCCTCGATGGCTACATGGCACCGGAAGGGATGACCATGGGCAAGCCCGAGTACAAGAACTGGGGTGCCAAGTGGGGCGCGATGATGGCCTGGATCCTCAATCAACAGTACTTCCGCGACAACCTCAAACTCGGGCCAGGCGGCGAAACCGGCCCGGTGAATGACCTGCTTCGCAGCACCACCGAGCGCATCGGCGCCAACATCATGGGCAAACGAATGTTCGACCAGGGCGAAGTCGCCTGGCCAGAGGAGGCTCCGTTTCACACCCCGGTAT